>SDBT01011646.1_pt1 | contig 14143 bp, 14 predicted proteins | sample 2277101 | NCBI WGS metagenome assembly SDBT01 (sample SAMN10404973, study PRJNA504765) | marine sediment metagenome | isolation source: marine sediment core GS10_PC15, 103 cmbsf | place: Arctic Ocean: Southern Knipovich Ridge | collected 2010 | reverse complement strand
TCTTGACATTTTTCATATATGGTACCTTATCGAATTAGTGGATCAAAACTGGTTTGTAAGATGCCAAACGTTTTCGACAGCAAAATACCAATTCCCATTAACTTTCCAGGAATTAAGATCGTCAAATATGAAATTGACGAACGAGGCGATTATTTTTTGTATGCAGAAAGCACTGCAACTTCAGAAAAATGTTATAAGTGTGGTCGAACAATTACTTATAAACATTGTCTCGATGAGCCTATTACCGTCCGCCACTTTGATATTTTAGGACACCGAGTTTTCATAATTGTTCGTCCCATAAGGTTTCGTTGCTTCTACTGTGATGATCATCCAGCTACTACTCAAAGATTTCCTTGGAGGACAGGTAAATCACCTTACACAAAAGATTTCGAAAAATATATTCTTAAGCAAATGATTAATAGTACCATTGAAGATGTCTCTAAGAAAGAAAACATAGGTTATGACTCAATCGTTGGAATTCTCGATCGATCCATTAGCAGCAATATCGACTGGAATGAACTTCTAGATATCAAAACTTTAGGTTTAGATGAAATTAGTTTACGAAAAGGACATAAAGACTTTGTTACTATGGTTTCAGCTATAAATGTGAAAGAAGAATTGAAGATTCTAGCTGTGCTTCCATGTCGAGATGAAGATACTGTGTCACAGTTTTTAAAAACTATACCTGAAGAGGTTAAGGTAAAGATTAAGTCGGCTTGTATTGATATGTATCGCTCTTATCGCAATTCTGTTGAGAAGGAATTGCCTAATGTTTCAATAGTGACTGATCGTTTCCATGTAGCCAAAGCTTATCGAAAGTGTTTTGACGATTTCAGAAAAAGGGAGTTAGCCCGACTGAAAAAAGAATTACCAGAAGAAAAGCAGGGAGATATCAAGAACACAATGTGGCCTCTGCGCAAACGCGAAGATTCTCTTGATGATGAAAAAAGCTCACTTGAAGCCTTCTTTCAGCATTCTGAAGTTCTCCGTAAGGCCTATAGATTTCGTGAAGATTTAACAGACATATTTGAAGATAACATCACCCCTGAAGAAGCTAAAATTAAAATTGATACCTGGAAAGAAGAGGTCAAGAATTCAGGGCTGAATTGCTACGATCCATTCCTTACTACCTTGAGTAATTGGGAACCATACATACTCAATTATTTCAAAGAACGATTAAGTAGTGGTTTTGTAGAAGGACTCAACAATAAAGCTAAAGTGTTAAAGAGACGTTGCTACGGTATGAAAAATGTTGCCAATTTTTTTAAACGCTTTGTGTTAGATATAAATCTGGCACCTCAACTTTTGTCTAATCCGCCCTAAAATAACCGTTGGGACGGGGAGAGTGACTTCAATCATGGCAATACGATTAATATAAGCACTTTTTGACACCTTCTATAATAAGGTGTGCGATCTAATGTTGCAATGGTTCTTCAAACCACATCAATTGATACCAAAAACGACTTCACGATTAGGGTTCTTTGATTTTTTGAAAGCATTTTATCTGAGCATAAATAATTCTATCACATTTCACGGATTATCCCAAAGACCCGATAGGGCAATAGGCAGCTTCAAAATGTCATGGAAAATCTGCGGGACCTGCTCCACTTTATGGCAATAAAGGCCATTGCCTATAAGGGCCGAATGGAACAAGTTCTCAAAGAACACGAGAGGATTTGGGCTGCCCTGACGAACAGGGATCAGAAAAAGGCCAGGGAAGCCATGCTCCTGCATCTCGATACTACAGAGAAAATTCTCTTTGCTGCCATTGAGGCAGATGAGGGAGAGGTGGGAGAAGGTTATAGGCGAGGAGGTATAAAGGAGGAGAGACCATGAAAGATGACCACACAGAGAGAGAGGCAATCATTGCTGAAATGTTACGAGACACAACAGTTGCTCTTGGATGTTCTCTTATTGAAAAGGTGGGAGAAGAAGAGACAGCCAAGGTTTTTGCCCACCTTATGGAGCAGAGGATCCAAAAATTAGAAAAAGCAGGGTTACTGGGTAAAGGCTTTCAGGTTCTCGCTGATATGATCTCGAAAACGGCAGTTTTTAATCAACAAGACGTTACCTTTGATGTTGAAAATATGATCTGCAGGATAAAAAGCTGTGGCCTTTGGGAGGCAGGGAAAAGACTGGGGTATGCAAACACACCCCTTTGCATTCGGTGCAAGGCAAACTCAGATACAGTCCTTAATCGCGTGCTTCCAGGATACAAGAAAACGATCCTCAAATCATTATGGAGAGGTGATGATGAGTGCTATATGATTTACAAAAAGGAAGAAGACTAAGGTGTTCTGTTGATATGAATTCAGTGAAATATTTTGGAAGAGAGAAATGTCCCAAAGGTAAAAATAGGTAGGAGAATTAGGATGTACCTTAAAGATCTATTGACACAAGAAGAGGTAGAGATAAAAGAGTTATTCAGAAAGTTTGTTGATAATGAGATTATGCCAAAAAGGTTGGAAATAGAACAAGACAAGGGCCTTGTTGCAAAGATTCTCCAGGGTATCACCGATCTTGGTGTATTAAGAATGGGATACCCGAAAGAATTGGGCGGTGAAAAAAGTGACAAGATCCCTTTTTATCTTACCATTCTGGCTGAGGAATTTTCTCGGGGTGATGCTGGAATAGCTATGGCCGTCGGACAGGCCTCTGGCAGACATTTGGCTCCAGCTATTATTGAAAAAAACAGGGCTATTCTTGACCGATTTATACCCATCTATATAGGTGATAAATTTGCTTATAGCTGTCTTTCTATGTCAGAGCCAGATGGTGGCTGCGATATAGAAAATTTTGATATGAAAGGTAAAACAATTCGTACCATCGCAAGGCTGGATGGTGATGAATGGGTCATCAATGGCAGCAAAGTCTGGCCTGGCAGTGGCGGTGTAGCTGCAATGTATCTGACGATCTGCACAACTGATCCAAATTTAGGAGAGGAGGGCATAGCTATTATTTATGTCCCTGATGGAACCCCGGGGTTATCCTTTGGCAAAGACGAGCCAAAGATGGGGTTTAGAACAATCCAAAATGCCTCAGTTTATTATGATAATGTCAGGGTCCCTAAGGAATACAGACTGGCTGGTCCAGGTGATGACGCGAAATGGTTTAAGGCTGCCTGTTCCCATACAAAAATTCATTCCGCTGGAATGTCTCTTGGAATCGCTGAAGGAGCTTTTGATGCAGTGCTTGAATACTCCAAAAATCGAATGGGCGGCGGAAAGCCTATAAGGCAACATACTATTGTTGCAGGAATATTAGCAGATATGGCAATTAAACTTGAAGTATCCCGGGCCCTTACCTATAATGCAACCTGGATGCTTAATCATCCTGAGATTTATGGTCCCCCATTCTCTCTCGAGATGATATCAAAGTGCAATATTGCCAAGGTATTTACTGCGGATGCGGCTGTTTGGATTACGAATAGAGGTATGGAATTAATGGGGGCCAATGGATATTCTCCTGAATACCACATGGAAAAATATTTGCGTGATGCCAAAGCTCTCCAGTTATGGCTTGCGGGACAGCAGGTATCGAAATATGATATCGCCAGAGGGTACTATGACTTAAATACCGTATGATTTGATTGTATATGAAATTAGTTCATTTCACTCACCATTTGGAATAGTGGATAGTACAAATCGGGGCGATAAAAGGTCAGATGATTCCAATAAGTTGTAAAATTCCCAACGTGGCTAACTAGTAAAAACAAAAAAGGGCTGAAATATGTTTGTTGAACAAATTATCAACTCTCTCCAAATTGGAAGCACCTATGCGATCATTGCAATTGCATTCACCCTGCTTATCGGTGTTCTAAATTTGCTGAACTTTGCAGTAGGTGAAGTGTTCATGGTGGGTTCTTTTTTTGCTCTTACATTCCTATTTGTAGGCCTTCCCTTTTGGATGGCTTTTATTCTTGCTATAGTATTAAGTGGGTTTGCATCCCTTGTTATCTATTATTTTTCTTTTGACCTCCTAAAAGGGGCACCATTATTAATTCCACTTGTCAGCACGTTAGGGTTTAGCATATTACTACAAAATGCGGCTGGACTTATTTGGGGAACGGAGCGGCAGGCTTTTCCTGAATCTATTTCCTCGAGTATTGTTTATTTCGGTCCGATTGGTATCTCACCCGCTCAGATTGTCATTTTTGCCGTAGGAATACTATTGATGGTCTCCCTTGATCAGTTTATTCAAAAAACGCGTATCGGCCGCGGTATGCGAGCTGTAGCTGAAAATCCCAGGACAGCAAATATCTTAGGTATCAATTCGAGATGGGTTATCATCACTACCTTTTTTGCTTCCGGAGTCCTTGCTGGAGCAAGTGGCGTTTTATTTTCAATTAGTTATTTTATTGTTGAGCCTTTAATCGGTTTTCATGTCGGTATCAAGGCGATAGCCGCTATGATCGTTGGGGGATTAGGCAATGTCCGTGGAGCTATAGCAGGGGGTTTTTTTATTGGTTTCATTGAGATCATGAGTATGCATTTTTTAGGCTCAGAATTCAGGGATATTATAGTTTATGCATTAATTTTTGCTACACTCATTGTTCTACCTGAAGGGCTTATGGGCGTTGTCAAGCAGGAAAAGGGAAGAATCTAATGCTCAGCAGTTATCATGAAGGAATCATTATATTGCTTGGAATTAACATACTATTGGGCTGGAGTGTATACTTACCCATTTCGACTATGCAGGTTTCCATTGGAAATGCAGGCTTTATGGCCATCGGAGCTTATATTTCATCTTTCATGACCTTGCAATCAGGATGTCCTCTCTTCTTTGCCATAGTGTTAGGTGGTATTATGGCAAGTTTTGTTGGATTTCTCCTTGGCATACCAGCTTTGAGGCTCAAGGGGATTTACCTTGTTATGGCTACCCTCGCCTTTGGTGAAATGGTCCGGAATATCTTCTTGAATTGGGAATTTTTTGGCGGTGCATATGGGATGAGGGGAATGAAGGGAACCTCGTTGTTTTTGGTATATCTATGGGTCTTTGTTGCCTTGTTTTGTTTCTTCCTCCTTTCACGCTCTCGCCTAAGGCTTGCCCTTGATTCTATATATGACGATGAAGCAGTCAGCCAGCTTACAGGCACCAATATTGTAAAAATAAAGGTTGCTGCCTTTGGATTCGGTGCATTACTTGCAGGTATCGCAGGAGGGCTTTACGCCCATTACATGCGCTTTATAGAACCGGGAAGTTTCACCGTGCTTCTTTCGATCTATATGCTTCTCTTTGTGATACTTGGTGGGATGAGAAGTCACTGGGGGCCAGTGCTTGGAGCGGCTATTTTCACTTTGGTTCCCGAGATCTCGCGTGGGTTAAAAGACTACCGGGGAGTTTTTTTGGGAGGATTGATCATAGGCCTTATGATTTTTAGGCCAAAAGGCGTAATAACGCGAGAGCTACTAAAAATGATATTCTATCTGCCCAAGAAGAAAGGTTGATAAAGGAAAAACAGATGCCTTCTGTTGAAGGATCAATACTAGAGCTTCATAATATTACAAAGAATTTTGGTGGGGTTAAAGCAGTAGATAACCTTACAATGGGTATGAAAAGCTCTGATATCCTGGGACTCATAGGGCCTAATGGAGCAGGAAAAACAACGGTATTTAACCTTATGACAGGGGTACTCCCATTAACCTCGGGTTCTATACTTTTTGATAAAAAGGAAATCAGCACTTTTCCTCCTCATCGTATAGTGCAACATGGTGTTGCGCGTACTTATCAAAACATACGGCTCTTTGAAAGCATGACTGTTTATGAACATGTTAAATTCGGACAGAACTGCCGTATCCGGTCACGTTTAAGAAATTTTCTAAGAGGAGAGTTAAGAAGATCACTAAAGGGGGAAGCAGAGGACATTTTGCATTTTTTGGGTATCTGGGAATTAAAAGACATGCCTGCCCATTCCCTACCTTATGGACAGCAGAGACGGGTGGAAATAGCCAGGGCCCTTGCTACTCAGCCCAGTGTTCTCTTACTGGATGAACCCACTGCAGGAATGAATCTCAGGGAAAAAAAGGAAATTTTGCAGATCATGGAAAATATCCATGAAAGAGGCATCGCTATTCTTGTTATTGAGCATGATATGAGGGTAGTTATGAATACATGTAACAAAATTATCATGCTAAATTTTGGACAAAAGATCGCAGAGGGATCACCTGCTGAAATCTACAAAGACATTAAAGCGAGAGAAGTCTATCTAGGAAAGGAATAGCCTTGTTAAAAGTAAATTGCGTTAAAGCGAGCTACGGCAATATTCAAGTCTTAAAGGGTATTGATATCCATGTCGAGGAAGGAGAACTGGTAACTATCGTTGGTGCTAACGGTGCAGGAAAAACAACCCTTTTGAGTACCCTTATCGGTGCAATAACACCTGATGAGGGGAATATAGAATTTTTAGGCAAAAGAATAGAAAAAGAACCTTCCTATGCACGCGTCAGGGAGGGACTGGTTCTTGTTCCTGAAGGCAGGGAAATTTTAATCTGGATGACGGTATTTGAAAACCTTCTAATAGGCGGCTATGCAAGAAAGGACCAGGCAGCTCTGAAAAAGGATGCACAATCGATGTTAAGCCGTTTCCCTCTCCTTGAGGCTAGAAAAGATAGCAGTGCCAGTGTGTTGAGCGGTGGGGAACAGCAAATGTTGACTATTGCCCGGTCACTCATGGCTAAACCCAAGCTGTTAATGGTAGACGAACCATCCTTAGGACTGGCACCACTCACTATAAAGGATGTCTTCAGTATTATCTCTGATCTTAGAGACCGGGGGCTCACAATCCTTCTGGTAGAGCAAAACGCAATGCAAGCATTAAAATTAGCAGACAGGGGGTATGTTATTGAGCAAGGAGAGATAGTTGCTCAAGATTCAGCAGATAACTTGTTGAAGAATTTAGAGGAACTGGAGAGAGCTTATTTTGGAGTAGGTGAAATGTAAACCTAAGAAAGGAGGGAGAAAAATGTGAAGAATAGATTTATTATTAGCGTAAGAAGGTAGAGAAACAACATGTGAAATGCATTAAAAAGGAGGGAAATAAGATGATAAGAAAATTCAGCAAATTGGCATTTATGGGCGTTATCTGTTCTTTTTTACTTTTTTCATTAATAGCTATAATTGCCCCGCAACCTGCAATAAGTCAGGTAGTAGGAAAAGAAATTAAGATTGGATTTGCATGTGGCATGACAGGTTCCGGTCGAGATTGGTGTAAGAATAATCTGATCGCCACAAAGATGGCTGTGGAAGAAATCAACGGCACTGGCGGGATAGATGGTGTCCCTATAAAAATCATTGTCCAAGATACGGCCAGTAATCCTGCCGAGGCTGCAATTGTCGTGCGCAAGCTTGCGACTGATGATAAGGTATTGGTTATCCAGGGTCCTTTTTACAGTAGTGAAGTTGAAGTGGCATTCCCTGTTGCAAATGAGCTGAAGGTTGCTGCGATTTCACAGGCATCCAGTAAACCAGGAATTGGTGCAGCAAACAGACCATACGGATTCCGTAACTGCCCTGATGAAGCCACTGCTGCTCGGCCTGCTATAAAGAAATTTATTGAGAAATATAATATAAAATCAATAGTAATAGTTCATGATGTGAAGGATGCAGTATCAAGGGCTTTGGGTACAATGGTATTTCCTCCTCTTTTTAAAGAGCAGGGAATTAAGATCGTTAACGAAGGGAAATACATCACTTTTCAGCACGGTGATTTTGACATGAGGGCCCAGGTAACGAAGTTAAAAGGTTATAAATTTGATGGGATCGTTATAGGCGCACTCTATGATGATTGTGCTACCTTTTTGAAACAGGCACGCCGGCAAGGTGTGAACCAACCCCTTATGAGTGGTGTAACTATAGTTAGCGAGTATTTGATTAAACAGGGGGGTACGGCTACTGAAGGGACTCTAGCTCCAACCACTTTCTGGCCTCAGATGTCTGGTGTAGTGCAAAGGTTTGTTCGAGAATTCTACAAAAGGTCGGGCAACGTCTATCCTTGTGTGCAGGACGCCCACTGTTATGACAATATATATCTCTTAGCGGAAATTATTAAAACAATGGGGGTTACCAATAGACCAGAAGATCTTGCAAGGGATCGAGAAAAAATTATGAAGGGCTTGACAAAAACCAAGGCGTTCCCAGGAGTGGAGGGAAAAGTTGGTTTCGATAAGAACGGTGACGGTATCGTACAGGTTTATGTTATCGAGGTCAGGAACGGCAGATGGATGGAAGTGGAGTAGCTCTGAAAAATAAGCAATTAACAGATGTATTCCATTGTTCAACCTAAGATTATCCATATGGGCCGAGGGGCCGTAAAGGCACTCGAGGGAGAGCTATCTCAGATGGCTCCCAACAGGATCCTCCTTGTGACAGATCCCATTCTCCAGAGCTTGGGGATTGTCGAAACAGTGCTCAAGGGGATGGGAGCCTACCGGGATCAGATGGAGCTATTTCTTAATCCTGGTCCAGATCCCGATGTTTCACTTGTAGAGCGTTGTGCTTCCAGGGTGAGAGAAGGATCATTTGATCTCATCATCGGGATTGGCGGTGGCTCTCCTCTGGATGTGGCTAAGGGTGCGAGTGTATCGGCCGTGCATGAGGAGGGAATACGGGCTCTTTTGGGAAAAAATTTGTTGAAGAGAAAAGGGGTCCCTACCATCCTGGTGCCCACAACCTCTGGGACAGGAACGGAGGTCAGCCAGGCTGTGGTTATGGAGGTTCTGGAGGAGGGAACAAAAAAATCCATTTGGGATCCCCGAGTCGTTGCTGAAGTTGCCATCGTCGATTCTGAGTTAACCACTTTGATGCCGCCTGATCTTACAGCAGAAACAGGTTTAGATGCCTTGTATCATGGTATCGAAGGATTTACGGCCCGGACTTCCAATCCCATTGCCAGAATGTATAGTTTAGAGGCAATACGGTTGATTGGGTGCTATTTAAAGAGGGCATATGTGAATGGGTCGGATATGGAAGCCAGAGAAGCTATGTCCAGGGCCGCAACCCTGGCCGGTATTGGTTTTTCAAATGGCGGTCTAGGAGCCGTTCACGGTCTTGCTTTGGCCCTGGATTCGGCCCAAGGTTTCTCCCATGGAAAGGGATTGGCCATTCTGGGCCCATGGGTTATGAATTTCAATAGAATCGGCCATGAGTCGATGTATGCAGCAATTGCTAAGGCCCTGGGTGAATATACCCAGGGTCTCGACCCTCATACAGCCTCCCAGAAGGCCTGTGAGGTAGTCCTTAGAGTAGCTATGGAAGTAGGAATCCCCCCTTACCTAACAAATCACGGAATTGAGAGCGATGAGATACCAAAATTGGCCCAAAAGGCTTACCGGGTATCACAAAGGCTAATGCCAATGAATATAAGAGAAATGGGGGAAATGGACATTTTAGAGATCTTTTGGAATGCTTATGAGGAAAGATAAGAATTCTTCCAAAATTCTTTCTTTAAATTGAATAATGGCAGAAAGGAGCATAAGAAATGGGAGAGGATTTCAGAGGCTTTTTAAAGGAAATGGAAGAGACAAAGGAAGGTGGGTTCATCCGAATTAGAAAGGAAGTGGATACCTGTTATGAGGTGGCTGCCATCGTCAAGAAACTAGAGCAAGCGAGGAAGGTCCCCCTCATTATGTTTGAAAAGGTGAAAGGCGGCTCCATGCCTGTTGCCGTCAACTGCAATGCTGCGCGAGGCCGGGTAGCGCATGCGTTAGGTGTGCCAAAAAAGGAGTTGGAGAAAAGGATTATCCATGCCTTTAGAAATCCAATTCCCCCTGTTGAAGTATCCAGTTCCCCTGTCCAAGATGTTGTCCTGATGGGGGATGACATTGATTTTACCAAGTTCCCGGCCATGATGTATCACGACACTGATGCGGCTCCGTACATCACAGCGGGCGTTGTCTTTGCCAGGGACCCCGACATTGGTGTTTATAATCTCAGCTATAACCGCCTCATGGTCAAGGGAAAGGATCGGCTCGGGATTTTCATGACCGTAGGTAAACACCTCAATGTCATATACTCGAAGATGGAAGACTTGGGGAAACCACTCGAAGTCGCGGTTTCCATCGGCAACCATCCCTCGGTGTCTCTGGGAGCTTTGGCCATTGGGCCATACGATGAAGAGGAATTGGGAATCATCGGAGGGCTCAAGGGAAGCCCATTGGAGATGGTCAAATGCAAGACAATTGACTTGATGGTCCCTGCAGGGTCTGAAATTGTGCTCGAAGCTGAAATCGAACCCTTCATTAGGGAAAAAGAAGGCCCCTTTAGTGAGTTCACGGGTTACGCACTTGGTGAAGGTCAGAACCCTGTGCTCCGTATCAAGGCCATCACTCATCGACACAATCCAATCTACCAGGATATCTGCGGCGGCCAGAGCAGGGAGCACCTTGTTTTGGCAACCATCCCCATGGAAGCAAACTATCTGCGTGCGGTCCAATCGGCAGTCCCAGAAGTGACAGCCATCCGTGTTCCCGCGCCATTTACTTTGATCATATCCATGAAAAAAAAATATGAGGGGCAGGCCCGATTAGCCATGCTATCGGCTTTTAATGCTGATCTTTATCTCAAACATGCTATTGTCGTGGATCCCGATATAGATATCAACAACCTTCAGAACGTATTGTGGGCCATTGCGACAAGGGTTCAGGCGGAACGGGATATCTTCATCGTTCCACGAGTTCGTGGCTCCTCCTTGGATCCTTCAGCCGAAACTATGGGAGTAGTGGATAAGATGGGGATCGACGCCACAGCCAAACCGAACCTGGATCAGTTTGCCCCCATCAATCAGGTTCCCCAGGAAGTGATGGAACGGATTAGGTTAGAGGATTACATCGGAAAGGACTTCTAAACCTCTTCCGTCTCTGCCCCCTTTTTTCGGTAGTCTCAGTCGATCGCTGTCAGTTCTTCTTTAGGGGAAATATTTCGGGAAATAAGACATCGGCTTCATGCCCTATTATTTCATAACGATCGCATTGCCCATTTGGACCAGATGGTCCATGATGGTGATCGTTTCAAGTTCCTCCACCCTGTTCAGGGAGGGTAAACAATGGATGATTATGCCTTAAGGCTTCTGGATGTTGATTTATCTGATAGTGAAACAGGGATCCGCACCATAAGCAGCGAAACGATTCGGCGGTTTATAGGGGGCACGGGCCTGGCCGCATGGCTTTTATGGAAGGAAGGCCCGGAGGATCCAGACCCGTTCGATCCGGATGCCCATTTATTGTTTCTGACAGGCCCTCTGACCGGGACACCTGTGACCAGCTCAGGAAGGCATGGTGTGGCAGGACGCAGCCCCCTGACGGGCTTCTGGGGAGAGGCTAATGTGGGAGGGACATGGGGGAGCAGCCTCAGGAAGGCAGGGGTCGATGGAATCCGTGTTTTCGGTAAGGCCGAAGGGCCCGTATATTTATGGATTACAGATGATGTAGTTGAAATCCGAGACGCCTCCCACATCTGGGGGGCAGATACCTTCGATACCCATGCTATCCTCCAGGCGGAGACCCATCCCAAGGCAGTCGTCTCTTGTATCGGCCCTGCCGGAGAGAGGGGAGTGAGGATTGCAAGTGTGATGACTGATGGCCCTCATGGTCGGGCTGCCGGCCGCTGCGGGCTGGGGGCCGTGATGGGATCCAAAAACCTCAAGGCCATAGTGGTATTTGGAAGAGGAAAAATCCCCATAGCCCGAAGGCAGGACCTTCTCAAGGATATAGAGGGTATGGTGAAATCATTTCGGGAGAGAACTACACCACTTAGTAGAGCGGGAACCTCTGGCCTCGTCTTACCCCAGGAGGAACTGGGCTCTTTCACCATAAAGAACTACACTCAAGATCGATGGCCGGAAGGGGCCCAAAAGATCTCCTGGCCAGCCATGGAAGAGACCCTTTTCATCCGCAAGTACAGGTGTTCGGGCTGCACCATCGGTTGTGGAAGGACGGTGGGAATGGATGCTAGTCGCGATCCCAACCTGGGCATGACAGGAGGTCCAGAATATGAGGCCCTCGCCCTGCTGGGGGCGAATCTCCTCATCGATGATATCCGGTCTATCCAGAGGATAAACGAAGCCTGCAACCGTTTAGGGATCGATGTAATAGAGGCGGGCTCTTTGATCGGTTTCGCCATGGATTCATTTGAAAGGGGGCTTCTTCCATCCTACCTTTTGGAGGGATTCAAACCCAGATGGGGAGACCACGAGGGTGCCCTTGGGTTGATTCGGCAGATGGGTGAAGGAAAGGGCCTTGGTAGGTTTCTGGGACAGGGCTATCGCAAGGTCTTAGAGGAGCTACCTCCTGAAGCCCATGAGATCGCAATGCATGTAAAGGGCCTGGGGTTACCTGCACACGACCCCAGGGCTTATAATTCTGTGGCCTTGGGCTATGCCACCTCCAACCGGGGTGCCTGCCACGTCCAGGGCTTCACCCATATCTTCGAAAGGGTGGTGACAGAACCAGCTTTGGGTATTGATGAAGTGGGCGACCGTTTTGGAACCGAAAAGGGAAAGTTTGTAGCAGACCTCCAGAACCTAATGGCCCTCTATGATAGCCTGACCATTTGTAAATTCAACCTGTTTGGTGGAGTGAAAGTGCAGCGCCTTGCACAATGGTTCGAGATGACCACGGATATGGAGATGGATCATCAGGAATTTCTTTTGGCTGGAGAACGCATCTACAATGTCAAAAGGCTATTGAACCTCCGCTGGGGAGTGACCCCGAAGATGGATACCCTCCCAAATCGGGTACTTTCTCAGGCAAAGAAGGAGGGTCCATCCAAGGGGAACCTTCCTCCACTGGACCGAATGCTGGAACAATACTACCGCAGCCGGGGATGGGATGCCTCTGGGGGCCCGGACTCAAAAAAGAGAGAGCAACTGGGGATTTAAAACTCACTCAGCTCAATCCAGAAAGTCCTCCAGAAAGACCTTCTCCAACATAAAGCCCAAATGCCATATCTTGCGAGGCCTTTTCACTTGACACAAAAAATCCTTTATTCCTATACTCCCTCACCAAAAGGGAATACTATCAGCGAGCGTCTTCCACAGGATGCGCAAACCCGCCTGGTGTCAGTAACGAGGATCATATCAGCGCCACATCCTGGAGAAGAACTGAGCGGGAAACATTTACGCGCATGAGGAAAGAAGAGGACCCACCGTGTTGCAAGTCGACCCTGATATCCAGAAGGCAAAGCGCTACCGTTACCAGATCTGCCTGATCATTTTCTCGAGCTACATCCTGGTCTTCTTTCACCGCCTTTGCCCTGTTGTTATCGCCCTGGACATGCAGGCTTACTTCGCCGTAAGCAGCACCCTTTTGGGGGTTCTCGGGTCGGCCTATTTTTACCCCTATGCCATTATGCAGTTACCCACCGGGGGCTGCCTATTTCTTGACGGAGCCCTTGCAGCGGCCAGAAAAAGGGGCAACAACATAAGCTGACTCAAAGACCTCATCCAGGAAGCCCCTGACCATGAACAGCGGCTATGAGGACTTATCCAATAGGGGATGCCGGTTGATCGTGGAGGGCTGGCCCCTTTCCATTCTGGATACGGAGACGGAAATGCCCAGCGTGCCTCACGGGTTCTATCCATCCACCCTTGAACCGGTGGACCGAATAAGGAATGCAATCATTGGATTGTGGTATTCTGCAGTGATGGAGGTACAGAAAGAGATGAGCAAAATGGGGTTTGAATTGGGGCATTCCTGAAAAAATACTTGACAGCCGTTAGGGAGAGGGATAATTTACAATATGTGGTATTTAATATATTATAGATTTTACTGGGATTCTTAATGTGTTGGTCAATAAATTTTGTTGCCTTGTCGTCCCCATTCTTTTCCTGTAAGATGGAAAGGAATGTTTTATTAATATAAACCATCAATTTCAAAGAAAGGAGGAAAACGATGTTAAAAACCGTCATCAAATGGAGATCTTTCATTCTGGTCATTGCGCTTGTGTGCTTCATGGGAGCGATGCCAGCCATTTCCTCAGCCCAGCAACCGGTTCAACTGAAGCTGGCTTCCTTCAAGATAGGCAGCGGCTGGTATGTCATGGCCGGTGTCATGGCAGATATCATCAAAAGAAGCCTTCCCCGTGGCTCCACGGTGGATGCCCTCCCAAAATCCGGAGGCGTTGGCAACCCAAAGCTTCTTAATACAAAAAA
>SDBT01011645.1_pt1 | contig 14143 bp, 13 predicted proteins | sample 2277101 | NCBI WGS metagenome assembly SDBT01 (sample SAMN10404973, study PRJNA504765) | marine sediment metagenome | isolation source: marine sediment core GS10_PC15, 103 cmbsf | place: Arctic Ocean: Southern Knipovich Ridge | collected 2010 | reverse complement strand
TGTGCGGTGATCTCTGTCTTGAAGTCGAGCAGGCCCTTCCGGTAGATCTTGCCGTCGGCAACCGTGTGGCCGGGCGCCCGCTGCTCCATGAACTCGGTGAACAGACCGGCCTCGTAGGCGTCCAACCACTCCTGAGGCAGGAGCTCGAACGCCCGGTCACGCGTCGAGCGACCGCGCCAGTAGGGGATGACCTTCGACTCGTAGGCTTCCCTGGTTCCCGCCCCGACCCCGTAGCTGGTCTTCTCGCGAGAATCGAGGATGTCGAGGTCTTCCAGGCTGTGGCAGGTGAGCTCAGGGAAGGTCGGAGTAACCAGGGGCCGGGGACCACGCTCGCCGACGATGATCTCGTCGTCGCCGATGTAGATCGTCTTGTTCTCACACAGGTGCTTGTAGGCCAGTGCCCGCATGACCGGTACGGAGTACTTGCCGTCGTTTTCAATGTAGAAATCGGTGAGAAGCTCGGCCCGCTCGGAGGAAATGGATGGTCGGGCGGCCAAACTGAGCTCCCTAAGACGCTGGACTCGATCTCTCATGCTGACGACCTCCGATTCTCAATCATCCTCCGACCCTTCATCATCCTCCGACCCTCACCTCTAATCCATAGGATCTCATATGTTCAGCGATGATCGCAGTCCGCTCCTCCGAAGGGGGCTCCAGACCCGTCATCGGATACGGTTTCCCCATGCGCCGGTACTTGTCGCTGCCGACTCGATGGTAGGGCAGTAAGTGTAGCGGGTACTGCTTCTCGAGCGAGGCCAGGAAGGCCGCCGTGGCGTTGATGTTTTGTTCGTCGTCGTTGACCCCGGGAATGAGCGGCAGGCGCACCCAGACCTCCTGGCCCATCTTGGCGAGCAGAGTCAGGTTCTCGAGGATCCGTGTGTTGCTGGCTCCCACGTAACGTCGGTGCACCGCGTCGTCCATGTGCTTGAGATCGAAAAGAAGCAGGTCGGCGTGTGCCGCCACTTGCTCGAGCACGGCCGTGCTCGCTGAGCCGGATGTGTCGACCACGGTGTGGTAGCACTGCTCCCGGCAGGCCTCGAGGGCGGCGAGCAGAAAATCGAGCTGCATGAGGGGCTCGCCGCCGGAGAAGGTGACCCCCCCTCCCGACTCCTCGTAGAAAACCCGGTCTTTCCCGACTTCCAGCAGAAGCTCGTCGACGAAGATCTCGCGTCCGATGAAGCTGCGCGCCTCGGTGGGGCAGGCTTCGGCGCAGGCGCCGCAGTGGATGCAGTGGTTCAAATCCACAGTCGGGCCGTCGGGGGTCAGCAATGCAGCACCCTCGGGGCAGGCTTCCACGCACTCGCCGCAGCCGATGCACCGGCTCGCGGCAATAGAATGATCCGGCTTGATGTCGCGCCCCTCCGGGTTGTGACACCACCAACAGGCCAGCGGGCAGCCCTTCATGAACACAGTGGTACGGATACCCGGGCCGTCATGGGTAGCGTAGCGCTGGATGTTGTAGATGACGCCGGAAATCATACAAGCCCCTCCTCCACTGTTCATTATTACCTTTGGAGGGTTGTTTGAGAAATCCGTCACGCAACTCGGTGCGGCAAAAGGAACACAACTACTACTCAGCGCACCAGCAGCGCCTTGCTGATGGCCGCGTAACCGCGGCAGGCCAGGTTGAGCTGGTCGATCTCGATGTACTCGTCGACGACGTGTGCCAGGCTTTCGCGGGAAGGACCGAAGCCGATCGTCGGCACCCCTGCGACGCCGGCGCTGTATGCAGCGTTGGTGCAAAACTGGTAGCTGGTCATCCCCGGGTCGAGCCCCACGCTGCGCAGGCCGGCCAGCGCGCTTTGCACGAGCTCGTGCTCTTCGGCCAGCTCCCAAGGGGCGTACCACTTGGGCTCGTTCCAAACGACGCCCGTGTAGGTCTCGTACTCGGCTGTCGCCAGGCGGATGGCAGTGTTTTCGGCGCAGGCGGCCTCGAGCTCCGCGATCAGCCCTTCCTGCGTTTCGCCGGGGAGAAGACGTCTTTCGTAGGTCGCGCGGCAGCCGCTCGGAACCACCGAATGCGCCGGATAAGGCACCGAGATGATGTCCGTCAGACACATCACGCCGCTGCCGACAAATGGATGTTCGGGCATCTCGAGCCCTTCGATCTGCCCGATGACACCTGCCATGAGGTGCACCGCGTTGACGCCGAGATGCGGCGAGGAGGCGTGTGCCGGCGCTCCTTGCGTTTCCAGCACGAGCTCGGCGCGACCGCGGCCAGCGCGTACGAGATCGAGCCCTGAGGCCTCACCGATGACAACGAAGTCGGGCAAATACGCTTCCATGACGATGCGCAGGGCCGCACCCTCGATGAGCTCCTCTCCGACCGACGCCGACACCACGACACGCCCCGCGAGTCGTTCCCGGTCGAGACCGGCGGCAGCGTGCACCATGGCTGCCAGCGCGCCCTTCATGTCGGAGCTACCGCGGCCGTAGATGCGGTCCCCCTCGATCTCACCGGCGAACGGGCCATGCTTCCAGGCTTCGCGGGGCAGAACATCGACGGTGTCCATGTGGGCGTCGTACAAAACGGTCGGGCCACTGACAGCGCCCTCGATCACGCCCACGGCGTTGCCGGCGGCGTCGATCTCGACGGTATCGAAGCCGAGACGGCGCATCTGCTCAACCACGAGCTCGGCAACCCGCTCTTCGCTGCCAAGGACGCTGGGAGTCTGCACGAGAGCTTGAACCAGCTCGATCAGGGCATCGTCGCTCACAGGCCTCCCGACTTCGGTCATCACCCTCTCCTCCGCAGCTACGCCTCGAAACCCTTCGGCTCGAAATCCCCTGGAAATCCTCTGGGAATATGAAGTCTACCCGCTGGGAGCAGGGCCACGCGATCGTGAGACCGGGATGTGACATCAAACGGCATTTCGTAATCAGGAGTTGACATCTGGTGGATAAAAAAGCGTAAATGCTAACAGGAGACTTATAATTGTGCCTAGTATTGATTATTTCTGAATACACATGAACTCTCAACGCTCTCTCACGATGCTATTAGCCTTGCTAGCAGGTCCGGTCCTCGGCCAAGTCGGCTGCTCCCCAGTACAGTCGGCGTATGTTCCGGCGGAGATCGTCGACATCTGGGAAACCGACAACGAGAAGTACATCGATCGGTTCTTTACGATCCGCGGCACAACGATCACGTTCGGCACGGGAGAGGAGACAGCCGAAACGTACATCATCACCAGTGTTGAGAGAGTCCCCCTCGTCGGCGACAGCTTGTACACGATTGAGTTCACCGACTCAGAGCAGGAGCCCCACGAGTTTCCCTTCTTCTTTCGACGCGGTGAAGTCGACCAAATTCGCTTGCTGAACCAGAGACACATCGTCTGGGTGAGGAGGCGTTAGATGGGCAGGCCACCATTCAGGAGAAGGCAGTTTCTGGTCGTCAGTTTCCAGAACCGCATGCTCCTGTTTACCTTCCTGTACTTTGTCACTACGGTGGTCATATTTGCTGCCGTTCTATTCTTTCCCCTGATGGGCCGGCTAAATGCCGAGAATCTCTCGCAGGCTGAGCGCGGGATCGTGGCGGCAGAGTTTCTCTCGCTTCATTATCGGTTTTGGCCCGTAATTCCACTTGTATTCGTTCTGATCGGTGCCCACTCGATCCTCATTTCGCATCGCGTCGCCGGGCCTCTGTATCGATTTCGCAAGGTCTACGGGGCCGTGATGGGAGGTGATCTGAGCGGTATCGTGCGACTTCGCGAGAACGATTACTTGCGGGAGGATGCCGAACTTCTCAGCGAGATGATCGATAGCCTGCGGTCCAGAGTCCGGGAACTCGGCCAGCTCTCTGACAAACTTCAGAGGGTTCTATCCGATCTGAGCATTGCGGCGGAAGCCGACGAGGGTGGGGCGATTCGTGCGCAGATTAGGGATGTGGAGATCACCGCTGGTGAGCTACGATCGAGGTTACAGGACTTCACTCTCGACCAGGAATCATGATGTCCCTGGGGGCCCAGGTGCAGCCATCTCATGCTCGCCGGTGGCGACGGTTACGGCGTCGCCTGAGCAGTCTCAGACAAGGTCTGTGGCGCGAGGTGAGGAATGAGCACTCCGCGGCATTCTCCCTCATCGAGTTGCTCATTGTCGTGGCAATGACGGGTACGATTGCGGCGATCGGCCTGCCCGAGTACATGGAGGCTCTGGAAAAGGCTCGTGTCGCCAGAGCAATCGGCGACATCGTCTCGGCGGGTGAGGACATCCGACTCTTCTATCTCAACCACACCAGGTTCCCCAACGACCTCGGCGAAGTCGGCTACGCCAACCTCAAGGACCCCTGGGGCGCACCCTACGAGTACGTCAACATCGGAGATGGCGAGGGGAACATGGGCTACCGCAAGGATCACTTCATGGTCCCCCTGAACTCCGACTACGATATGTGGAGCAACGGCAAGGACGGCACCCATGCGCCGCCGCTAACCGCCAAGGCCAGCCGTGACGACATCGTGCGCGCCCTCGACGGCGCATGGGTCGGTTTGGCCGAAGATTTCTGATCTCTCTGATCCTAGGGGCATGGCATGAAGTTCGATTTCACAGTCCTCAAGAGCAAGGTGGCGCGGCGTATCCTTGTGCTCTTCGTGATCTGTGCCTTGCTACCCATCGGCGCCCTGACCTTCGTGTCGTTCGTGCAGGTCTCCGGGCAGCTCTACGAACAAAGCCGGACGCGCATGCGGCAGGACACCAAGTCGTTCGCGATGAGCATCCACGAACGGTTGTTTCTGCTCGAGTCCGAGCTCGAGATTCTGGCAGCCGCCATCCACCCGGCCTCTGGTGAGATGGTCAGTCCCGAGCACGTCCTCCGTCGCGCCGACTTCGAGCAGCGATTCCGTGCTATCGCTTCGATCGATGGCGAGGGCCGAATGGAGCCGGTCTTCGGTGAGATCAGCCGCCGCCCGGAGCCAACTACCGAAGAGATGGATCACCTCCGCCTAGGCAGAACCTTGGTTTCAACGATAGAGATGACCGAACGGCCGGCAGCCGTTTTCCTGACCACCGCTCTGGATCCGGAGGACCTCGCCGCAGGCTTCCTGACGGCGGAGGTCAGCATGGTCTACCTGTGGACCGGCGGTGTAGGCGACGTAACGCCGGGCGGTATCGAGGTCTCGGTCTTCGACGATCAGGACCGGCTGCTCTTCACCTCGTTTCCAGGTAGCGCCGGCATCGGTGACGAGATCCTGCCTGAGATGGCTGACTCGCCGATCGACGAGTTCGAGTGGTCGTTCCTCGGCGAGGAATACCTGGGGAGCTACCGGCAGATGGGGCTCGCCTACTACTTCTACGTGCCCAAGTGGTCGGTGATCCTCCTCCAGTCGCGCGACGAGGTCATCGCCCCGGTCATCCAGTTTCGTAGATATGTCCTCCTTATCACTATCCTTTCGCTGTGCGCGGTGCTGTTGCTGAGCATCAGCCAGATTCGGCGCAGCCTGATTCCGTTGGAGCGCTTGCAGGAGGGAACCCAGCGCCTTGCCAACCGGGAGTTCGAGAGCCGCGTCCGTGTGGCAAGTGGCGACGAATTCGAGGAGCTTGCTGACTCCTTCAACCTCATGGCCGGCCAGCTCGGTAGCCAGTTCCGGGCCCTCACGGCGATGGCCGAAATCGACCGTTCCATCCTGTCGGTGCTCGATATCAGGAAGATCGTGCGCACCGTGCTCGCACACATGCCGGAGGTGATCCCCTGCGATGCCGTCGGCCTGATCATCGTCAACGCGACGGACTCGCGCCGGGCACAGGTCTGGTGGCGCAACGTCAAGTGGGGTGGTGAGCCGTTTGAAGAGGATATTATCCTCGGATCCAGCGAGTTGGACGAGCTCATGGAACACCCCGACGGGCTGTCGCTCGAAATGGGCAGTGACGGACCCTCCTATCTCAAGCCCGTGGCCCGGCAGGGCAGTAGCGCCTTCCTCGCAGTGCCCATATCGGTGCAAGAACAGGTGGCAGCGATCCTCTGCTTGGGATTCGAGCATGAGCCAACCCACACCGAGGACAATCTCTTCCTGGCCCGGCAAGTGGTCGACCAGGTCGCCGTGGCCCTGTCGAACGCTCGCTTGATCCTCGAGCTCGATGAGCTCACCTGGGGCACTCTGCTGGCCCTGGCCCGCGCCATCGACGCGAAGTCACCCTGGACCGCGGGTCACTCCGAGCGTGTCACCTCGACGGCGTTGAAGATTGGCCGCGAATTGGGCTTGAGCGAGCGCGAGCTCGACCACCTCCAGCGTGGTGGCCTCCTGCACGACATCGGCAAGATCGGTACGCCCATCGAGATCCTCGACAAGCCCGGCAAGCTGACGGATGAGGAAATGACGGTGATGCGTCAACACCCTCGTATCGGAGCCCAGATCTTGGAGCCGGTCAAAGCCTTCGATGGCGTCATTCCGATCGTGCTGCAACATCACGAGTGGTTTGACGGTTCTGGCTATCCCGACGGCGCATCGGGCGAAGGAATCGACATCCGCGCACGTATCTTCGCGGTGGCGGATGTCTTCGACGCCCTCGTCTCCGACCGCCCCTATCGATCGGCCATGCCCTTCGAGAAGGTCATCAACCTCATGAGGGAGCTGACGGGGACGCAGTTCGATCCTGTGGTGATGGAGGCGTTCATGCGCGTGGTCAACCGGGACAGCCGGGTCGAGGCGATACTGGCGCCGGAACGGAGGCGACACACTTCGGCACGAATTTAGCCGGCGCCAGCGCGCCTAGCTTCGAGGCTCGAGCGGAATCGCTTCATCGATGAGCATGATCGGGATGTCATCGCGGACCGGGTAGAGGCGCTTGCCGTCTTCACGTACGAGCCCTTCGGTGAGCTCCTCGGTGACGGCCTCTCCACCCTGGTTCTTGACGGCACCCTGACGAATGCGCACGTTGAGGGCCTCGAGCAGATCCGCCTCGGCAAGGCGAACGGGCGTCTTGTCTTCGGGACAAGCGAGGATCTCGAGCAGTTCTGCGTCTACCATTCTGGTCCTCCAGCTCCCGGGAGGAGCACGGTTTGCTCCTCCTGGGCTGATGCTAGCACGAGGTGGTCATGACACCGCAGCCTGTGTACCGTCGCCGGCGCGCCGGCCCGGAACATTGCCGTGCTACTGCCTCTTGATCGGGTCGGTGGGCTTGCCCGGCAAGCGCCTGGGGTCCTCTGTGACCTGCCTGAGGATCTCCTGGATGGCACGCTCGAGCTGCGGGTCACCGCCCATGATCACCGACCTGGGATCATTTTCAACCTCGATGTCGGGATCGACACCGTAGCCTTCGATTACCCACTCGCCCTCAGGCGAGCCGAAGCCGAACTGCGGTACGTTCACCTGCCCGCCGTCGATCAACGGCCCGTAACCGGTGATGCCGATCACACCGCCCCATGAACGCTTTCCGATCAGCGTGCCGAGACCGGCCTTCTTGAACATCGCCGGGAAGATGTCGCCGTCCGAAGCCGATGTTTCGTTCAACAGGGCCACCATGTGACCGTGGAACAACACCTGTGGGTAGGTGCTGGCGGCTTCCGAGGTGCGATTGAACCCCGTCGCCAGCAACTCGCGACGCAACCGCTCGATGATCATCGCCGAGACATTGCCACCGCCGTTGCTGCGCACGTCGACGATCAGGCCTTCCTTGCGGGTCTGGCCGTAGAACCACTTGATGAACTCGTAGATGCCACTCACGCCCATATCGGGGATGTGCAGGTAGCCGATGCGGCCGTTCGTCTCGCGCTCGACGCGCTCGCGGTTCTTGGCGACCCAGGCGAAGTAGTTGAGGTTGGTCTCGCTGGTCAGCGGGTTGAACGTAACCTCTCGCGATCCTTCGAAGTCCGGCTGATCGTTGACGGTGAACGTGACCGGGTCGCCGGCCCGGTGGCGCAACATCCGGTAAGGGTTGTCGCTGCCGCGCAACTCGTCGCCGTTGATGGCGAGCACGTAGTCGCCCTCGCTGATGTCGACGCCAATCTCTGTCAGCGGCGACCGGTACTTGGCTTCCTCGTTGTGACCCTCGAGGATCTCGGAGATCTTGTAGCGACCAGCGTCCGCATCGAGCTCGAAGTGGCCGCCGGGCAACGCGACGCGCGGGCGCTGCGGGATCTCCCAATCACCGCCGGAGATGTAGGTGTGCGAAACGCTGAGCTCCGAGATCATCTCGCCGATCACGTAGTTGAGATCGCTGCGGTGCGCCACATGCTGCAACAACGGACGATACTGGTCGCGCAAAGCCTCCCAGTCGTAGCCGTGCATGTTCTCGACGTAGAAGAAGTCGCGGAAGCGACGCCAAACCTCGTCGAACACCTGGTACCATTCTTGCTTCGGAATGCGATCAACGTAGAGCCCGGAGGTCGACACCGGCTTACCGGAGCCGCCCGGCGACGCGGAAAAGAGCTGGAAGCTTCCGCCACGGCCAATCAGGGCCTTGGAGCCATCGGCGGAAATCGCGTAGCCACCGATGCCCTCCGCGAGCGGCTCAGCCTCGCGCGAATCCATGTTGAAGATCATCAGGCTGGGCGCCACGTTGGAGCCGCGACCGTAGTAGCCGGGGCCCGACTTGAAGTAGAGCAGGTTGCCCTTGTTGGCTACCAAGCCACGGTAGTTGTCGGCCTGAACTGGAATCCGGGCTACGCGCTGGGCGAGGCCGTCGAACTCGATATCGATGATGTCAATATCGGATTCTTCGGCCTCGTCAGTCTCGCCTTCTGGGGCTCCTTCCTCGCCCTCGCCGCCCTTCTCGGCATCTTCCTCGCCGCCCTCCTCCTCAGCCGCGCCCTTGTCGGCTTCCTTCTTCTCCACCGTCACCTCGTCGCTCTTCGGCGGGAACGGGTGCGGCACGTCCTTACGCAGGGCGAGCGCATAGATGTAGGTCTCACGGTCGACCACGAAGTTCCAGTCGAAGGAGCCGAGCTGCGGGGCGAACTCACGGTCGCTCAGGTAGAAGAGGTAGTTGCCCTCAGGGTCCCAGGTGGGGCTGAACTCGTTGAAGATGGCGTCAGTGACCCGGCGCACCTGCCCGTCCTCTGCGCTCCAGACGTAGACCGAGCTGAAACCGGTCTCCTAATTCAGTGTGAATGCGATGTGCCCGCCCTGAGGAGACCAGGCGCCGCCGCCGATGAGACCATAGCGCTCGTCGGCGATCTCCTGCACTTGCTTGGTGTCGACGTTAATGACGAGCAGCTTGCCTTCACTGTTCGTGTAGGCGATGTGCTCGTTGTCGGGCGACCACGAGAGACCGAACAGGTACGTGGAGTTGCCCTCGGTGAGCTGCTCGAGCTCGCCCGAGCCGTCCTGGGCGATCAGGTAGATCTCTTCCTCGCCGTCGCGGTCGGAGATGAAGGCGATGGTGCTGCCGTCGGGCGACCAGCGCGCCCCCTTGTCGTGGGCATCCGATGACTTCGTCAGGTTACGGGTCGGGCCATCCTCGATAGGCGCCGTGAAGACATCGCCACGAGCGACGAAGATCGCCCGCTCGCCCTTCGGGCTGAGGTCGAAGTCCTCGATATAGTCGCTCACCTGAATGCGCGATGGGCGCATCGCCAGCCCATCATCGGGTACCGCAATGGCGATGGTCTGCGAGCTGCCGGTGTCCGTGTTGAGGACTCGCAATTCGCCACCGTACTCGTACACGATGCGGTTCTCGCTGTCAGCAGCAGGCCAGCGTACGTCCCAGGTCGTGCTGTCGGTAACCTGCATGATGTCTTCGCTGCGCAAATCGTAGGAGAAGATGTTCAACGTGCCCGTGCGATCGGAAACGAAGTAGATCTTGTCGCCGGCCCACATCGGGTCGCGGTCGGTGCGCACGTGGTCGGTGAAGTTCTTCGCCTCGTGGGTCTCGAGATCAAAGGTCCAAAGATCCTGAGCCCAACCACCTTCGTAGCGCTTCCAGTTGCGGAAGTCGCGCATGAGCGGCGAGTAGAGAATCGTCTTGCCGTCGGGCAGGAACTCGCCGGCGCCGGCGTAGGGCATGGGCAAGGGAACCGGCAGACCGCCGTCGAGGTCTACCGTGTACAGCCGGCCTTCACCGATACCCTCGGCGTAGCGCAACGAGCGGAAGAGCACGGAGTTGCCGTCGGGGGACCAGCCATAAACCACGTTGTCAAAGCCCCAGCGGTGTGGCAGCGGGCCCTGCGCCGGGTAGTAGGTGAGTTGGCGCGGCACGCCTCCCATGGCGGGAACCACGTAGACCTGCTCGTCGCCGTCGTACTGCCCGGTGAAGGCAATCCAGCGCCCATCGGGTGAGAACTTGGCGAAGATCTCTACGCCGGGGTGCGCGGTGAGGCGAACCGCCCTGCCTCCGTCCACGGGAGCCAGCCACAGATCACCGGCGTAGGTGAAAACCACATGGTCCCCGAAGATGTCCGGGAAGCGCAGAAGCTTCGTCTGCGCCCTGGCCTCCCCTGTCGGCAGGAAGGCAAACAGAACGGCGACGAGGTGCGGACGTTGATCGATTCGGTCGGGGCCGGGTGATCAACGCACCCTAACGCTTGGTGACTACGATCTGCGCGCTGAAGATGCTGTTGACGGCCTCCGACAGATCCAGCTCCTCCTCAGCTACATCAGCCACAGATGTGCCGGCTGGGACATCGTCTCCGCAACATCCGCTGCTTGCCGGCTGCTGCGGCGCGGGCGAACAGCAATCGGTACTGCTGGCAGTCGGCTGGGCGTCGCCCGAACAGCATCCTCCGATCGCATCCAAGGCAGCCTTCACCATCGGGTCGTCGCCACCCAAGACCTCGAACGCGCTCTTCATCTCGACCCGGGGCTCCTCATCGAACCCCGCATCGCGCATCATGGCCAAGTAGTCGTCCATCAATGCGGCGCCGGCGATGCAGCCAACGTATGCTGCGAGGTTCTTGGCCACGATGGGCGGCAGGGGCTTGGTCAGCACGATATCGGAAACTGCCAGCCGTCCCCCTGGACGCAGCACCCTGTAGGCCTCCTTAAATACGGTCGACTTGTCGGGCGAGAGATTGATGACGCAGTTCGAGATGACGACGTCCACGCTCTCGTCTTCGACCGGCAGAGCCTCGATCAGTCCTTCACGAAACTCGACGTTGTCGGCGCCGACTCGTTCGGCGTTTTCCCGCGCCTTGGCGATCATCTCCGGGGTCATGTCGACGCCAATCACGCGGCCCGTCGGGCCCACGGCACGCCAGGAAATGAGCGCATCGAAGCCCGCACCCGACCCTAGGTCGAGGACGGTCTCGCCCTCACTGACCGCCGCCATCGCCAGCGGCGCCCCACACCCCAGACCGAGGTTGGCACCATCACCGACAGCGTCGATATCCTCCTTGCTGTAGCCCATCTGTTCCGCCACCGACACCGGGTCAGCGGACCCACAGCACGAGCCACCATCTACCACCCTTTCAGCGTACGCCTCTCGCACCGCGTCGTGAATCGCGGCGCCGCTGTCTCCTGCCAGTCTGTCCGTCATTTTCAATCTCCTTTGGCCGGGACCCTCATGACTCTACGTCGTCGAGGAACCCCTCTATATCCTTCAGCACTTCGGGGTTCGGCCTGCAATAGACCCATTGACCTCGTTTCTCACAAATGATGAGTCCGGCGTTTCTCAGCTCCTTCAGATGATGCGACACGGTGGATAGCGAAAGATCGAAACGGCTGGCGATGGCAGAAACCGAGTTGCCGACGTCGCTCGGCGGCTCTGCCCCGTGCGCGTCCTGGGGCTGAGCCCCAGTAGAATCAGCCGCATTGTCAGCTCCTGCCTTGGCATCATTCACGACCCTACAGTCGCAGCAGCACGACCGGATCGTCTGAAAAATCGCCAAACGGTTGCGGTCCGAAAGCGCCTTGAATATCGCTGCCAGCCGTTCCATCGGTGTCTATCCGTCGCTCGACGGCGGACATGCTGGCCGCCGGGATGAACACTTTAGTTTCAGGTACATCGAACCAGCCCGCTCGAGCCTGAGCTGACTGTGTGCCGGGCTACAGCGTGCGTTTCACACTCATCTTCATGTTGCTGACCCGGCGAAGCTAATTCGATATTTCGATAACTATCGAAATAATAGCCGGCATTTCGCCCCCTGTCAAACCGCAGCAGTGACAACGCTCCCCAGAACGGGTGCCACCAAGCAAGTGCAACGACGTAGACGCGGGCCTCCCCAAGCCCGCAGCGGGAGCGCGGTGAGGAATGCAGGTCAGTCCGAAGAGAAGTTGGGCTAAATGGAAGGCGGCGGCTCGAGACCCTGGTACTTCGCCATGAAGCCGCGATCGATGCGGTCTTTGAGCCACCAAGCCCAGCGGCTGTGGGAGATCACTCCCTTGTACCGCAGCAGCGCCCGGCCATCGCAGGTGTTGAGGATGGACAAGAATCCACCCTGTGGCTTGTAGCGCGGGGGCGCCGTGCCCTTGATCGCGGCCAGCAAACTGCGCCACAGAACCGGACCCTGGCGCACCGAGTAGATGCCAGCCTTGGGCGTGTCCGGGTAGTTAGCCAGCGTCGCACAGTCACCGGCAGCGAAAACACGGGAGTCGCTGACCGAGCGCAGGGAGTCATCGACCAGGATGAAGCCGCGCTCGTCGAGGTCGAGTCCCGCGCCCTGGAACATGGAATCCGCTGTCGCCCCGGTGAGCCAGACGGTGAGGTCGGAGGGGATGCGAGAGCCGTTCTCGAGCTCGACCTCATCGGGGTGTACAAAAGTTGCGTGGCTGTCCAGGTGCAGGTTGATACCCTTCCGCGCCAGGATCTTCTCGGCCTTATGGCGAAAGCGATCCGTGTAGCCTGTGAGAATGCGAGGAGAGGACTCCACCAGGGAAACCTCGCGCGTGCGTTGGGCAACATCTAGAAACTCCGCGATTCCGCAGGCAACTTCGAACCCGGCTGCGCCGCCCCCAACCACCGCCACTCGCTGCGCTTCCGGAGACGTCGTGTCACGAAGCTGGACGATGGCCCGCTTCAGGCTGACCGCCTGCGACATGGGCTTCACGCGCACCGCGTTATCGACGATGCCGGGCGAGTCTTGCCCTGCTGCCTTCGAGCCAAGGTTGAACGACACCAGATCGTATTCAACCTCCTGGCCATCCTGCAGCAAGACCGTCCGGGCCTCTAGATCAAGACCTACCGCCGGGCTCTGGATGAGCTTGCCCCCCGCCGCAGCAACCGATTTGGGAACGTCGAAAGCAATCTGGTCCTCCCGATAACCGCCGCGCAAATAGCCCGGCACCATTGCCGAGAAGTGGTGCTTGTCGGACAAAGACACCGCAATGAGGTCGATGTGAGGCAGCGGGTTGGCAAACATCCGCTCGAGGATCTGAAGATTGGCGTGCCCGATTCCGACGAGAAGAAGACGCGGCTTACGTCCGGGACGGGCAAGCGTCATCACCTCGCCTCCCCGCGCCCGGCCACGAGCTCAACCCGAATCGTGACCTCTGTGCCGTCCTCGGGGAGGACTCCTGGCCGCACGCGGAAGCGAGTCGCTCCGTCGACGAATTCCCGTACCGTGTAGCTGGCATTGCCGATCTTGCTGCCCGGGCAGGAGTACAGGCACACGACACAGCCCGAATGCCACTGGCCGATGTTGGCCCGGTGGCCACCGAAGCGCATGTCGAACCCGCGTCGGCCGGGATCGAGAAGAATGTCATCGAGTGCCAGAGGCTCGCTCTGCCCAGGAATGACTACGTACAGGTCGATAGGCGGCCCCTCGATGAGCTTGTCGGGCGCGGTCGAATCCGGTTCGTAGCGCTCGTCCCAGGTATCGATCGAAAGGGCGTTGCCGGGCACGGCGCCGAGCGCCTCGATTGCATCGAGAACTTGCACGTCGCTCACCTCGGTGCGGAAGAGACTCCGCGACGCCGCCCTGCCGCCGTGCCAGACGATGAAGTGGTATCCGGCCATGTCCGACTCCTCTTCGAAGCCGGTGGCCGTGACGACGGCGGGGAATTCAATGGAGCTTGCGGAGACCGTGACGACCGAAGCAGTGGGAACGTCCTGGCTGCAGGCGGCGAGTGGACTGGCCAAGACCAGTGCCACCATGACGCCGGCTGCACATGGTAAGGCGGCGAGCGCCACACAGGGCCGTCGCGGCGGACAGAAGTACCCTAGCCCGGGTTTCTCAACGGGTCGCGGCTGTGCGGGCGCAATGACTCGCGATGACTGCGTTGCGCTTGATTCGAGTGCTTGACGTACTGCACGAGTACGCCTGCACACTCGAACCGGCGCG
>SDBT01011644.1_pt1 | contig 14144 bp, 12 predicted proteins | sample 2277101 | NCBI WGS metagenome assembly SDBT01 (sample SAMN10404973, study PRJNA504765) | marine sediment metagenome | isolation source: marine sediment core GS10_PC15, 103 cmbsf | place: Arctic Ocean: Southern Knipovich Ridge | collected 2010 | reverse complement strand
AATAAATGGCTAATTGATCAAGGCGGTGTAGATGTTGATTGGAGAAAAGTTGGTGATAATAGATATACCGTCGTACACCTTGTTGCAAAATTAACAAGTACAGAAACACTTAAAATAATTGAAACAAGAGAGCCTGAATTTTATAAATTAATGTATTTTAGAAAAGATAAACGTGGCGAATCACCCGCAACACTCCGGCAAAAAAGAGGAGAGGTGATCAATGTGTTTAAAATGTCGAATCAGCTGGTTGATACCCAAAGCTTTGCCGATGCACTACAAGAATTAGTTAACACGGACCAATATCTTGTTACACTCATCGAAAAAAACGTTGTTAAAAAAAGCCAAGAAAAAGAATTTCATCCATTACTAAATCAATGTCGCTCATTAGCAACTATTTTTACGAATATCATGTTCGGTAACATCGCATGGAATCGATTTGAATTTATGTGTTTAAGTCTACTAGTAAAATTCAATATCATTGCAAATACCTTGGACTCTGACATCTGGCCTGTCGAACGTATCGTTTATTTTTTGCAAAATGTCTTATTAGAACCTGAAAAATACGCATGGTGGTTTACCTATTGCGCTGATGTTGTAGGACTTCAACTTAGCGATGATGCTGATGTACAACAACAATTGCGACACCATATCACCCGACAATGGTATTGGACTCACATTGCCGAAAACGACAGTAGGCAATGTGCAGCACAAATTGCGCCTTGTATCTGCGAGGAACTCGATGAAAATGGCTGGCTATCTGCCATTGAAAGCGATATTAAAAACTATCAACAACAACTCACCAAATTAATTACAAACAAAATTTTTTCTGCAATTCACACACTAGGGATCAAACATATAAAAACAGCTACTGAAGCTGAAGTTGATAAGCTAGTTGAGCAAGTTGCAACAAATGTGGCGAACACCAAAGGAAGCTATTTAAATTATTCAGAATTAAAAAAAATTATGGAACCGATTATCAAAAACAAGCTAAATGTTAATGCAACCTCAAATAATTCTTCGTCACACACAGGTGCTAAGCGTAAACGATATAGTGGCCCCCTTATTCGTATTTGAGACAGTGGTATAAGATATAAATCAATAATACAGGGTGTGATAGGCGAATTACTATTTCAGCGGTTAACATGACTAAGAAACGGAGCGTTCAAGTACAAATATCGCCCCATTCAATTGCTAAATTCGATGGTAGACTCCGTATTTGAGACCTTAAATTGCAAACGATGAACCGCAGCCGCAGGTTGTTTTAGCGTTGGGGTTACTACGGATCACAAATTGTGCGCCTTGAATATCTTCGCGGTAATCGATTTCAGCGCCCGTTAAATATTGAAAACTCATAGGATCTATCAACAGTTTAACCGAAGCGGTCGAGCTGCCGCCGCTGTCATCATCATCTTCAACCGCAATGGTTTTTTCAACCACGGTATCATCTGTGGCAATAGTCTCTTCAAACGCAAAGCCGTACTGAAAGCCAGAGCAACCGCCGCCGGTGATATATACGCGTAAACATAAGGCTAGATTATCTTCTTCCAGGATCAACTCATGTACCTTAGCAGCTGCGCTGTCAGTGAAGATCACTAACGACGGGCTTGCCTCAAGTGGTGCATCGCTGGCATCATGGCTGGCCATAGCTAAACTCCTGGTAAATGTCGAGTTAGGAGTATAGCATAATTGACTCACATTGAGGGAAATCTGATGCTTTGGATCAAAGCTTTTCACGTGATTTTTATGGTGACCTGGTTTGCAGGCTTGTTTTATTTGCCACGTTTATTTGTCTACCACGCACTCTGCAATGACGAACAGGGCACTGCGCGCTTTAAAATTATGGAGCGCAAATTGTATTATGGCATCACCACACCCGGCGCGATATTAACAACGGTTTTTGGGCTGTGGCTTATGAGTGACAGTTGGCAGGCGTATTTAACGCAAGGTTGGATGCATGCGAAGCTAGGCCTAGTGGTATTACTGTGGGTTTATCATTTCATCTGTGGGCATTACGTTAAAGTCTTCAAGCAAGACAAAAACCAGCGCGGGCATGTATTCTACCGCTGGTTCAACGAAGTTCCGGTGTTATTTTTAATTGCTGTGGTGATCTTAGTAATAGTAAAACCGTTTTAAGCAGCGATTTCCATCATTTCGAAATCTTCTTTGGTCGCCGCGCAGTCTGGGCACATCCAAGTATCCGGTACATCTTCCCAACGGGTACCGGCTGGGATCCCATCATCCGGCCAGCCTTGCTCTTCGTCGTATATAAAACCACAAATTAAACAAATATATTTTTTATGGGGCACAATCATCACCTCTTAAAATCCAATGGCGATATTGTAGCAGTTTTCAGGTAAAATGCTAAGCCGGGCTCAAACCAGGACGCGAGTATGACAACACATTCAGACACCTTCTTCACCCGAGCACAGCAGGTCATTCCGGGCGGAGTCAATTCTCCGGTGCGTGCTTTTAACGGCGTAACAGGCACGCCAGTATTTTTTGCCGAGGGGCGCGGAGCTTACCTTGTAGACGTCGATGGCAAACAGTACATTGATTACGTCGGCTCTTGGGGACCGCTGATCCTAGGTCATAACCATCCCGCTGTGATCGCCGCGGTAGAACAAGCCATCAGCCATGGCTTGAGCTTTGGTGCACCCACTGAAGCAGAAATTCTCTTGGCGGAAAAAGTCTGTGAACTGGTCCCCAGCATTGAGCAAGTGCGCATGGTGAATTCCGGGACTGAAGCCACGATGACGGCAATCCGTTTAGCACGTGGTTTTACTGGCCGCGATAAACTGATTAAGTTTGACGGTTGTTATCATGGTCATTCAGATTCTTTGTTAGTGAATGCAGGCTCCGGGGCGCTAACCCTTGGCGTACCAAGTTCACCGGGTGTTCCTGCTAGCTTAGCAAAGCAAACTTTAACGGCAAACTACAATGATTTAGAGTCTGTTGCGGCTTTATTTGAAGCCTATGGCAATGACATTGCAGCTATTATTGTTGAGCCCGTTGCCGGCAATATGAATTGCATCCCACCTCAACCTGAGTTTTTATCTGGCCTGCGCGAACTCTGCGACCATTACCAAGCTATATTGATCTTTGATGAAGTGATGACGGGTTTTAGAGTTGCATTAGGCGGTGCACAAACACTTTATACTATCACGCCGGATTTAACTACGCTGGGTAAAATTATCGGTGGGGGTTTACCCGTGGGAGCATTAGGCGGTCGAAAAGACATTATGCAACACTTAGCACCGGTGGGCCCGGTGTATCAAGCCGGCACTTTATCTGGCAATCCTATCGCTATGGCAGCTGGTTTAGCAACCTTAGAAACACTTAGTGACCCAACACTTTTTAATGCCTTAACCGCAACAACGGCAAGCTTGACCAAAGGTTTGCAGGGCATTGCCACGGCGCACGGTTTAGCCTTTAACACCAACACGGTTGGTGCTATGTTTGGCTTATTTTTTAATGACGGCGACACACCGCAAAACTTAGCGCAAGTACAAAAATGTAATATCAATCTATTTCAACAATTTTTTCATGGGATGCTTGCCGCCGGCATTTATTTAGCGCCCTCTGCTTATGAAGTGGGTTTTGTGTCGACTGCACACCAACAAGAAGAAATCGACTTAACGTTAGCTGCCGCCGATTCGGTATTTTCCAATTTAAAAGAGACTATACCCGTATCAGAGTAGTTTTCGGTATTTTTGACGATGTTATTTTTTGTGTGGCGCGACGATTAAATTGCAGGTAATATCAGGGATTCTTGCCAAAATTTAATCGTCGCGCCACACAAAAAAGAACGAGGCAAAAAGCCGAAAACTACTTTGATACGGGTATATACACTTATGAAAAAATACCACCTTTATGGAATTGGTAATGCCCTAGTCGATATCGACTTTGAAATTGACATCAAGACACTGACCGATTTAAACATCGATAAAGGCGTGATGACTTTGATCGATGAGCAGCGCCATCACGAACTCTTGCAACACCTAGATGGCAAACAGAAACAACAAATCTGCGGCGGCTCGGCAGGTAATACCGTGGTCGCCAGCGCCCAATTCGGATCACGCTGTTTTTATTCCTGCAAAGTCGCCAATGATCCAACTGGCGATTTTTATCTGCAAGATTTAATTCAGCATGGCGTTGACACCAATTTGTCAGTCGATAATCGCCCGCAGGGGCACACCGGTAAATGTATTGTGTTAGTCACGCATGATGCCGATCGCACGATGAACACTCATTTGGGTATTACCGCAACGCTTTCGACAGCAGAGATCAATGCGGCTGCAATTGCTGATTCTGAATATCTTTATATTGAAGGCTTTCTGGTAAGTTCGAACTCTGCATTAGAGGCCGCCATTGAAGCTAAAAATCTTGCCGAGCAATACCACGTTAAAACTAGCTTAACGTTATCAGATCAAAACATGACAGATTATTTTAGCGATCAGCTGCGTACGGTGATTGGCTCAGGTGTGGACTTATTATTTTGTAATGAGGCCGAAGCCTTATCATTTTGTAAAACCGATCAATTGTCAGATGCCTTATCAAGTTTAGAAAAGATGGCTAAACAATTTGTTGTCACACTCGGTGCAAAAGGTTCGCTTATTTTTGACGGTCAACAGTATTTAGAGATCCCCGTCATTAAAACCAAACCCATCGACACAGTCGGAGCCGGTGATATGTATGCAGGGGCATTGCTCTATGGCTTAACCCATGGTTATGATTTGGTTGACGCAGGCATGCTCGCAAGTCATGCAGCGGCACACATCGTCGCAAAAATCGGTCCGCGCTTAGCAACTGATGAAGCAACGCAAATCCTCAACCACACGGAGCAACAGCGCCAGACTAAAACAGGATAATCATGAAACGGATCATCGCAGGCGGAAGCGGTTTTATTGGCAGTGCTCTAGTGAAGCATTGGGAAAGCGATCCAATCGAATTAATTGTTGTGGGTCGTGATCTTGCAAAACTCCAACGTCAATTTGGCAATACGGTTACGGCAATGGATTGGGAAACATTCCAAGCCCAAGGTGAACAACTGTGCCGACAGTGCGATTGCATTATCAATTTGTGTGGCGCTAATATCGGTAGCAAGCGTTGGTCAACTCGTCGCAAACAAATTCTGATAGACAGCCGCACAGGCCCAACCGAAATCTTAGCGAAACTGTGCGCTCAATGTGGCGATCAAGCCCCGCGTTTATTCAATGCCAGTGGCGTTGGGATCTACGGTTTACAAAAACGCTTAACAGCTGATTTACCCCCCGCTTGTGATGAGACCACCGAGTTACCTCATCCACCCACAGACTTTTTAGCCAGATTGAGCGCTGCGTGGGAAGCCGCAGCACAGCCCGCTGTTACCGCGGGAGTCAATGTTATTTGGTGTCGTTTCGGTGTTGTGTTAGATCGCTGCGGCGGAATTCTTCCACGGCTGACATTGCCTTTTAAATTGGGTGTAGGCGGTATTGTTGGCACCGGTGAACAACCGTTTTGTTGGGTAAGCTTGGTTGACTTGCTAAGGATCTTTGATTTTTTAATTGCACAGTCACAGGCGAGCGGCGCTATCAATTGCGTTAGCATGCAAACCGTCAAACAAAAAGAATTAGCCCGCAGTCTCGCGCGCAGCTTACACCGACCCTGCCTGTTACCGTTGCCAGGCGCCGTGGTGAAAGGTCTGCTAGGTCAAATGGGCCGTGAATTATTATTGAATGGCCAACACGTCGTACCGACGCGTTTAACCGAATTAGGCTTTGAATTTAATTACCCGACTTTAGATAGTGTCTTAGATTTTCTATACTCCAAAAATGGAACAACCCCCTAGAGGGTTGTTCACCACGATTACTACTATGTTAGGGTGTATCGCTTAGGTTTACTCGCTGCCGCTACTACAGATACCACAAGTATATGCGTTGAATGCCATATATACGCCTGAAACTCCCACTAGAATATATACGATTTTTTCTAGCATTGGCATAAAACCGAAGATAGTGCTTACTAGATTAAACCCAAATAATCCGACTAAACCCCAGTTTATGGCACCAACAACAACGAGTAAGAATGCAACCCATCCTATTGTACCCATTGATTTCATAAGGACCTCCTTAGTTGGCTTATGTTTATATTGCATTAGAAGTATAGACTATGAACACACAATATGATGGGTATTTTACTCATTTTTAATCACTAAACCAGCAACTAAGCGCGAAACTAAGACGGCAAGGTATAAAACACCGGTTATTTCTTCCAAAATCACTATTGATTTCGCATAAATCGAAGTCGCAATGATGTCACCAAAGCCCACCGTTGTGAGCGTGGTAAAGCTAAAATACGCTAGATTAAATGAGCTGACGGGGGTTGTCGCAGCATCATGCGCATTATTAAAGATAAAAGAGCCGGGCGATAGCAACTCAATTAACTCAAAAGCACTCGCATAGACTAAGGCTAGCAGTAAATAGACGCACAGGGCTGCAAAAATTAAATCTAAGGTAATTTCTCGCTGACGAAAAACATGTTTAACAATCAAAACGATAGCGAAACTAAAAAATAACATGCTAAGCGGTAGGTAAATTACACTTAGCCACACAATATCGGTTACCAAACTGCTAATGTTTATGGCCTCGACGATCAGGGCAAATAGAATGGCGTAAGGTATTAAATAGCGTTTTTCTAGCGTGAGGAAAATAATCGCAATCAACACCAAGGCAAGAAAACTACTGATGAACCAGGCACCCCAGTCACTGCCGATAAAAAATGGGGCTATAAAAATCAGTAAAACCAACGCCAGGAGTAAAGTTGTAAAACGGATCCGCTCGACGGCGTGATGTAAGCGTTGAATAGGGTGAAGTTCCATAGGGTTACCTCACTCTAAACAATATCGCGTAAAAGACTGGAACGATGATCAGCGTTAGCACGGTTGCAAACGCAAGCCCTGACATAATAGTCACCGCCATCCCAAAAAAGAAAACGTCGCTCAGCAAAGGGATCATCCCTAAAATAGTGGTGACGGCGGCCATCATCACGGGGCGCATCCGACTCACCGCCGCGCTGACAAGACCTTCAAAACGATCTGGGCCCGACGCTATTTGCAAATCAATTTCATCAATCAGCACAATCGCATTTTTAATTAGCATACCAACTAAACTTAAAAATCCTAGTAATGCCATAAACCCAAATGATTCATTGGTAGCAAGCAAACCTACCGTAACACCGATTATCGCTAGCGGCACTGTCATCCAAATAATAAGGGGTTGTCGTAGGCGATTAAATAATCCTATACTGATTAAAATCATTAAGATTAAGGTCGGCGGTATGTTTCCTATCAAGCCCGCTTGTGCGTCCTTCGAATCCTCATACTCGCCACCCCATTCTAAATTATAGCCAACAGGGAGTGGTATCGCTTCGATTTTTGGCTTAATACGAGCAAGTACAACGCTAGCGTTGCCTACCTTTGGTTCGGTTTGTACGGTGATAGTAGGACGTTTTTCACGGCGGTGAATGATGGCATCTTCATAACTGGTATTGAAAGCTGAAACAATTTGTTTAACGGGAACGACTTGTTCGCCGTACGCACTCCACACTTGTACATTTGGTAAGTTGTTAACATCGACTCGCTCTAATTCTGGAGCGCGCGACATGATAGGGATCAAATCGTCATCTTCACGATAGATGCCGATCTTTGTGCCAGAAAAATTAGTCTCAAAAGCACTGGCCAGATCTGTTCGGGTAATGCCTGCGCGGCGGGCTTGATTCTCTGAGAATACAGGCTCGATTATTTTTACGCGCTCACGCCAGTCTTCACGTACTCCGCGCGCATTACCATCAGCACGCATGATCGTTTTAATTTTATCAGCGATAGTGCGTAATACATTGGGATCAGGCCCGCTGACCCGTGCTTCAATCGGAAATCCTCCGCCCGGCCCTAAACGAACTTTCTCAATTCTTGGGTTTGTGTTGATATGGTGTTTAGCTAAGTATTCGTCTATCGTTTTTGATAGACCCTTGATGATCCGGTAGTCATCCACTTCGACCAACAAAAATGCGTAAGCTGAGTTCTCCTTTTCAGGGGTATAAACTAGCATAAACCTCGATGCGCCGGCGCCTACAAAACTGGAAACTGCCGTTACACCGTCTTGTTTTAAAATAAATTTTTCAATTTGTTTGACATCATCAGACGTTTTTCTAATGTCAGTCCCTTGGGGCAACCATACATGCACCATCAAATGTGAGCTTGTTGAATCGGGAAAAAAGCTGTCTTCGAGAAAGGTAAACCCATACATAGCCGCAACTAACAAACCCACTACAGTCGTCACTGTCAGCCACCGCAAACGTAAACACAGAACTAAAAATTTTCGATATAATTGAAACAGCATCCCTTTGTAAGGATCAATTTCTTCACCTTCAGCTGTAGGTTCAGCTTTTAAGAACATAGTCCCTAGTAAAGGCGTTACCGTGATGGCGATAACCCAACTCATGCCCAGTGACATTAACATCACTTGAAATAAACTTCGTAAAAATTCTCCTGTGGAGTCATCTGATAAACCGATCGCAGCAAAGGCTAACACGGCGATCGCTGTTGCGCCAAATAGCGGCCACATAGATTGTTGAACCACTTCTTTGGCAGCTTGAAAATGATCTTTGCCTTGTTGAATGCGGATCAACATACCCTCGACAATCACAATGGCATTATCAACTAACATCCCTAACGCAATGATCAAAGCACCAAGTGATATTCGCTGAAGGTTGATTTCATACAGGTACATTAAAAAAATAGTCGAACAGACAGTTAATAATAAAATGGCGCCAATTAATAATCCACTGCGCATACCCATAAACAGCATCAGGACAACTATGACAATCACAATCGCTTGAAAGAGATTAATGATAAAACCATTAACAGATTTGGCCACAATGCCGCCTTGATAATACATGTAATGTAATTTCATCCCAACGGGTGTTTGGGCTTGCAATTCAAGCATACGCTTTTCCAGAGCTTGGCCCATCGTTACCACATTCCCTCCGCTGATGGTGGAAATTCCAAGTCCAATGGCTGGTTTTTTGTTATAACGTAAATGACTCGTCGGCGGTGTAACGTAACCACGGGTAACAGTAGCTATATCGCTGAGTCGAATGAGTTTTTTAGTTTTGGAACCTCGGATCATCAATTCAGCTATTTCAGCAACAGAATTTAATCCTCCGGTAGGACTAATACGAATGTATTCATTACCCACTCTGACCGATCCAGCTGGCGCCACCAAATTTTGTTTTTCAAGCGTATTATAAATATCAGATATGGATAGGCCCATTTGCGCCATGCGATAACGTGAAATTTCGACAAAAACTTGTTCTTGCTGCACACCCCACTTCGTGATCTTTGCTACATCATCAACTTGTAATAATTCGCGCCGTAAAAAATCGGCATAATCATCTAACTCTTTATACGTGTAGCCTTTTCCTGTGATCGCAATCATAACCCCAAACACATCGCCATAATCATCATAAACGATAGAAGGCATTACACCCGGGGGTAACTGCCTCTGTGCGTCGTTAACTTTACGTCGCAGTTCATCCCAGATTTGGGGTAGGGTTTCTTTACCATATTGATCTTTAATGCTTGGTGTGATTATCGAGACTCCCGCCTTCGATTCAGATTTAATTTCTTTGAGTTGAGCCAGTTCTTGGATCGCTGTCTCTAAAACTTCTGTAACTTCTTCTTCGACTTCAGTCGGTGTTGCGCCCGGATAAAATGTTATGATCTGAGCATCTTTAATTGTAAATTCTGGATCTTCTAAGCGCCCTAATTTGTCATAATATACAATCCCAGCGCCGATCGTTAGCAGTGTGAGAACTAAGGTAAATGTTTTTCCGCGTATAGCCCACTCGGAGGGATTCATGGATGCGACCCTTCCCGGACATTCATCAACTTAACTTTCATTCCAGGTTCTAAATAGGCGACACCGGCAGTTACAACACGATCACCCGTTTTAACACCAGATATTACTTCAATCACTTTCCCACTCATCATACCAGTTGTCACATCACGACGCTTAACCGTTAAGGTTGTTTTATCCACTATCCAAACAAATTTTTCACCTGCATCATTGATTGCAATGGCATCTATCGGTAAGTGATAAGTCTTTTCAATCCCCTTTTTTTCTTCATCAACAATTAAGGTAGCTGTCATGCCAGGCAGGATATTAAGATCTTGGGGAGACGGCATAATGAATGTTATGCGAAAAGTTTGCGTGACGGGATCCGCTTCTGTTGCAAATTCTTTTAGTCGAACTGGAAAAACCTTACCGGGAACAGCAAGGAACTCAACTTTAGCAACGGAACGCCTATGATCGATTACACCCGCTTTACGGATCGGTTCAACATCCGCCATATCTTTTTCTGGAATATCCACTTCGATATCAATATGAGAAATATCTTGTAGATTTAAAATGGTCTCTTTGGCATGTATATTTTGAAAGTTATCAACAACTTTATTTGCCACTAAGCCATCAAATGGTGCACGTAAAAAAGTGTCATCGTACGCTTTTTGTGCCGTCGCTGTGGTCGACAATGCCACCTCATACATCGCTTTAAATTCATCGTAACGCGCCTCAGGGATTGTGCCCGAACGCAATAACTCTTTTCCGCGTAAATAATTGCGGTGCTTTTTTGTCAATTCGGCTTTTTCAGCCACCAATGTTTGTAAATAATCCCGCGGATCTACCTCAGCCAAGACTTGACCTTTCTGGACGACTTGACCTTCAACAACGTGAAGTTTGATAATTTGACCGGACACTTGAAAGGCTAATCTGACTTTCTGACTGGCGACCACTTGCCCTGGAAAGGTACGAACCGCTTCACTGAACTGACTCGTAACGACCAAGGTTTTGACTAAATGACTCGGCGGACCCTCATCTTTAGGTTTTTGATCAGAGCACGCCAAAAGGCCCAATAGAATGAATGGGGTTAGCCAGGCTGGGAGACTTTTATTATTTATCATATGACCCTCAATCTCAGCAATGTATTATCTATGTACTATTTACTATAGCAGAGATTTTGAGTTTTGCAGGGAAAAGGGTAATAAAGCCCACGGTTAACGCATAAAATGCGTTAACCGTGTCTCAGAAAAGGGGGACATACGCGAAAAATAACGGTGTCAAAAATACCGAAAACCTCTTTGCTTCGAGTACGATGGGTATATTACCCAACGACTTGGCGCTCTTTGATTTCATCTAAGGTTTTGCAGTCAATGCATAAACTGGCGGTAGGACGGGCCTCTAAGCGGCGGATCCCGATTTCGACACCACAGGCATCGCAAAAGCCATAGTCTTGCTCTTTAATGCGCTGAATGGTTTCATCGATTTTTTTAATGAGTTTGCGTTCTCGGTCGCGAGTCCGTAATTCAATGCTGAATTCTTCTTCTTGGCTAGCACGGTCATTCGGATCAGGAAAATTAGCCGCTTCGTCCTTCATGTGTGTCACGGTGCGGTCCACTTCTTCCATTAAAGCTTGCTTCCAAGCTAATAGGATCAGCATAAAGTGCTCAGCCTGCTTGGCATTCATGTACTCTTCGTTTTTTTTCGGCTGGTAAGGCCCAATACCTGTAATACCAATGTTGGCTAAACTGCTAACGGTTGCGGCAGCTTCGGCAGCGCGGCGGGGCACTTTCTTTCGCGGTGTTCTTTTAGCAGGGGTTTGGCGCACGCGGCTGGGTGATGTTTTTTTCGAACTCGCCTTTTTAGCAACGGCTTTTTTCGCAGCAGGTTTCTTGGCTACGGATTTTTTAGCAACCGCTTTTTTAGCAGCCGGCTTCTTGCCTACGGGCTTTTTAGCAACCGCTTTTTTAGCAGCTGGCTTCTTGCCTACGGGCTTTTTAGCAACCGCCTTTTTCGCAGCTGACTTCTTCGCTACGGGCTTTTTAGCAACGGCTTTTTTCGCAGTGGGTCTTTTAGCTATGGGCTTTTTAGCAACCGCTTTTTTTGCAGCTGACTTCTTGGCTGCTGGCTTTTTAGCAACCGCTTTTTTTGTAGCGGACTTCTTGGCTACAGGCTTTTTAGCAACGGCTTTTTTTGCAGCGGGTTTCTTGGCCGCTGGTTTCTTAGCAACAACTTTTTTCGCAGCTGGCTTCTTGGCCGCTGGCTTTTTAGCAACAATTTTCTTCACCACTTTTTTGGCGGTGGTCTTGGTCGCTTTCCCTGCTTTTTTCGCTTTTGCTGGCATTGTCTCTCTCCAAGCGTGATATTAATAGGTCCAGATGAGGCTATATAGCAAATTTTCAAGTCCTTTGAAAAATCAAATCTGACCGCTAGTCATTCTATCTAATTTATTGAGATCTTGTCGCGTGTTAATTTGCTTAAATCGGGCTAATTGGAATAATTCCTGTACTAATTTACCTTGATCATAGCCATGTTCTACGCAAAGCCAACCAGCAGGCATCAGATGCCTGGGGGCTTCATGGATAATCAAACGCAGAGCGTCTAAACCATCGGTTCCCGAAATCAAAGCGTGTTGCGGTTCAAAGCGCAAATCGCCCTGATGCAGATGCGGATCAGTTTGCCGAATATAGGGTGGATTACTCACGATCACATCAAAGCGCTGTTGCGCTAGAGCATCAAACCAATCACTACATAAAAAAGTCACGTTATCGAGTTTTAATTGCTTTCGATTGTACTCAGCTACCGTTAACGCTTGCGTTGATTTATCCACTGCCGTCACCTGACAAGTAGGACGCTCGGCTGCCAAGGCCAGTGCGATGGCGCCGCAACCGGTTCCCATATCTAACAGCGTGCTCTGTGTTTGAGACGGGATTAACGTTAATGCAGTTTCCACTAACAATTCTGTTTCAGGGCGTGGGATCAAGGTATCAGCAGTCACCTGTAAATCCAGCGTCCAAAAACCTTGTCGCCCTAACACATACGCCACGGGCTCACCGTGTTGACGGCGCTGGATTAACTGCTGGAAGGCAGTGACTTGCGGCAAAGTTAACACTTTATCTGCTTGCGCAAACAAGTACGCGCGTTCACACGCTAGCACCGCGCACAAGATTAATTGCGCTTCGAACTGTGGTTGGGGCACCGCGGCGAGGGCAACTTGAGCTTGCTGTAGCAGGGCTTTGATGTTCACAACTTTACGCGTCACTTAAACCCAGATCGGTTAATTGATCCGCTTGATGTTCACGCAATAACGGTTCAATCACTTGTGCCAATTCACCTTGCATAATTTCATCTAGCTTATATAAGGTTAGATTAATGCGATGATCCGTAACACGACCCTGCGGATAATTATACGTACGGATCCGCTCTGAGCGATCGCCACTGCCCACTAAAGATTTACGGGTGTCGGCTTGGGCTTGCGCCTGCTCTTCTTGCGCAGCGGCCAATAAACGAGATTGTAAATACGACAAAGCCTTAGCTCGGTTTTTATGTTGCGAGCGTTCTTCCTGGCACTCCACCACTGTGCCGGTCGGTAAGTGCGTGATCCGGATCGCAGAATCGGTTTTATTAACGTGCTGCCCCCCAGCACCCGAAGCGCGAAACGTGTCGATACGCAGATCTTCCGTATTCACTGTAATTTCATCAACACTGTCGACTTCCGGCATAATGGCGACCGTGCAAGCTGATGTGTGAACCCGCCCTTGCGATTCCGTTTCCGGCACGCGCTGCACACGGTGGGCGCCGGATTCAAATTTCAATTTGCCATAGACACCTTGGCCGGTGATTTTAGTGATCACTTCTTTAAAACCACCATGTTCCCCTTCGCTCGCATTGATCACTTCCAACTGCCAGCGCTGTTGTTCGGCATAGCGGGTATACATACGGTATAAATCACCCGCGAAAATAGCCGCTTCATCACCGCCGGTGCCGGCGCGAATTTCTAAATACACATTGCGATCATCGTTCGGATCTTTGGGAATTAATAATAATTTTAATTCGGCTTCAAGCGTTTCGACTTGTTGTTTTGCTTGTGCCACTTCATCAGAAGCCATGGCACGCATGTCGGGATCCGGATCCTGTAGCAAGCTTTCACTAGCAACAATAGCCTCTTGCGCTTGTTCAAACGCTTGAAAGCTATTAACAATCGGTTCTAGCTGTGCATACTCTTTTGAAAAAGCCGTAAATTTTGTTTGATCGGCAATGGTTTCAGGATCG
>SDBT01011643.1_pt1 | contig 14144 bp, 14 predicted proteins | sample 2277101 | NCBI WGS metagenome assembly SDBT01 (sample SAMN10404973, study PRJNA504765) | marine sediment metagenome | isolation source: marine sediment core GS10_PC15, 103 cmbsf | place: Arctic Ocean: Southern Knipovich Ridge | collected 2010 | reverse complement strand
ACAGTTTTATCTGTAGAGCCATCATCAACAGCTATAACATCTATTTTTTCTTTTGGATAATCTGTGTTGTAAATAGAATCAAGACATTCTTTGATATTCTTCTCCTCGTTAAACATAGGTATTATTATACTTAGATGAGGCTCAAAATCAGCAAATTCCTTATTTTTGAACCTTGAAATCAGAAAAACTACAAATATAAACATCAAGAACGAGAATAGTATCATAAATAATATCGCACACAAAGTCATTATTAAATCTTCCATGTTTGCATAACCTCTTTTTGAGACAAATAGCCTCCCAACTACTTTATATGAAAGATATAAATTATTGAATTTTTAAATGTTTCGATTGTTAGAGAGAATAAATAAAGTAACAAAATTTATAATCTTACCCATATTCCCGAACTTATGCCAACTAAAATTCCCTCTGGTTCTAAAATACTTGATAAATTGCTTAATGGGGGCTATGAAAAAGACATCATCACAACTGTATATGGCCCGGCTGGTTCCGGCAAAACTGTGTTGTGCATGCTCTGTACAATTAATATGGCAAGAACAAAGAAAAAGATAATCTACATAGATACTGAAAATAACTTTTCTATAGAAAGGCTAAAGCAAATAGCAAAATACGACTACAACAAGATATTAAATTATCTGATCTTTCTGAAGCCAACATCCTTTGAAGAGCAGAGAAAGGCATTTGATAAACTAAAAGATACAGTGGATAATAAGGTAGGCCTGATAATAGTAGATACAATAGCAATGCTTTATCGCTTAGAATTAGGAAAAAATGAAAAGGTTTACGAAGTTAATAGGGAATTAGGAAGGCAGATCTCTTACCTTAACGAAATAGCCAGAAAAAAGAACATTCCTATATTACTAACAAACCAGGTTTATGCAGATTTTGAAGACAAAACAAAGGTAAACATCGTAGGCGGTGATTTGTTGAAATACAGCTCCAAATGCCTTATTGAATTGCAGATAACACCTGCAGGTAATCGTAAATTGATCGTTAGGAAACATAGATCCTTGGAATCCGAACGGGATATCACATTCAAAATTGTAGAGGGTGGAATAATAGGGACTAGGGAAGGTAGGGGATTTAGGTTGTTTTGATAATACTTAACTTCGTTCTATTCCTACTCTTCACAGGTGGTTTCCCCCTCCACTAAGTCTTCTAAGCACTCTAAATGGTCTTCATAATAATCATCATCAACATCATATTTTTCAAACAGTTTTTCTAAATTCTCTAAAAGTCTTTTTACTTTCTTAGGTTTATCCCAATGTTCTACTATCTGCTCTAAATAGCCAAGTGCTATTTCCCTCGCCTTTTTTCCTTCAGGAATATGCTCTCTAATAACCGTTCCTAGATTCCCTATAATCTTATCTCTAAGCTCTTCTACACCAGGATCTATCTGAGGCTTAGCCCCTTTCTTAAAAGGCGCACCCTTAAACTCCCTTTTACAAGATTCTTTTATAATCTTATTAAGGATTTGATAAAATCCCCAATCCTCATTAATACCAAAATCCCACATTATAATTGGATCCTCAGCAAATATCTCCCACCCCCCTTCTAATGGAAACTCTCCCTCCTCAATAGCTTTTATCAAGGACTTAACAGCACATTTTGGAATATTCTCAAAATATGTACATTTACTTGTGCCAGTTTTGTTAATTACTACTCGCACCCCTTCCTCACCAGGTATCTCTACTATCTCTCTTATTATCTCACATCCCTCCTCAATAACCTCCTCTTCACCAACATCTTCAAGAAACTCATCCTCATCTTCATCACTCAAATCAACAGGAAGTGGTCCTTCGAAAGTGCAGTCAAACTTCTCATCCTTCTTGAGTATGCCTGCTTCTCCTTTTTTGCCTTCTAGGTATATATCTAGAATTCCTGTTTTGGTTATATAACAATCATAATAAGGAGGACCAATATTCAGGTCTCCCATCTCAAATGTATCAATAATTTCATTGTTCTTAATCAAAAAAACATTCTTTTTTGCTCCTGACCTTACGCTATCCTCCATCTCAGCATACTCCTCTAATAGTTCAAGTGATTCATCCCCTAAAGTAGCAAAAGCACTCAAATCAACAAAATAAATACGCTCTGCCTTGCAGGGAACTTTATACTTTTTCTCTTCAACACTTCCTGTCTGGGAAGAAATGCCTCTGGCAGCTACTTGTAAATCCTTTTCAAACAAAGCAAGCTCCGATCTACAGGTTGTTCCCGAAATCTTACTAAATCCCTTATAACCAAAATAAGAAATTAAAACAATAATTATTGCTATTATAAAAACCCTTATGATTCCACTATGGAGCTGACCTCTTTTAGAATTCATCTCCCTTTCTTAAACTCCTTTCTAAACAGCCTTATCTCTTCTATCTGGTTTTGTATAACTGTCCTTAGCTCCTCTTTCATATTCTCATTAACAGCTGCCAATATAACCAACAAAATCATTAAAATCCATAAAAATATGGTCTGTAATAGCTCCAATGTAATAGCACCTTCAACAATAGCCATCCTGTGTATTGCAATATAACCTATTATTATCAAGGCAACCCCAATTACTAATAGTATCTTTTCAAATATGTTTGGTTTTTGGAAATTTGACATACTCTTACATCCATAATACTACTATTTAAATCTTATGGAAAGCGTTTAGCAAGCTAAATAGAAAATGTGTTTTATGGAAAGAAATAAATACTAGAAAAATACAGGGGCGAGTATGGAAATAAAAACCCAAAAAAGGATAGAAATCTTCTTCTTAGTTATCCTTATCCTTCTGCAGGTTTTAGACTTCCTGAAACTGCTCCCTGGTGATATAGATTACATAAAGAAAATTATCTCATGGACCTTATTAGGCTATTTATTTGTTAAGGTAAGCCTAAGCACAATCCTAATGGGGCATAAAAAATACCGCTTTGATGTCGGTATTATCTTAGTTTACTTTCTATTTGTAATAAAAGATATCACAAGATACGCAGAAGTTGCAGCAGAAGAAATGTTAATATTCAAGGAATTCTATTTATTTATACTAACAAATTCTGCGCTTATCGAAAAATACTCCTTCTACCTTGGAGGCATATTATTATTGTTTATCTCCCTCTATATGGCTCTTAAATTCAAAATTAAGAAACCAAGTTTTATTGCTGTTCTGCATGAAAGCGGACCCCCTCCAAAAAAGACATCAAAATTCATAATTAGATTTATTACCATACTCTTAGTTTTAGTTGCTTTTTTTGTTGTAGTTTTCAATCTAGCAGCAGAGTGGCTCGCAATGGCTTTAGAGACTGCCGTAACAATAATAGGAATTGCAATATACCTTTTTGTTATTGTAAGGCACCATGACAAATTCCATCCAAAACATTTTATATATAAGATGGGCCATGTAGGGGAAAAATTCTATGAAAAATTTATTGAAATGTTTCATTACAAGAAAACCCTTTATTTAGCATTAATGGGAATACTGGCCTTACATCTTCTTACTGATGCAGGTAATTTTATCATACCCTACGTTATAGGCCTAAAAAGTGAGCTTTATTTCGGCCATCTGGGCGCAGGCCACACACCTCTAATACCTCTGCTTATAGAAGACATATCCTCTCTAAACATTATACAAACAATTTCTTTATCTATTGTATACTTATTTAATGTAATAGCAATGCTTTTCCTATTAATCCTGCCAACATTTGTCTGGTACAGATTCTTTAAAGGACGCTTATTACATATTTCAGGTTTTATGCTTGCTTTAGTCTATTCCTCACTACTATGCTTTGCCCTAATGCCTGCTTTCTACATCAGAAGGATTAAACTTAGAGCTATTGTGGGGGTAGATATACTCACACAAAGTATTGTAAAAAGTAATTCAATAATTGACAACCTCATAGGCAACAGAATAACCGCCATAATAGTTGTTGCAATTATATGCATCATTTTCGGAATTATAATATACCTATTAGAATTCAACAAGAAAATCTGGAAAGACTCCTTTATAGTTGCAGTACTGCTCGGCCTGGCATTCTTCGGCCTCTACATCTTCTACTGGTTTATGAGTTCTTATCAATACTACATCAACACAATAATGTTTCTAATAGGAGAAAGTGAATGGTTTATTACATTCTACTTCATCCTATTCGCAATGATCACTGTATTGCTGTATGTAGGCGGTTACCTATTCTTTATTTACAAAGTCTTCAAAAGACATTTTTTTAGTTAAAGAAATAAGATTTTATTTTACCTTCATCACACCATCCAATAATCAAATATATCCTACAGAATATAAATATTTAAATATAACCCTGCTTAAATTTATATATATTCATTTTTAGCAGGGATAAAATGTACGTCAATAGAACACTAGAAAACCAGATAATAAAATATCTCGGAAAAAGAGAAATAGTAGCAGTTGTCGGGCCAAGGCAGTGCGGCAAGACAACATTGCTTAAGCATATATTTAGGAATTTAAAGAATGCAGTTTTTATTGATTTTGAAGACAGGGAAAAGCTTGAGCTTTTTACAGCAGATATAAATTCATTTATAGAGCTTTATGTAAAGCCATACAAATACCTTTTCATCGATGAATTCCAATATGCTAAAGATGGTGGGAAAAATCTTAAGTTTATTTATGATAATTATAAAACAAAAATACTCATATCGGGCTCTTCAGCCACAGAACTGACTTTTAAAAGCATTAAATATCTTGTTGGAAGAATCTTCATATTCAATCTTTTCACATTCTCATTTGAGGAGTTTTTAAGTTATAAAAACAAAAGAATTTATGAAAAAATCTACACTAAAGGAAATTTATCAAAACCCATTGCCGAAAAAATTTATAAGTACTGCAAAGAATATGTTGGGTATGGTGGTTATCCCAGGGTTGTTACTGCAGACAGTAAAGAAGAAAAAGAAACAGTATTAAAAAATATTTATAATACTTATTTTCTAAAAGAGATAAAGGAGATTTTAGGCTTAACCACAGATTTTAAGCTGAGTAAGCTTATCAAAGCACTGGCTTTGCAGGTTGGAGGTTTGATTAACTATAATGACCTGTCCTCTTTAACAGGATTCACCCATTATGAATTGTTGCAGCACCTTAACATTCTGGAAAAAACATTTATCTGCAAGATGAGCAGGCCTTACTATACCAACAGAAGGACAGAGCTGACTAAAAATCCAAAAATCTATTTCTTTGACAACGGCTTCAGAAACACCATAATTAATAATTTCCAAGATCAAAATGAAAGAATTGATAGGGGAATACTTAATGAGAACTTTGTTGCTTCTGAAATTATAAAAAAAGGGCTTGAGTTGAAATACTGGCGCTCCAAATCAAAAGCAGAGGTTGATTTTGTTATAGAAAAAAACAACAAAGTGTTCCCTCTTGAAGTAAAATCCGATCTGTTATCAGAGAAAACTACAAGATCATTTCTAAGTTTCATAGAAAAATACAAACCAGAAAAAGCACTAATAGCAACTAATAATTTCATAGGGAGGAAAAAGGAGAAGAATACAGTAATTGATTTTATCCCTGTTTTTTATATTGAACGTGCCCTGGATAAACTTTGAAATATCAATTTATTTCAACAACATCATCTTCTTTGTTTGCACCTGATTTCCTGCTCTTAATCGCGTAAAATAAACACCAGAGGGCACATATAACCCGCCATCTGTTCTGCCATCCCATTTAGTTACATGATGTCCTGCTTCCTGATTGCCTGAATATAATTTTCTTACTGTTTGCCCAGCCGTATTTATAATTTCTAATTCAACAGGTTGAGCATTTTGCAAATCATATTCTATTGTAGTATTAGGGTTGAACGGATTAGGGTGGTTTTGGTAAAGTTGGAATTGAGATGGTTTTTGTTCTTCAACTGAAACTGGTCCAGGAATATCCTGAGTAAGGTAAGAAAAACCAGCCCAGCCATCGCCAAGCAGTAATATTCGTTTTCCATCTACTAATCCATTTCCATTATTAATTGTAACAAGGCGGACAAAATTATGCGGAATATTTCCATTAGCGTCAACAACATTTCCAATATTACTATAAGATAAATCATCTACTTGCTGAGCCATAATTATATTTCCACTATCTGCCTCACTTGAAAATAAATACTTTTTACCATCAATCTCCATAACAGTTGGTACATTATATGTGCCATGTCTAAGCCTTTCACCAGTTTCGTTATTTATCAAAAATCCTTTTAATCTCATATTAAGGCCGTCATCTTTTTCGATAACTGGGGATGTTCCATATCTAGTCCCACAAATTCCTGTGTCTCCATCAAATACAATTGATCTATAATGAATTTTTTCATCAGATTCATCATGAATTTTTAGCATATCAACATAGTTCCATAATAAGGGACTCTCTTGTTTAAAAACTAAATAAGAAGAGATATTTGGGTTATTTATAATTGCTTCATCTAAACCATTATCATTATCCAATAAGTTTGTAAAAGCTATTGGTGCTAGAGTGCCTACTCTTACATCTTCCCCATTATATCGAAGTCTGACATTGCCTAAGAAATTTACTCCATTTGGGGTTTTTTCAAAACATTCTATCCCTTTATTAGTAACTCTATATAATAATTTTTGACCGCCTGTTTCTGTAGTGGTATATCCACTTCCCCTAGCATCACCAATATTAATTCCTGTGAAGTGTTCACCACTTCCTAACTCCCATGTTGCTAGCCTATCAAGATAAGCTTCTTCTGTAGCTTCTTTCATAGGTAGCTCTTGAGCAGAAACATTTGATCCTCTTAAAATAGTATCTAATGTGAATGGACTAGCTCCAGCCAATTTTAAAAAAGTTCTTCTTTCCATATAGTATAATATATAGTAGTACTTATATTTAAATTTTTCGTTTTTGTATTACCCCTAAGTAACAAACTAGTTGTCTTTATTATTCTTAATCCATAGAAAATCCAATGCCTCTTAACAACTCTTTACAATCCTCGCCCAGAACTTTCTTGAGATCATACTTAATATGTTGCGTTTGGACAACTCCAGAACCAAAATCCCACATTAGTTGTGGGTCTTCAACCCATCTAAAATCTATTGCGCCTAAATCAAGATCTAAATATATTAATGCTTGTTCTCCACATTCAACACCATAACTAAAACAATCTTCTGTTGGTGCAAAAGGTCCACCAGGACCATAAAGATTATCAATGCACCCATCCTTATCCAAATTTTCTAAATAAATAAAATTAGTAACAGCATCTTTTTTTGCTTTGACAACAATATCTACTCTAGTTCCTCCTTCCTCTTCTTTAACATTAACAATTCTAGCCATCTCTACCTGTGGAGCTGTATCTTTTACTTTTTGTACTATGTTAACTGGATCACCGCCTAATAAATCCACTCCATGAGTATCACCTTCAGTATTAATCCAATCCTCATCTATAGCTTCCTCAGCAATCTTCTTTATCTCATCATCTGTACCAGCCTCAATTATCATCGGCCCGCAATTAAACCTCTCCTGCTTATGGTCTAATTCAGTTTTTCCTTGATACCCTTCTAAATACATCTCAATCTTTCCATTAAATGGCTTAAAGCACTGAAAATAAGGAAACCCAACATAAACATTATCAACCTTCTCTGCCTTAACCAACTCACCGTCTTTATAGAAGAACATATTATTTCCTGTTTTGTCTATTGCTTCATCTAGTATTTCTAGGGCAGATGCAATGATTTCTTTCATTGTGTCAGGTTCAACAATATCAAGTTCATTTTTTAGCTTAACCAATTCCTCAGGATCAACAAAATAAACCTTATTAGCCATAGTCTCAGGCAAAGAATATGTTTCTTCAATAACAGAACCAGGCTGTGAATACATATAGAATATATCTGCTTTAATCTTTTTCTCAAAAATTGTTGATTCTGCTAAGTCACCTGTCTGAGTCACCTTATTTATCGCATTATACCCAAAAACCAAACTCATTGCAACAATAAGAATTACTATAATCCACGTAATAAGAGTTCCGCTTAACTGAGCTTTTCGCTTCATTTCACTTTACTATAAGTTATTGGATATAAAAAGATTGTTATTTTAAAGAAAATTTTAACAACAATTATTGTTGTTGAAATTTTCGCTATATTTTTATATAAATCAAAACGAAGTTTTGAGGAATTTAAAAAGCTTCGAGTTTTACTCGAAGTATTGGGCACAAAACCCAAGATTTTTAAATAAAGCTGCACTTGCAACCTACTGCAATATGCCTTCAAATAATAAAATAAAGGAATTTAATAATAAGAGAGAAAACTCATCTATAGATAAATCCTTAATAAAAAAACAGCATCAAAAAGGCAAATTAACAGCAGAAGAAAGAATAAACCTTCTTCTGGATGAAAATTCTTTCACAGAAATAGACAAATTCGTAGAACTAAAAAGCCATAACTTCAATCTGCAGGAAAAAAAACAGCCGAGAGACGGAATCATAACAGGCTACGGAACAATAAATAAGCGCCAAGTCTATATCTACGCCCAAGACTTCACCTTTATGGGCGGCTCAATGGGCGAGATGCACAATAAGAAGATAGCAAAAGTAATGAATCTGGCATTAAAAACAGGCTGCCCAATAATTGGATTATTCGACTCAGGCGGAGCTAGGATACAAGAAGGAATCAACAGCCTAGACGGAGGAGGATACATATTCAAAACAAACACCCTGGCTTCTGGTGTAATCCCTCAAATCTCAGCTATTCTAGGGCCATGCGCAGGAATTGCAGTTTACTCACCAGCTCTAACAGACTTCACCTTTATGGTTGACAAAACAAGCTACATGTTCATCACAGGACCTGATGTAATAAAGTCAGTAACAGGAGAAAAGATAGATTTCATCGGTTTAGGAGGAGCATCTATCCATAATAAAAAATCTGGAGTTGCGCACTTCCATAACGCATCAGAAAAGGAATGCATACTAAAAATAAAAAAATTATTAACATACCTCCCTCAAAACAACCTGGAAAACCCACCTATAATCAATATGGGTGACGAAATAAACAGGTTAAACAACTCATTAAAAGATATTGTTCCTTTAGACCCTAAAAAAAGCTATGATGTCAAGGATGTAATAACTGAAGTAGTAGATAAAAATTCATTCTTTGAAATACACTCAGAATATGCGCAAAATGTAGTGGTAGGATTTGCAAGACTAAACAACAACGCAATAGGAATAGTAGCAAACCAGCCAAAAATATTAGCTGGATGCTTAGACATTAACTCCTCAGATAAAATATCAAGATTTGTAAGATTCTCAGACTCATTCAATATTCCTTTAATAAACCTTGTAGACGTAACCGGCTATCTGCCAGGAACAGACCAGGAATATAATGGAATCATAAGGCATGGAGCCAAAATCCTTTATGCATATTCTGAAGCAACTGTCCCTAAGATAAGCTTAGTTATGAGAAAAGCCTATGGCGGAGCTTATATCGCTTTGGTATCAAAAGAGATGGGTTATGATTATGCATTAGCATGGCCAACAGCAGAGATAGCTGTCATGGGTGCAGAACAGGCAGTTAATATAATAAACAAAAAAGATCAAGCATCAAAAAAATGGGAAAAGATAAAAAAGGAAAAAATTAAAGAATTCTCAGAAACATTCCTTAATCCTTATCTGGCTGCAAAAGAAGGCAAAATAGATAAAATAATAGACCCAAAAGAAACAAGAATTGCTTTAATTAACGCTTTGGAAATGCTGATAAATAAAAGAGAGAGAAGACCTTCTAAAAAGCATGGTAATATCCCTTTGTAAAATTTATACAGTTAGTTGTACAATAATTCCATTTTTTGTTAGGGGAGGGGCACACAATCTAGTTGTGTGATAATGGGGGGGATAAAAGTATTGAACTCTGTTCACTACTTACTCAAATAAAATGCAGGATTTAAAGGTAAAAATAGATGGAAAAGAATATGATGTTAAAGTTGAAGAGCTGGATTCTGGAAAACTAAAGGTTTATTTCAACGGAGAAACATTCGAAGTAGAAACAAAATCTGATATTGAAAAACAATTATTCGAAGAAACAGAAGAAAGCTCCCAAAGCAAAGAAAAAGGAGTTATCACAGCACCATTGCCGGGAATTATTTTCTCCATCGATGTAAAACTAGGGGATAAAGTTAAAAAAGGAAAAAAAATCATCAGTATGATTGCAATGAAAATGGAAAACGAAATCTCCTCACCAATAAATGGAAAGATAAAAACAATTAAGGTAAAGAAAGGAGACACTGTGAGTAAAGGAGATATTCTTGCAATTGTTGAATAGTCTTAAGAAGCTTCTAACTCATTCCATCTAAACTCTCTTAACTTTACACCCCTTTTTCTCAATTGCATCACAATCTCTTTATTCAATCTTAACATATCCTCTTCCTCTAATAAACGAGCCACTTCCTCTAATTCTTCCAGATTCATTTCCCCCCCTCTCCTGATGTTTTACCTAATAAGATTCCAGCTAAAACATTCAAAGCCCATGCCTGGAAAACATTAATCTGTAGTTGAGCAAAATTCTTAAAGACATAATTCCACAGCCACATCACTGGAAAAGCAAGAATCAAACCAACCAAAGCAGACAGCAGGATAATAAGAAACATAGTATAGCCAACTTCAAATATCCTTCTTAGTAAAGGTGTATTGTCTAAAAACCCCATCGTTATAATCCAGAAAATATTAATTACTATTTAAGCTTTTTGTATGGTTTAAAGTTTGAACGAAGTGAAACTTTTAAAAATCTTTGATTGTTTTGGAAGCAAAGCTTCCTAACCTTTTAGGAATTGTATAACAATTCCAAAAGTTTAATCGGTTTAGAAATCCTAAGATTTCTAAAAACCTTTAAACTAGGGAAAATTCAAATGAATTTTCCCGTGGAAAATAATTACTGGTTATATAAACTATATAATTTTTTACTAAAATGAATATTCTTTTAAATAAACTTATTTTATCTTTTTCTATGGCAAAAAACATAACAGAACATCGCGTAAGGTACGCAGATACAGACCATTTCGGTGTAGTTTATTATTCTCACTACCTGGAATGGTTTGAAACAGGCAGAACAGAAATACTGAGAGAAAAAGGAATAACCTATGCAGACTTAGAAAAGAAAGGACTTTTCGCTCCAGTTGTTGAAATAAAGGTAAATTACAAAAAACCAGCAAGATACGACGAAATAGTTGAAATAGAAACAGAAATAGAAAACATCGGAAACTCAAGCATCAAATTTAGTTATAAAGTTTACAGCAAAAAAACAAAAGAGCTCTTAGCAGAAGCATACACAGTAAACGTTTTCATAAACAAAGATATGCAGTCAGTCAGAATCCCAGACGAAGTTAGGAACGCCCTAAAATAAAAACATCCCCTTCCATTATCCTAATCTTCTTATTCTTATCCTTAATAATCAAAAAACAATCCTTATCAACATCAAAAGCAATCCCAGAATAACTCTTACCTAAACTTTTAACTCTAACCAAAGAACCTAAAAAAGAATTCTTTTTCCAATCATTTATTATTTTTTTATATTTTTTATTTTGAAGTAATTTAATATATTTTTCAAAATGATTAAGTATTTTATTTATTATTATTTTATTATTAATTTTCCCATTGGTTATTTTTTTTAATGATATTCCTTTAGCCTTAAGAGATTCAGGAACAGTATTATTAGTATTAATGCCAATACCAACAATTACCTTATCCCCCATTGATTTAGTCAATATCCCACATACCTTCTTACCCTCAAAAATTAAATCATTAGGCCATTTTATAGTCATCTTAACACCCAATACATCCTTAATAGCCTTAAACACGGAAATAGCTGCTATAAATGTATAAAACTGAGGTTTTGAAACAGGCTCTAAAACTATCGACATATAAACTCCACCAGAAGAAGAACTCCATCTCCTCTTAAACCTTCCTTTACCTTTAATCTGTTTATCAGCTATAATCACAGAACCAAAATTAAACTCTTTAGCTTTTTCATTAGTAGAACCAACCTTATTAAAATGATAAACCCTAAACATTTTCTTCAGAATTATTCATAAGTTCATGTCTGCCAGCCATTGCCCAGGCAGAAGATTTTTTATCAATTGAACCTTTATCAAGATACTGTGAAACAGCAGTCGTCACAATAAGAACCTTCTCTTTTTTCGTTAACTTCTTCCTAGGTCTTTCCTGCTTTAACTGTTCCATAATATTATACTTATCAATAAAATTAGTTGTAAATTCTCCTTTCCCAAAACCCTTACTATTCAAAACAACCTTATGGAATGGAATTGTTGTATCAACACCATCTATTATAAATTCCTCAAGAGCCCTCTTCATCCTGGAAATAGCCTCATCTCTGTTAGAGCCCTTGCACATCAGCTTAGCAATTAATGAATCATAATGGGGACTTACAACATGCCCAGTATGGCAGCTACTGCAAATCCTAATTCCAGGTCCACCAGGAGGCAGATAATTAGCTATTGTACCTGTCCTAGGAGAAAAATCCTCTGCAGGACACTCTGCATTTATCCTGCATTCAATAGCACTTCCCTCAATCTTTATATCCTCCTGATTATAAGCTAACTTAGCACCAGCAGCTATCTTTATCTGTTCTTTTATCAGGTCTACACCAGTTACCATCTCAGTTATACCATGCTCAACCTGAATCCTGGTATTCATCTCCATAAAATAAAAGTTTTTATCCTTATCCAGCAAAAACTCAACAGTTCCTGCACCTTTATATCTAACAGCCTTAACAATATTTATAGCCGCCCTACCTATCTTCTCCCTCAACTTTTTATCCAAAGCAGGAGAAGGAGCCTCTTCTACCAGTTTTTGGTGTCTCCTTTGTATGCTGCAATCACGTTCACCAAGATGAATTACATTTCCGTACTTATCTGATAATATCTGAAATTCTATATGTCTGGGCTCTTCCATATATCTCTCCATATAAAGTGATTTATCACCAAAAGCAGACTCTGCCTCTGATTGTGCACTCTTAAAACAAGAAGAAAATTCCTTTTCAGTCTTAATAATCCTCATTCCTTTCCCACCACCACCAGAAACAGCTTTTAAAATCACCGGATACCCTATATCAATTGCTGCTTTCACACCCTCTTTTTCATCCTTTAATACCCTGGTCCCAACAATTATAGGTATTCCTAGCTTTTTTATTGTCTGCCTGGCTTTATCTTTATTACCCATGGCAATTATCGATTTAGAAGAAGGACCAATAAACCTAATCTTCTTTTTTTCACATAATCCTGCAAAATCACTATTCTCAGCTAAGAACCCATAACCAGGATGAAGTGCATCAGCGTTTGTTTTTTTCGCTGTCTTAATTATTTTCTTATAATCCAAATAATCCTTGGCTTTATTCCCTATACAATAGGATTTATCTGCAAATCTAACAGCAAGGGTATTTTTGTCCTGTTTTGTATATATAACTGCCGTTTCAATCCCTAATTCCTTGCATGCCCTTATTATCCTTAAGGCAATCTCCCCCCTGTTTGCAATTAGCAACCGTTTAAACAATTTCTCTTTGCTAACCTTGGTATATTCCTTTTCATCCTCAATAGTGCTTAAGCCCTTTGCAAGCATATCCAGGAATGTTTTTGATGATCTCTCTGCTATTACCCTATTTACCTGCCTTTCACTTAAATTAGGCAGTTTTCTGGCAACATTCTTCGCTATCAAATCACCAAAGCCATTTATATCAGGATTATGCAACAGCTTTTCATCCTTTTCTAGAATCACTAAATGTGATTGTATAATCTTCTCTATCTCTTCATAAACATAGGGCATTTTATCATGCGTTTTCCTGGCTAAACCTTTTAGAATAATGTAAGTTTTCTCTATAGGTATCAAAAGTCTGTTTATAGCTTTTGTTATCCTTTTATGTTTACCCATATGCCTTTAGAGTTGTTTTTGTGTTTAAAAACTTAAGGTTTTGTACCCAATACTTCGAGTAAAACTCGAAGTTTTTAAAACCCCCAAATAATTCTTATTTGAGCCATATTAAAACCTTGTTTATTTCTAAGGCAAGAAATCATAAGGTTTTTAAAGCATTTTAGTATTCTCTCATAAGAAGATATACACTATTAAGGGGTGCTACATATGAAAACAATAGATGAATTAAAGAATGATAAAGGCGAAATCGATAGC
>SDBT01011642.1_pt1 | contig 14145 bp, 13 predicted proteins | sample 2277101 | NCBI WGS metagenome assembly SDBT01 (sample SAMN10404973, study PRJNA504765) | marine sediment metagenome | isolation source: marine sediment core GS10_PC15, 103 cmbsf | place: Arctic Ocean: Southern Knipovich Ridge | collected 2010 | reverse complement strand
CGTCCTTTCCAAGCAGAATTCAGTATTCAGTATTCAGTGTTCCGTCTTCCGTGCTTTCCGTGCCTTCCGTGGTAGAATTTTTCAGTGTCCTTTATTCTGGATTCTGAATTCTGGATTCTAGATTCTTCTCAGTTTTGCCCGATCTTAGGTTCGGTTCCCTGGATCAGGCGTTGGATGTTAGCCTTGTGCCGGAAAATGGCCAGCGCCCCCAGGAAAGCCAGCAGAAAAATCACCGGCGTGCCCAGCTTATGCCCGGGAAAACACTGATTGATGATAATGGCGCTGACCGGCAGGCCCGCCGCCGCGCCGATGCTGGCCAAGCTCACATAGCGCCAGATCAGCGCCAGTACGAGCCAGACCGCCAGCCCCGCCAGCAAGGAATAGGGGGCCAAAGCCAGGATCGCCCCGGCCGAAGTCGCCACGCCCTTGCCCCCCTTGAATTTCAAGTAGGGACTGCAGACGTGGCCGCCAACCGTGCCGATCGCCGCCAGGATGCCGCAAGCGTCCGAACTCAAATCGTAACGCGCGGCCAGGGCTTGCGTGGCGATAAAGACCGGCAGATAACCCTTCAGACAGTCCAGAATGAAACAGAACACGCCCCAGGGTCTGCCGCAGAGCCGCCCGACATTGGTCGCGCCGATGTTGCCGCTGCCCGCCAGCCGCACGTCAACGCCGTGCAACTTGCCCAGGAGCAAACCGAATGGGAGGCCGCCGGCGAAGTATGAGCCGGCAAGAATCAGCAGATATGGCACCGCACTCATCAGTCTGCCCGTCAGTTAAATGTCGAAGGCCCGCGGCCGGTCGAGAATTTCGCGGACAATGACAGCGTGCCGGACGTCCTTGACGTTGCGCAGGTTAATTTTCACCCGGGTTCGGGGCTTCCTTTTTCCCCAGACGTCGGGGGAGACACTTCCTGGTTCGCCCGGGGGTTCCGCGGGCGCCTGGCCGTCCTCGGCCTGTGTCAGCAGTTCTTTCTGCCGTCGCAATGTTTCTTGCGATTCTTTGTGGACACGGGCTCCCTCGCCGACCGTCGGGGCGCTCTCGGGCTGTTTCAGCCGTTCTTGCTGCCGTTGCAGTGTTTGTTGCGATTGTCTGTGGGCCAGGGCTCCCTCGCCAACCGTTCGGCGGGACGTTTCCTGTTTCCCGGGCTGGGTTTCTGTGGGCACGGGCGGCGGCGTACTGCGCTGCACCGTGGGCGACGCCTGCGGCTGCCACAATTCGTCCTGCTGATAATCGGCCGCGTTGCCGCCCTCGTTATCAGCTTGCACACTAGCGGCTTTCAACGCCTTTACCACCTTGGAGATGAGCCCAATGCTGATAATGAGCACCCAGATGATAATGAAGAAAACCAGCCCCGCATCAGCGCGGTACATCGCTTATCCCTCCTTGTCTCCCTCACCGATGTTGTTACGCATGGACGTATCGGCCTTGAGGTTCTCGATCCGGTAATAGTCGAGGATGCCCAGATTGCCGCTGCGGAAGGCTTCGGCCATGGCCAGCGGCACCTGCGCCTGGGCCTCGACCACCTTGGCCTGCATTTCCTGTACGCGGGCGATCATTTCCTGCTCGCGGGCCACGGCGGCGGCGCGGCGCTCCTCGGCCCGGGCCTGGGCCACACGCTTGTCCGCTTCGGCCTGGTCAATTTGCAGCCGCGCGCCGATATTCTCGCCAACGTCCACGTCGGCAATATCAATCGAGATAATCTCGAAGGCGGTATTGGCGTCAAGCCCTTTTCCGAGCACCCGTTGGGAAATCAGGTCCGGGTTTTCGAGCACGTTCTTGTGAGATTCTTCACTGCCGACACTGGTGACAATACCTTCGCCGACGCGGGCGATGATGGTTTCCTCGGTAGCGCCGCCGATCAAGCGGGCCAAGTTGGCCTTGACGGTCACGCGGGCCTTACACTTGAGCTGGATGCCGTCCTTAGCCACCGCGTCAATGGTCATGCGGCCCTTGGCGGGGTCGGGACAATCAATTACTTTGGGGTTGACGCTGGTGCGCACGGCGTCGAAGACGTCCCGGCCGGCCAGGTCAATAGCGGCGGCCTGTTGGAATTGCAGTTCGATGTCGGCGCGGCTGGCGGCGATCAGGGCGTTGACGACGCCGAGCACGTCGCCGCCGGCCATGTAATGGGACTCGAGCAGGTTGGTGCTGACCCCTTCCAGCCCGCCCTTCTTCACCCGAATCAGGGCCTCGACAATCAGGGACGGGGGGACCTTCCGCAACTTCATCCCGATCAGGTTAAAGATGCTGACCGGCGTGCCGGACGCGAGGGCCCGCAGGTAAATGGTGAAGAAGTACAGGAACGGAAAGAGCAGGGCAAGGACAATAACCAGAACAACAACGATAATGGCGATCAGTGTGGGAGTTGGAGTAAATGGCACTTTGCAGTTTCCTTTTGTTGGTTATTCGTTCATACTCGGGCCGGCAAACTTTGCCTTTTTGCCCTATGAGTCATCCATCCGGGCGGTTGGTGAATCGATTAAGGCCACCACGATCTGGTTGCCCTCGACCTTGATCACTCTCACCTGTTTACCCTTCTCGATCATATCTCCCTGGGTCAGGACGTCCACGCGCTCGTTGCCGATGAGCACAATGCCGGACGGCCGCAACCTGGTGTGGGTCACGCCTTCCTTGCCCAGCAGTTCCCGGTTGCCGGTGTCGACCCCGTGCCAATCCGAGGCATCCGTGTGCAGGAACATGCGCCTGGTTCCGGGCAGCCTTGGCAGATATTTCAGCCAGGCCCAGAAAGCGACGAGGCCAAAAACCACCGTGCCGCCCGCGACCCCCAGGCCCAGCGTCACGTTATAGAGGAATGACAAGACGATGGCCGCCAGGATGCACAGGATGCCCAGAGTGCCCATAACGCCGCCGGGCATAACGATCTCAAGCAGCACCAGCAACACGCCTACGGCAATCAAGATGATTATGGCAACCATCGCTTTCTCTCACCAAGTTTCTTCGGCATAAACCAAGGTTGGTTCCAGATATTGAACTTGAACGCCTAAACGTAGAAGAGTTAAAGCAGAATTCAACAAAAAAACAGAAAAAAGCATTGCGGCAGGTCGGGCCGGCCATATAGTAAGCCGCCGATTCAGCTCGGCATTGTGCCTGGTGGTGTAATGGTAGCACAGCTGGTTCTGGCCCAGCCAGTGTTGGTTCGAGTCCAGCCCGGGCAGCCAACCTTATCCGGTATTCAGTATCCGGTATCCGACGGCCGCGAGTTGCCGATGCAAAAGCGCGTTCTTATCCCGCAGCATACGGACATCTGGCGTCACTTGGCGGCGGAGGAACACCTCATGGGGGGTCTGGCGCCGGACGAGTGCATTCTTTATCTCTGGCGCAGCGCCGAGGCCGTCGTGATCGGCAAAAACCAGAATCCGTGGCTGGAATGCCGCTTTGCCGAACTCGAGGCGGCCGGCGGCAGGCTGGCCCGGCGGCTCTCCGGCGGCGGCGCGGTCTTCCACGATTTGGGCAACCTTAATTTTTCCTTTATCCTGAACCAGGCGAACTATGACAAGGAGGCGCTGGCCCGGCTGGTGCTCAAGGCTGTGCGTAACCTGGGTATTGACGCGGCAATGGGCGCGCGGCATATCCTCACAGCCGGCAATCGCAAGTTCTCCGGCAACGCTTCTTGCCTCAAGCGCGGCAAAGTCATCTACCACGGGACCGTGCTGGTTAATACCGACCTCACAAAGCTGCAATATTATCTGCAACCTGCCTGCGCGGGCATTGAAACCAGGGGTATCCGCTCCGTGCCGGCTTCGGTGATCAATTTAGCCGAACTAAAGCCGGACCTCGAGTTATCCGAACTTGTCGAGGCAATCCGCCGGGAGTTCGCCCCCGGCCCTCCCGAGACTGAGCTTGCCCATCCGGAGATTGACGAGTTGGCCGGCAACTATGCTTCCTGGGACTGGCGCTTCGGGAAAACGCCGAAGTTCACCGCCAGCGGCCGGACGGAGCTCAATGGCGCTCTGTTCGAGTTTGAGGCGGTCGTAGTCAAGGCCATCGTTACGGAACTGACGAGCATGCCGACAAATCCCGAGTTTGCCGGCCGCTTTACGGGCGAGCCCTTCGCGCACCTGCTCACGGCAGTCCCCAACCCGAGGATTACTTGAACAATAGGCGCCGACCGCCGGGCGTCGCTTCCAAGTCTGAAGGATAGGCACCGACCGCCGGCCGGCGCTTCCAAGTCTGAAGGATAGGCGCCGACCGCCGGGCGGCGCTTCCAAGGCTGAACGATAGGCACCGACCGCCGGGCGGCGCTTCCAAGGCTGAACGATAGGCGCCAACCCCAATCTGGCCATGACGCTGATCCGACCTGGCCATGACGCTGAATGGAAAGATTTAACTTCCCGAACCGGTTCAACAGGAATAAAATTACCTGAGCTGGAAATTACTCACATCGGCATTGAAAGGTTGCAATGCCGATGTGAGTAATTTAGCCGAGCAACAAACCTTTTACAACTTTATTTGCTTAAATCAAGCTATTGATCATTGTTGAGGGCGGGGAGTTCTGGATTTCAGGCAGAGGAGGAGGGCGGCCATGGCTGCAGGGCAAAATGCGGCGACTGCCAGACCAAGGTTGAGTTTTTTACTGTGCTGGGCGACGATGCCGATCAGCCACGGCATGATAAAGCAGCCGAGACTGCCGGCAGCCGACATGAGAGAAAACATCGAAGCGCCGCCGCGCGGGAAGCGGTCGGCGGCAATTCCCAGCATTGTCGGCCATAAGCAGCTCACTGCCAAGCCAACGGCAATACACGCTGCTAACGTGACCGGCGGCCAGGGACTGAAACAGGCGGCAATGTACAGCAAGACCAGCAGGATGCAGGAAGTAAACATCAGCTTGACCGGGCTGAACCGCTTGCCGATCGTCGCGGTCAGGATGCGTCCCAGGGCCATTATCACCAGGAACCCGACCAGAAACATGGCGCTGACGTCCTTGCTGTAAGCCAAGGTCGTTTCGGCATAAGCTGGGAGCCACTGCACCATGCCTTGTTCGGTGGCCCCGGCCAGCAGAATCGCCGCCAAGGCCACCAGAAACCAAGGCTGGACCAGAAGCTTCGGGACGGGGTCGCGCCGACTGTCTGCCGCGATCAAGGCCGGCACTTTCAGCCGGATAAACCCCGCCAGAACCGCGGCCGGCGCAGCGATCATGGCGAAAGTAACCGGCCGCCAGGGAATCTTGAAATGAAGCGCGGTCGAGCAAATCAGGACCGTGCCGACCGCGCCTATACAGTAGAATGAGTGCAGCCAGTTCATGGCCGAGGCGCGCCGGTCCGGCGCCAGCGCGCAGACAATCGGACTGAGCACCATGTCCATGATGCCGGCGCCGAAACCCGTCAGGCAAACAGATAAGAGGAGCATTCCGTAGGCCCGGGCAAAGCCCATCAGGCCAAGTCCGGCGCCGATCAGTGCCAACCCCAGGATGGTGAAGAGTTTGGCGCCCCAGCGGTCCGCCAGAGGCCCGCTGAGCACGATGCCCAGGGTCAGGCTGGCAAACATTAAGCCGGCGATACGGCCCAATTGCTCGCCGGTGAGGCCGGCTTCGCCGCCGAAAACCTGGCGAAAGGTGGTGAGGTATACCGGCGGCAGATTTACGACAATCGCGACGCAGACCATTCCGCCGTAGCACAGCCATAAGGCGCTCCTTCCCGATGGACCTTTCGCCGCGGACGCTTTCATTGGCCGGCTCCCAAGTCGAGGCGGCGGAGGATGCCCTTCAGGTAGTCGCGGCCGGACTGGAGGCGTTCCTCCATCTGCTCGAGATACGGGATTTTTTCGTATTGCCGGGGTTCCGGGAGTTCGCCGGCGGCAATTCTCTGCTCGCATTGGCGGGTGAGTTGAACGACCTTTCCCAGTTCCGCGCAGGTCAGGTCCGGGTGGAGCGCCAGCCAGGATTCCTCGAAGATCGCGAAATCAAAGAACCACTTATGATCCTCGATGGAGAGCGGCAGGTCAGGCGAATATTCAGCGAGGGCGGGCAGGATATTTTCCCAGTCCAGGCAGCCTTGGCCCGGCGGCTTGCCCTGGCGGGTGTAGCCGGTGTCGGAGAAGAAGGTAATGGCGTCCTTAGTATGGGTAAGATGAGTGTACGGCGCGGCGCGGCGCGCGGCGCGCACCGGGTCCTCCGCGTGGCACAGCACGTTCGCGGTGTCCAGGCAGATGCCGGCAATCTCAGGGCCCACGTCTTCGACCAGCCGGGCAAGCTCGAACGTCGTGCTGTCACCGTGGGTTTCCAGGTTGATCCGGCTATTGTGGGCCCGCAGCACGGGTTCGAGCCCCCGGATCAAGTCAGCCGAATCCGCCAGATGCCGGGTCCAGGGCACAGGATGTTCATAGCGTTCATCCCCGCCCCCGAGAGTACTGTGCAACTCGTGCCAGCCGCAGGCGGCTGCCGCCTCAATTTCCGCGGTGATTTCGGCCAGGTGATCCTCGAGTGAGCCTGTTACGAGATGCGGATTACAGCCCGGCACCCCGACATGCGTGTACAAGCCCAGAGCGTCGGCCCCGGCCCTTATTTCTCGCAGTTCGCCAGGGTCTAATGTCTGGCTGAGGCCGCGCAGGCCGCCGAACTGAACGCCCTCGAACTCATGGGCTTTCAAGAAGTCAAGGGTGGCGAACGGGTCCAGCTCGAGTTCGCGGATGCTAAACGTGTCTATGCCGACTCTCATTCTGCCGCCCTGGGCCATGGCTTAGGCTCAATCGGGAGTTTGACCACTTTGCCGGTTCTGACCGATTCGTAAGCGGCTTCGGCAACCTCGACGGTGCCGCGGACCTCGCGGCCGCTGGTGCTAATCTCGGCTTTTTCGCCGCGCAGGCTCTTGACCCACTCAGCGATGCAGCGTTCATGGCCGGAGAAGCCTTGGTCCGGAATCTTCACGAAACCGTCCAGCGCTTCTTTACCGAAACGGTCAAGCACCTGTTGCTCAGGCTTGTCGTGCAGCATCAGAAAGGTGCCTCTGCCCGACATGTAGTAGACCTCGCCTTGCGTGCCGCAGACCTGGACAAGTTCATACCATAAACGGTTTGGACCCACGTGCGAGCGCGTGAACCAGTTGATGGTGAGGTTGGCAATCGCGCCGGAGACCATTTGTGCGCCCATCACGCCGACGCTTTCGCCTTCCATGCGTTCGGGCAGCACCTTGACCATGCAGGTGACGCTGTCGACCTCGCCGCCGTACCAGCGCAAGGAGTCAATCTGGTGCGTGAGGCAGCTCATGATGGCGCCGCCGCCAAGGCCGTCGCGGGAGAACACCCAACTGTCTTTTGGGAAGAGAACGTTCTGGTTGTGCTCCAGTTTCCAGTAGAAGATGTCGCCGAGGGCGCCCGTGTCAATCACTTCCTTAAGTGCGAGCCACTGGGCGTGGTAGCGGCGGTCATGACAGACGGTGAGGGAGACGCCGGCTTGCTCGCAGGCCTCAATCATTTGATCGCATTCATAGACGTTCCGGGCCATCACCTTCTCGACCAGGACGGGCTTGGCGGCTTCGGCGGCGGTCAGCGTGGCGGGCAGGTGCAGGTGGTGCGGCAGGAGAATGTCCACGGCATCAATGTCGTCGTCGGCAATGATCTCGGGATAATCGTTGCAGATGCGGATGTCCTGGCCCAGCAATTCGCGGATACGCGGATGTCTTGCCTTGTCCGGCTCGGCAACCGCCACGACTTGGCATTGAGCGGAAATCTTGTTGAAAGCCGGGGCATGAGCGCCCAGGATGCCGCCGCCGCCCAGAATTCCAATCCTGAGTTTCTCAGGCATAGCGCGTTCTCCTTATCATTGCTTTTGCGGGTTATACAGGTTTGGTGTACTTGCCGAAAGTTTTGCAGATGGCTGTACCAACCTTGCCGTAGAACTGGGCCAGGCCGTGGCCCGTCCAATCAATGTAACAGCCGGTGCCGCCGCGGTCTTTGATATGCTGGGCCGCGGCCTGGATCATGCACGTACCCAAGCCCTTCTTACGCCAGGCTTCGGCGATCAGCACCGCGCCAAAGCCGCCCAACCCGGCGCCATAGACCCGTTCCCAGACCAGGTTCGGCCCGCGAAACCGGCTTTGCGGGGTGAAGGTCTGGATCTGCCCAATCAGTTCTTTGCCATGCTTCACGATCAGGACGTTCTCGAGGTCGCCCGAAGTCGCGAGCCTGAGCATCGAGTCCCGCCAGCCTGCCGCCTCACGGGTCAGCAAGTCGTAGACCGCGCCAATATCCTGATGAGTGGCGCTGACCACCGTGACGCCCAACTCGGTCAGACGGTCTGAATATTTCTTTTCCAAACGGAAATCTGCGAGTGAGCCAAACAGGTCAATCACTTCATGGTTCAACTGGTAGCCGCAGGCCGTAAAGAACGCCTTTGCCGCCGGCAGGTCTTCCGGGACGCCCGACCAGAAACGATAGAGGCCGTTGCTCAGCGCGAGTTCCCGGCAGCCGGCCTGGCGCAGGCATTCCTCGAGCCGGGCGAGGATGGCCCGGCCAATGCCCTGGCGCTGGAGCGTGGGTTCGACGACGAGCGCCTGGAGTGAATTGTTCTGGCCCGGCGGGAGCATGGTGCGGTCAATCTCAACAATCCCGAACCCGGCAACCCGGCCGTCCACCAGCGCCACGAACGCGTCACCCGGTTCATAGCTGGGGCGGGTCCAGATCCGGGGCCGCAGCACCCGCTCGGCAACGGGGTAGCTATCACCGAGCGCCCGGTCCCATAGTTCGGCCACTTGGCGATAGTGGCAAAGCGGCTCGAATTCGACAATTTCCATTGCCTATTTCTTCTTTCTTTCAGGCGTCCTGGCTTCTTGCCGGATGGAATTTGCCCGCTTGATGTAGGAAGCCATCGCGCTTTGGCAGAGCTTGTCCTTCTTGATCAGGCGCAGGTGCTCGATCAGGGCATCTGCCCACAACTGGGCGATCTTCTCACCTTTTTCCGGCGTGGCTTTCTGAGGGAAGCCGACGGCCATTTCGGGGTGGCGGACGGTCCAGTCCACGGGAGTGCCGGCCACGCCGACTTCCGGCGCGGGCTGCGTGGGGAAGGTCTTTTCGCCGAGCGCCTCGAGGTTGACGAGTTCGGGGCAGGCGACCATGTTGAGGCTGGTCTCGAATTCACAGGCGTGGCCCATCTCATTGCTCTCCAGTAATGCAGGCACTTGGTCGCCAATGCCGCATAAGACGGGGATGCTGTAGACCGCATAGGGCTTCTCTCGTTCCTGCATACGCCTGAGAAAGGCTGTGTCCAGGAACACATTACCGCCGTGGCAGTGGAGCAGGACAACTTTATCGAAGCCATTGCGGTAAACCTCGTCGCAGATGTTCTCGACCATGTCCATAAGCAGCTCGGACCGGATGTGGATGGCTCCGGGGAGCATGCGTGCCGCGGCGACGAATGAATAGCAGATGGTCGGCAGCATGGCCACGGTTTCCTGCTCGAGCACCTTTTCGACAATGTAATCTTTACAGAGCGGGTCGCTGCCCAGGGGCAGATGCGGGCCGTGGCTCTCGATGCTGGCCAGAGGGATCACCGCCACGCTTTGGCTGGCGCGGCGCAGTTCTGCCAGGCTGGCTTCCGTATTCCGAATCCAATAACATTCCATCGTTCATTCCTTTCGTTTCAGTACCTGAGGCCGCCGTTCAATATAGTCCGGGAACGAAGACAGCATATCGCCCTCCGGATAAAATCCAAGCTGAACAAGATGACGAACAAGGGCAAGAACGAAAAGAACGCAGAACTGCTCAATAAGTTTACGGAATTATACGCTTAGGGACCGACTAACCTCGTTGACTCGAAACTTATCAATACTAACAAAGAACGCTTTGAGTATAAGATGCAAGCGAGCACACTGTCAAGAGTCATGACCGGCGACATGTGGCGAGAGCGTAGGTGCTTCAACATCTGCGATCCCATGATTGTGGATTTGATGCCTAATGACGTACTCAGACACCCCAAACTTGTCTGCAAGGTCAGCGAGCGTTTCGTCGTCGGCAAAGCCACCTGAAAGCTCACTTCTGATACTGTCGGCTGGCGCGAGAAACTCCGCCGCAAAGGCCCGATTACGTTTTTGGCGTTCGGTGTGAGCCGACGTCAGAAGCCATGACCGGTCGCGTCCCGTCAGGTAATCAAAAAGGGCTCGGCAGAAAGCGAAGCGTTGTGCTTCATTCGTTCGTGTGAAAATCGTGAACACTGGGGTTCGTCGTTGGTTTTCAACAACGAGCCCGTCAAAGCTTCTTGCGATGAAGGAATCCGTTCGAAACCACGATGTGGGCGGCTTCGACTGCGGCATGTTAAGAGCGCCAAGAAGGTTTGACCACTTCCGAAAAGGGCTCTCATTTACGTTCAGAGCGTGGCGCAGTTCGCGTGCATACTGGTATCCCGAATGCCAAGCGGACGAATGCCTCCTCATCGTCGGCGCGCTCTCACGGATTTCTCGGAATTGCACAATATCTACCGAGGAACACCGGGCCGCCTCTATCATTCGCTCGACCTCAATCGCCTGTTGTTCCAGGCAGTCCAGAGAAGATGCGCCAAAAAACTCTTGTCGGATTGAGCTAGGAATGCGCCTACTGACACTGATAATGGCCGCCGCTTGTGAGTCGTCTGCCGTGAATGGGTCAACCCCCAGACAACCACAGGTACGACAAAAGTCCTCTTCCTCGCCATCAAGGCCGCAAATTGACGCCCATTCTTTCTGCAACACCGTACCGAAGATGTCCTTCTTCTCGAGCCGCTGAACTGTCGCCTGAATCACATGCTGAAGCTTTTCTATCACTTCGGTTGCCGTGGTCTCGACGGCCCCGGATTCGAGAAAGCACAGGTTTTCGAATTCGCCTTCCATAACTTTAAACTCAATCAGGATGCCGTTTCCCTCAAGCTTGAAAGACATGTTTGGGAAAGCATATCCGTCTCGTCCCGCTCGCAAGTAGTGGCGACGATTGTACCCGTTGCTTGTGCGCCTGGGATTAGTAGTCTCGTGGAAGATCGCCCACCAGTTACAGGCTAACCATTCTGCTACCGGATACAAGGGGACGCAAATGTGGGTTGCGAGAGATTCTGTTTCCCGGTCATAAGCACGAGTAACGATTTTATCACCCGCGACTATTATCAAACGACACCAGGTGGCCGCTTCATAGTCAATCGAAGCCCCAAGGGGATCGTCCCACTCGAAGTTAATATCAAAATTACCGGACATAGTCGCGCCTTTACACCAGTGCCGAGGGATACTCTCTTGCATTAAGAGGAAAGCCTTTGTATTCCCCCGTACCCCGATTTATCAATCGTGCTTCGTAGACAAGATTTTGGTCGCGATACCACGCGTATTTCGGGAAGTCCCCTTCCCACGCCTCACTCACTTGCCCGGCGGTGATCGCCTGCCTCAGCCATCTAGTCAACTGGCGCTGCTGGTCGTTTAAGTGCGGGCTGCAAATGCTTGCGCCTCGGCGCGGCCGCATCCGTCCCGCAAAGGATGGGCCTCGCTTGTGTTCGGGGCTACCAGTATACTTGGCTCGTCGTGCAACCGTCGCAAGTCGTTTCATGTCTGGATGCTTTGCGAATTCACGTCGCCGTGGACGTTTGCGGCTTGGCGCTTTCATCTCAGCGCTTCCTATGTTGCTACCCTAGTGCTCGACATGCTTAGTTCAAGACATCGCCAAGCATATTTCTTTCGCGACCTCATTGTACATCTTGTGCTGCACCGACGCTCGTTTCATGCCAGGTTGCAGGCGGCTAATCAGCCCTAAGCGTATAATTCCGTAACTTTGTTCTGAGCTGGTCAACTACAGGCGGGGTCTTTTTTTCTTTTTTCTGAAGAGTTGGGGTCTCTGTTTTATCACGACTCGGGGTTTCTCTTCCGGGACGACCGGCTCTTTTTCGCTAACGACGATTGGCTTTCTCTTTTCCACGGAAATGGGTTTGCGTGGTTTTTCGGGGGTCCGGGTCTTTGCGGCAGACTGTACAGATTTGCCCGCGGCTGCCGGAACCAGGGCGCGAACCGGCGGGCGGTCAATGGGCTGGTATTGGACCTCGTCGAAAATGCCCTCGGGGAAACGGGTCGTCCGCGCATAAGGGGTAATGATAACCAGCCGAAAATTCGCCCGGCGGCAGAGACTTGAGAGTTCGAAGAGCAGATTTTCTTCGGGCGGCTCTTCGATATCCCAAACGAGGTTGACCGAACGCAGGGCCTTGGCGTTGGGCACGGCGCGGCCTTTCAGGAAGTCGTGCAGGTCGGCAAGCATGGATTTGGCCAGTTCCTCATCCGTCACGGTGAAGCAGCACCGGCCAAACCAGGCCGATTCGTACACGAAACCGCTGCTCTTGGGTTGAGTTTCCTTGTCGTAATGGATTTTGCGCAGGAAGATATCCAGCAGCGGCGTGTCGACAAAAAGGAGGGGCAGCACAAGACAAGCCACGCCGATTGCATACCAGTACAGCGTCTCATCATAATAATTGAAGAAGAGCGGCACGGGAATGGCGAGAAACAGCCCGAAGGCAATGACAAAGGGAACCCTGCCAACCAGGCGTTTGAGCCCGCGATACGCGGCGGTGACGAAGATTTCGGCCTTATCCTCCCATTGGGGATTATGCCGGCGCAGATACTTCAGCAGCCAGGTAATGCGGACGGCGCCGAGTTTGGCGGGCGCGTAAAGCCAATCAGTGAACTTGGCCGCAATCCGGTTCAGGAATGGTCCCAGGTTGAAGAAAATCCGCGGCAGCCAGGCCGTCCCAAAGGGGTCCTCGGACCCGAAATAAACAAATGTTTCGCCTTTGCGGACGAGCCGGCGGAGGAATGCGGCTATGGCCTGGCGGTTCTGCTGGTCAACCAGGACGCTGTAGTTCTTGGGGTAAAGGAGGTCGAGCCAAGGACCACTGAGCGGGAGTGGCCAGGCAGAATAGAAGGTGGAATTGAATACGGCCAAGTAGTTCCAGAAAAACAGGATAATAACAGCCACCAGAATCCATTTGGCCGCAAACAGGTTCCATTTGTCCAACCGGCCAGCCATTTGCTGGTCCTTGGCGCGAAACACCTGGCCGACGAATTCTTCCTCTTGCTCGGCGGCTTCGGTGGCGGCGCCGCCAAAATCGGTGTCTGTTTTGCCTTCCTGGCGCGTCCTCTTGCCCTCCCCGTGGTACGCGTATTTCGTGTCCTTTTCGGCCTCCGTCATTGCCCCCAGGCCCGTGTAAGCCGCCTCAGTCTTGCTCCCGGCTTTCCCGCCCCGTTCCCGCCTCTTTTCCGCTTCATACTCGCCCCGGGCCGCCCGGGCGTAGATGTTCATTTCCTCCGCTTCCTGTTCCTTGGTCTTCTGGCCGGCCAGGTCCAGCGTGTCTTCCGCGGCATCCTCGGCAAATCTCCTGGTGTATTCCGGGGTCTCACCCGCGGCCAACGGCTTCAGGTCCTCCGCTTCCTTCACTGTTTTCAAGTCTCGGCGGCGCTGCTGCTCTTCATAGGTGTAGTCCACCTTCATGTTGCTGACCCGGGCGGAACTCGCCAGGGAAAGCACGAAAGCGCCGATCGCCAGGACCAGCGCGGCGGTATAGCGTCTGGTGCGCTTGACGGCCTGGGCGTGGCGGTAACTGAAGACGAGCAGGAGCGCCACCAGCCAGCACAGAATCGAGCCGCAGCCGAACGGACCGAAGTATATCCACAGCCGCTGGTACCACCCCATGTCCTTGGTCTCAACCAAAGTGCCGGCGGCAAAAAGCGCCAAGGGCCATAGCAGAGCAAAAGCTCCCAGGGGAATTGAGCATCTTCGCCGGCGCAGGTTCATCGCTTGCGATACTTCCGGGTGAGTTCCAGGTAATGAGTGAAGCTGTAGTAGACAATATTCACGCCCATATCGTAGGCTTGCCCGGACTCGCGCTTGGACAGGCCCGAGGCGCCGAGCTTCCAGGCATCGTTGATGTCGCCGGGATGATAGAAGATGCACCAGCGGCCTTTGTGTTTGACGCCCAGAGCGCGGAATCCGCCGTGATGCCACAGGGGCGGGGCGCCGTTTTCAAACTCGAATGGGAACTTGAAGATGGGGTCGTCGTCGGAAATTATGGCCATCGGCTTTTCGGGGAAGAGCTGCCGGACCCTCGCCCTGAAAGCGCGGTCCCAGGCGGCCCCGCCGCAGTCGGCGAAGAGCATCCCGCCATCCAGCAGATAATTCCGCAGGATTGTGATGTGG
>SDBT01011641.1_pt1 | contig 14145 bp, 10 predicted proteins | sample 2277101 | NCBI WGS metagenome assembly SDBT01 (sample SAMN10404973, study PRJNA504765) | marine sediment metagenome | isolation source: marine sediment core GS10_PC15, 103 cmbsf | place: Arctic Ocean: Southern Knipovich Ridge | collected 2010 | reverse complement strand
TACTGCACCTGCTTTTTTACATCCTTCTTGCAGGGCAATTGACCCGGCAATTTTAAAGGCCATCTCACTGGAGTCTACATCATGATACGATCCTTCAAATAGTTTAACTTTTACATCATGAACGGGATAACCAGCCAAAACACCACTGTTCATCGCACCTTCAATACCCATCCTTACAGATGGAATATATTCCCGCGGAATCGAGCCGCCAACAATGGCATCTTCAAATTCAAAACCTTTTCCGGTTTCATTAGGGCCGATCTCAATCTTGACATGACCATATTGACCACGACCACCTGATTGCCTGATAAATTTACCTTCAGCTTCGATGGTTCTGGTAATCGTCTCTTTGTAAGCAACCTGAGGACGTCCAATGTTTGCACCGACCTTGAATTCTCTCAACATACGATCAACGATAATCTCAAGATGTAACTCGCCCATTCCCCGAATAATCGTTTGACCGGTTTCCTCATCAGTATAAACCTTGAATGTAGGATCTTCTTCACTCAATTTATTTAAAGCGCCTGACAGTTTGTCCTGATCGGCCTTAGTTTTAGGTTCAATCGCTACGGATATAACCGGTTCCGGAAAATGCATGGACTCTAGAATAATATGTTTATTCTCATCACTAAGTGTATCGCCTGTACGCGTTTTTTTCAGTCCTACCGCCGCGGCGATATCACCGGCGTGCACAACTTCCACATCTTCTCTGGAATTGGCATGCATTTTTAAGATGCGGCCCAGGCGCTCTCTTTTCTCAGTATTTGTATTGAATATATATGATCCGGCCTTTGCTGATCCTGAATACACCCGAAAAAAAGTTAATTTACCAACATAAGGATCTGTCATCACTTTGAAGGCAAGAGCCGAGAAGGGTTCATCAACCGAATTATTCCTGAAAATCGTGTCGTTTGTTCGCGGATGTTTTCCTTCCACAGGTTTCAAATCCTGTGGAGAGGGAAGATATGAAATGATCGCATCCAACAACCGCTGTACACCTTTATTTTTAAATGCTGACCCACACAGAACCGGAACAATTTTTACATCAATTGTTGCTTTACGGATTGCTGACATTAGTTCTGCTTCAGAGATTTCTTTACCTTCAAGATATTTTTCCAATAATTCTTCGTCATATTCGGCAACTGCTTCAAAAATATCAGTACGATATTTTTGTGCTTTTTCAACCAATCCTTTTGGAATCTCACCTTCTTCAAATAGTGCTCCCAGGCTACTTTCATTATAAATAACCGACTTCATTTTGATCAAATCGATCAGACCGGTAAATAAATCACCTTCACCCATCGGGATTTGAAGTGGTATCGGAAAAGCACCGAGACGTATGCGTATCATCTCAACAACATTATAAAAATCTGCGCCTATTCTATCCATTTTATTAACAAAAGCGATTCTTGGTACACCATATTTATCTGCCTGACGCCAGACGGTCTCGGATTGTGGTTCAACACCACCAACTGCACAAAACAGAGCAACTGCGCCATCTAACACACGTAATGACCGCTCAACCTCAACGGTAAAATCAACATGACCCGGTGTATCAATAATATTGATAATATGATTATTCCAGGTGGTTGAGGTGGCCGCGCTGGTAATTGTAATACCTCTCTCTTTTTCCTGTTCCATCCAATCCATCGTGGCCGCACCATCATGGACTTCACCCATGCGATGTAATCGACCGGTATAATATAGGATACGCTCAGTGGTTGTTGTTTTACCGGCGTCAATATGGGCCATAATCCCGATGTTTCTTATTTTATCTAATGACGATTTCATTTTATATCTGTTTTCTACCTACCACCTGAAATGTGCAAAAGCCTTGTTAGCTTCTGCCATTTTATGTGTATCTTCTTTTTTCTTAATCGTTGATCCATCGTTATTTGCAGCAGCCATTAATTCATTGGCCAATTTTTCAGCCATCGTTTTTTCTGACCGGCCTTTCGCATAAGAAACCAACCAGCGGATAGCCAACGTACGTCGACGTTTATCTCTCACTTCGATGGGCACCTGGTAGGTTGCTCCACCGACACGTCTTGATTTAACTTCCAAAAGAGGAGCAGCATTATCCATTGCCTTGCGAAACACCTCCAGAGGATCTTTTTTTACTTTTTCTTCGATCAGATCCATTGCATCATAAAAAATATGTTCCGCGATGCTTCTTTTTCCCTGAAGCATCATTCCATTAATAAATTTAGCAACTACCTCGTTTTTATACTTTGGATCCGGTAGTATTTTTCTTTCTTGTGCCCTTCTTCTTCTTGGCATACAAACTCCAAAAATTGATATTTCAAATTCTTATCTTGGTTTTTTAGTACCGTATTTTGACCGGCTTTGTTTGCGATCACCGACACCGCTTGTGTCAAGCGTACCGCGTACTATATGATACCTTACACCGGGTAAATCTTTTACACGACCACCACGAATCAACACGATTGAGTGTTCCTGCAAATTATGTCCTTCACCAGGAATATATGCAGAAACTTCTATTCCATTTGTCAGACGCACACGGGCAACTTTTCGCAGTGCCGAATTAGGTTTTTTCGGTGTCGTTGTATATACTCTGGTGCACACACCTCTTTTTTGAGGTGAAGATCCGAGCGCCGGTGCTTTTGTCTTTTTTGTTATGCTTTTTCTGCCATTTCGAATTAACTGATTGATCGTCGGCAATCCTACCTCCTATAAAAAGTCACAGATTACTAATTTAATAATTACAAATTCTTGGTTCAAGATGTTTCTATGATATTTCCTATCTCTTCACTGAGCATTTCGCTTTCTTCTTCCGGTTCTTCCTCTTCGCGTTCCACATACAGGTTTGCATACTTAGCCAGACCTGTACCTGCAGGAATCAAATGCCCCATAATTACATTTTCTTTTAAGCCGATCAGATTATCTTCCTTACCGGCAACCGCCGCCTCTGTAAGCACTTTCGTTGTCTCCTGGAATGATGCAGCTGAGATAAAACTTTCGGTACTTAAGGCTGCCTGTGTTATTCCAAGTAAGACCGGAGTAAATGAGGCCGGTTTAGCCTTTCGATACTTGATCGGTTTTTTCTTGTCCTTTTTCAAATCCCTGTTGATAAGTTCGATGGTTCTCTTATCTGTAAGATCGCCCTCGCGGAATAATGAATCGCCCGGATCGGCAACAACAATTTTTTCAAGGACCTTTTCATTCTCTTCAAGAAAAGTTGCCTTGTCCACCTGATCACCCTCAAGAAACATACTATCACCACTATCAAGGATTTGCACCTTTTGCAACATCTGACGGACGATAATACCAATATGTTTGTCATTAATCTTCACACCCTGTAAGCGGTATATTTCCTGAATTTCGTTGACCAGGTATTCCTGAACCTTTCCGGGTCCTTTAATGGTCAGAATATCCTGTGGCGCAATAGAACCATCGGTTAAACGATCACCTGCTTCCATAAAATCATTTTCATGTACGAGAATATGTTTGCCATAAGGAACGGAATATTTCTTTGTTTCCGTCTCGCTCTCGACAACCAATTCACGGACACCACGTTTCACCGGTCCAAACTTGACCAGACCGTCTATTTCTGTTACAACAGCCATTTCTTTTGGTTTCCGTGCCTCGAACAACTCGGCAACACGCGGAAGACCACCGGTAATGTCACGTGTTTTACCAATCTCTCTTGGGATTTTTACAAGTACTTCACCCGCATTAACATATTGATTATTCTGAACTTGCAAGAAAGCTTTTACCGGAATGATAAATTTGCTTTTATCTCCTGTTTTTTCATCCTCTATATAAATATGCGGATTTAGGTTCTTATTTTTTGATTCAATCACCACTCTCTGACGAAGACCGGTTTGCTCATCCAATTCTTCCCGGTAGGTCATATTCTCAATTATATCCTCAAATTTGATTTCACCTTTTCTATCCGCCAGGATTACAGAGCTATAGGGGTCCCAATCAAAGAGCGTTTCACCCTTTTTAACTCCGGTGTCTTCTTCCATGCGCAAAATAGCACCATAGGGAACTTTGTAGGTAGCGATTACCCGGTTATTTTCATCCAGGATCTCAATTTTACCACTGCGGCCAAGGATTACATTTTCTTTGTTAATATTCTCGATTGTCCGGATATTGACATATTTTACCTTACCGTCATATTTAGTAGCAATGTGTGATTCCGCAGCAATACGTGCAGCCGTACCACCAATATGAAATGTTCTCAGTGTTAACTGCGTACCAGGCTCACCAATACTCTGTGCTGCCATAACACCGACAGCCTCACCGATACCAACTAATTTACCGGTAGCCAGGTTTCGACCGTAACACAGTGAGCATATACCACGTTTTGATTCGCAGGTCAATTCAGTTCTAACCAGAATACTTTCAATCGGGGCGGTAGCTATCAGTTCTGCGATTTTTTCCGAAATCACCTCTCCCCGTTTCAAGATTGTTGTATCTGTACTATCATCTATAACATCTTCTGCAGATACCCGACCGGTAATACGATCCTCCAAAGGCTCAATAATCTCCTCACCTTCTTTTAAATCGGTCATTTCGATACCGAGAATCGTTCCACAATCATGCACGGAAATAATTACATCCTGGGCCACGTCAACCAAACGCCTGGTCAGATACCCAGCATCCGCTGTTTTTAGTGCTGTGTCAGCCAAACCTTTTCGCGCACCGTGCGTGGAGATAAAATATTCAATCACAGACAGTCCTTCGAGAAAGTTTGCTGTGATTGGATTCTCGATAATTTCACCCGTCTGTCCGGACAGGGTTTTTTGCGGTTTGGCCATCAGACCACGCATTCCGGCCAACTGGCGAATCTGTTCTTTACTACCGCGAGCACCTGAGTCAGACATCATAAACAACGGATTAAATCCATCATCATGTTTGCTCAGCTTTGCAAACATTATTTCAGCGACTTCACCGGTGATGTGCGTCCAGATATCGATAATTTTATTATAACGCTCACCATCGGTAATAATACCGCGTAGAAATTGCTTTTGAATATTGTCTACTTCCTTTTGCGCCTGCCCAATCAGTACTTCCTTCTCGGGCGGAGTTACCACATCTGCAAGACTTATTGAAACACCCGAAATCATCGCGAAGTTAAAACCAAGATCTTTTAAATCATCAAGAAACTTTGCGGTAATTTTGTTGCCGAATTTGCGGTAGCATTGAGAAACGATTTCCGTTAAGCTTTTTTTGGAGAGTAACTCATTAATAAATCCAAGACCTTCAGGGACAACTTCATTAAAAATAACCCGTCCGGTAGTTGTTTCAACTATTTCATCTTCAAGGCGAAGTTTAATCCGTGCATGTAAATCAATTTTTCCGGCATTATAAGCAACGATTACTTCGTTAGATGAGGCGAATCGTTTATTCTCACCTTTCCGACCCGGTCTGGCTTTTGTCAGATAGTAGCACCCAAGAACGATATCCTGACTGGGTACTACAATCGGCTTTCCACTGGCCGGTGATAATATATTGTGACTGGAAAGCATTAATATCTTCGTTTCCACTTGCGCTTCGTAGGAAAGAGGAATATGCACAGCCATCTGGTCACCATCAAAGTCAGCGTTAAAAGCCGTACAAACCAGTGGATGGATCCGGATCGCCTTTCCCTCAATCAATACAGGTTGAAAGGCCTGTATACCAAGACGGTGAAGGGTTGGTGCACGGTTAAGTAATACCGGATGATCTTCAATAATTTCTTCCAGAATATCCCATACTTCAGCACCACGTTTTTCGACCAGCTTTTTGGCGCTTTTAACCGTTTTTACAAAACGACGTTCAACCAGTTTACGGATAATGAATGGCTTGAAAAGCTCAATCGCCATATCCTTGGGTAATCCGCATTCGTGTAATTTTAACTCAGGACCAACAACGATAACCGAACGGCCAGAGTAATCCACACGTTTACCTAAAAGATTCTGACGAAAGCGACCCTGTTTTCCTTTAAGCATATCTGACAAAGATTTAAGCGGTCTATTACCATCGGAACGCATGGCAGTCGTCCGTTTTGAGTTATCGAACAATGAATCGACAGATTCCTGAAGCATTCGTTTTTCATTACGCAAAATAACTTCCGGTGCACGAATCTCGAGCAGCTTTTTCAATCGATTATTTCGGATGATCACACGACGGTAGAGATCATTTAAGTCACTTGTTGCGAAACGTCCTCCTTCCAGAGGTACCAGTGGTCTGAGCTCCGGCGGAATGACCGGTATTACATCCAGGACCATCCACTCAGGTTTATTGCGGTATTCTGTATTCGCATCGCGCACTTTCATTGACTCAACAACTTTTAACCGTTTTAAAGCTTCGGTTTTTTTCTGGACTGAAGTTTCATTTCGAACCTTTGATCTCAGTTCAAGAGATAAATCTTTAATATTTATGCGACTGAGAAGATCATGAATCGCTTCACCGCCAATTTTCGCTATAAATTTTGTCTCGTCATCATCACTCAGATCCTCATTTTCCTCACCGTGGGCCTCAGTCTGATTGAAATACTCATTCTCGTTGATGAGCTGTTTTCCCTTAAGATCACTTTTTCCAGGACTAACAACCACATATTGTTCATAATAAATGACCTTTTCCAGATCCTTTGGAGACATATCAAGTAAATAGCCAATTTTGGTAGGCAGGGATCGGAAAAACCATATATGTACAACCGGAACAGCCAGACTGATATGCCCCATTCTTTCACGACGAACACTTTTTTGGGTGACTTCAACACCACAGCGGTCACAAATAATCCCTTTATAGCGGATTCTTTTGTATTTGCCACAATGGCATTCCCAGTCTTTAACCGGACCAAATATCTTTTCACAAAACAAACCATCTTTTTCCGGTTTAAATGACCGGTAATTTATGGTTTCCGGTTTTGAGACTTCACCATGAGATTGTTCAAGAATATCATTAGGTGAAGCAAGACTAATCGTTATTTTGCTAAATCGGTTGGATCCTTTTTTATAATCCAAAATCCTCAACTCCTGTTAAGTTTTTTGATTGCCTTAAGTTAAACCAGGGTTTTACTACTCTAATCTTATTTTTAACCCCAGACCTTGCAATTCACGCACGAGAACATTAAACGACTCAGGTATACCTGCATCAGGTAAATTTTCACCTTTAACAATGGCCTCATACACTTTTGAGCGACCGATAACATCATCACTTTTTACGGTAAGAATTTCCTGGAGTGTGTGAGCAGCACCGTAAGCTTCGAGCGCCCATACTTCCATTTCACCAAATCGCTGTCCACCAAACTGTGCTTTACCACCTAACGGTTGTTGAGTAATCAGCGAATATGGTCCTATTGAACGCGCATGAATTTTATCGTCTACAAGATGCGACAATTTCATTATGTAAATCATACCAATCATTACTTCCTGGTCGAATGTCTCACCTGTCCTGCCATCATATAATTTCGCTTTACCGTTTAAGGGTAGATTTGCCTCGGTGAGTTCTGCATATATATCATCTATTGTCGCGCCATCAAAAACTGGTGTCGCATAGCGTTTACCCAGTTTATGTCCGGCATGTCCTAATGTTGTCTCGAAAATTTGTCCCAGGTTCATTCTCGATGGAACGCCAAGTGGATTAAGAATGATATCTATCGGTGTTCCATCTTCAAGAAATGGCATATCTTCAACAGGAACCAACTTTGCGAGAACACCCTTATTTCCATGCCTTCCAGCCATTTTATCACCAACTGACAATTTCCTTTTTTCTGCGATGTAAACTTTTGCCAGCTGAACAATTCCCGGAGGAAGTTCATCTCCGACAAGCACTTTATGCTTCTCACGCTTCAGATCATTTTCAATTTCCTGCAGTCTGGTACGATATTCAGCATAAAGTTCACGGACAAAATTATTTTGAGGATCAGACTCAAACCAGGTTGAATTGATATCCAGGTTCCTGACATCAATCTTCTCAAATATATTATCCTGCAATTTCGTTTTTGCTTTCAGAGCAACTTTACCGTCAACCATCCGAATGCTGTTAGATTTTTGACCAGCAAAACGCTTTGATAGCACCTGTTGCATGCGTGTAACCAATATGTTTCGTCTTTGTTCTGCAGCTTTTTCGAATTGCTCGATCTGTTCTTTGTCTTTCTTTTTTGTTTTCGCGTCTTTATACTTTCGGGAAAACAATTTTGTATTTACAACAATCCCTTTCATTCCTGGAGGCGCTTTGAGAGAGGCATCTTTAACATCTCCGGCTTTGCTGCCAAAAATCGCTTTGAGCAGTTTTTCTTCCGGTGTAGGATCTGTTTCTCCTTTCGGAGTCACTTTTCCTATAATAATATCACCGGCATTGATTTCGGCACCAACCCGAATGATACCATCTTCATCGAGATTCTTGGTCGCTTCTTCACTGACATTGGGAATTTCTCTCGTCAGTTCTTCTTCACCACGTTTTGTATCTCTCACCTGGAGCTCGAATTCCTCAACATGGATAGAAGTATACGTATCATTCTGGACCAGGCGCTCAGAGATGATGATGGCATCTTCAAAATTATAACCTTGCCATGGCAGAAAAGCGACGAGAATATTTCTTCCCAGAGCCAATTCGCCACCATCTGTAGCCCCGCCATCAGCGATTACCTGACCTTTCACCACTTTATCACCAACCCCAACAAGAGGTCTTTGGTTGATAGAAGTGTCCTGGTTAGTCCGCTGAAATTTAATCAGATCATAAACCAGGTACTCTTCTTCTTCAGCAAGAAGCCCCTTATCAGTTTTATTCTTTTTTGAGCCACTATGAGCGATGATGATTTTTTCTGAATCAACATAGGATACGACACCATCTATCTCCGATGCAATCAAAGCTCCGGAATCAAAAGCAACTTTTTGTTCCATACCGGTACCGACAATAGGTGCCTGCGGGACAAGAAGAGGAACCGCCTGTCTTTGCATATTTGAACCCATTAATGCGCGGTTCGCATCATCGTGCTCGAGAAATGGAATCAAAGAGGCTGCCGGAGAAACGATCTGGCTAGGGGCAACATCCATATAATCCACTTCAGATGGCTGAACCACCGGGAAATCACCTTTAAATCGTGCTTTAACTTTATCCCGCACAAAATTCCCTTTTTCGTCTAACGGCGCATTAACCTGAGCAATGGTATGGACGTCTTCTTCCGTGGCCGATAGATACTCAATATTCTTGGTGGCCTTACCTGCGCTTACCTTTCGGTATGGTGTCTCGATAAATCCAAAGTCATTTATTCTCGCCAATACACACAAGGAAGATATTAATCCAATATTTGGACCTTCCGGTGTTTCAATCGGGCACAGTCTTCCGTAATGCGTATAGTGTACATCACGAACCTCAAATCCAGCCCGTTCCCTGGTTAAACCGCCGGGTCCTAATGCACTCAATCTACGCTTATGTGTCAACTCGGCCAGAGGATTGGTTTGATCCATAAACTGTGATAATTGCGATGTACCAAAAAATGTGTTAATCACAGAAGATATGGTACGCGCATTAACCAGATCCTGAGGTGTAAGTTTTTCAGAATCACCAAGGTTTAAGCGCTCTTTTATTGTCCGCGCCATTCTTGAAAATCCAACACTAAATTGAGCCGCCAGCTGCTCACTTACCGTGCGAATTCTGCGATTGCCAAGATGATCGATATCATCTGTCACCTGCCGGCCTTCACGAAGATCCAAAAGATAGGTAACGATTGATACAATATCTTCTTTGCTGAGTACAGTTACATCGTATGGTGTGGAGACACCTAATTTTTTATTCATACGATAGCGGCCAACAGCGCCCATATCGTAACGTTTATTATTAAAAAACATTCTCTCGATCAAGCTACGTGCTGTCTCAATATCCGGTGGTTCACCAGATCTAAGCTGTCTATATATCGCATCGAGCGCCTGTTCTTCCGAACGGGTCAAATCTTTTTTCAAAGTATTGAGAATCACGTTGGGTGAATTAGGATCAAATAGTTTGACCACATCAACAGATTTAATCTTCAACTTTTTGCACTGGGCCAGAAAATCTTCATCTATTTCAGCACCTTGTTCGGCTAAAATTTCGCCCGTCGATACATCGACAATATCCTTGGCCAGTGTTCTACCGATCAGAAAATTAGCAGCATCTTTTTTTAAATCAACTTTTTCCGCAAGTTCAAACAGATTGATAAGATCTTCATTCGTGGAGAAACCTATCGCTCTTAATAGCATGGTTACCGGAAACTTTTTCTTCCGGTCGATATAAACATACATCATATCATTGACATCGGTGGTAAACTCAACCCACGAACCCCGGAAAGGAATTATTCTGGCCGAAAAAAGTGGTGTTCCATTTGGATGCTCCGTTTGTGAAAAGAAAACTCCGGGAGAACGGTGCAACTGACTGACCACAACCCGTTCAGCACCATTGATAATAAATGTACCGCGTGCGGTCATATAGGGCATGTTCCCCAAATAAACATCCTGTTCAATAAACTCTGTAAAATTTTCGGTTTCGCCGGTAACATCCTTTATTGCCAGTCGCATTTTTGCCTTCAAAGGCACCGCGTAAGTAACTCCCCGTTCCTGGCATTCACGCACATTATATTTTGGTTTATCCAGATAATATTCTACGAACTGTAGTTCGTAATTTCCCCTGCTATCTGATACGGGAAAAACATTCTCAAAAACAGCTTGCAGTCCATCAACTGTCCTTTCAGATGGTGAGACTTCTTCCTGCAAAAAATTGCCGAAGAATTTTAGCTGAATATCCATCAAATTAGGATAATCTAAAATTCTGGGGATCTGACTATAAGAGATTCTATCTGTTCTCTTAATTTTATCCAAGGATCAACTCCTTATTAATAATTTGACTGGTTTTAGCTATTTAAATTCTACAGTACCACCTGCTTCTTCGATCTGTTTTTTTACATCTTCTGCCTCGGCCTTCGCCACACCTTCTTTAATAGCGTTTGGTGCATTATCAACCAATTCTTTTGCTTCCTTTAAACCAAGATTGGTAATAGAGCGAACCACTTTTATCACCTGTATTTTTTTCTCACCAGACGATATAAGCACGACATCAAATTCGGATTTTTCTTCCACAGCTTCTACAGGACCAGCTCCGGCAGCAGGACCAGCGGCAACAGCCACAGGTGCAGCAGCGGTAACACCAAATTTATCTTCAATATCCTTTATCAATTCTGAAATTTCAAGCATCGATGCTTTCTCGAGATAGGTTAGTACATCTTCTTTTTTTGCAACAACCATTTTTAACCTCCGATTAATAAAAATTATAACTACACTTGTTTATATTTTGTTTTAAGATTTCTGTGATTTTAATGCCTCTAAAGAACCAACCAGTTTGCGACCCGTACCCGACAGGACATTGGCAAGGTTAGTCATTGGTGCCTGTAATAGACCAACAAATCTTGCCAGGAGCTCGTCACGGCTTGGCAGATTAGAAATCGCGTTGGCTTCATCAGGTCCAAACACCTTACCTTCGAATACACAGCCCTTTATGACTAATGGTTTGGTTTCCTTAGATATCTGTTTATTAAATTGTTTGATAACCCGTACAGGAGCAATAGCATCATCGTCACTAAAAGCAAATGCCGTCATACCGGTTAACATTTCATCTAATCCATCAATACCAGCATCTTTAAAGGATCTTTTTGCCAGATTGTTTTTTAATACAAAATATTTAACATTTGCCTCTCTGAAAGAGCGCCTTAACTTTGTGGTCTCAGCAACATTGATACCGGAGAAGTCAGCCAGAAAGATACTCTTTGATGATTTAAATTTTTCACAAAATTCTTCAACAATTTCTATTTTTCTTTGTGTTGGCATTTCAGTAATCCTCTAACTTTCTTACGCACTATATGTACTTTGATTCCGATCAAGAAAAATCCCCGGTCCCATTGTACTGGAAATTGAGATACTTCTTAGATAGGTACCTTTTGCTGAAGGTGGTTTCATTTTAATAATAGTACTGATAAAGACCTTCAGGTTTTCAAGTAATTTTTCTTCTTCAAAAGAAACCTTACCAATCCTTGAATGAATAATACCGGTCTTATCAACACGAAAATCTATTTTTCCCGCTTTTATTTCCTTAACTGCTGATTCCACATCCGGTGTTACGGTGCCACTTTTAGGATTTGGCATCAAACCACGGGTACCTAATATTTTACCCAACCGGCCAACGACGGACATTACATCCGGAGAAGCAACAACAACATCAAAATCCAACCAGCCCTTTTGAATCTTTTCTACATACTCTTCTAATCCGGCATAATCCGCACCTGCTTTTTCAGCTTTGGCGATATTATCATCTTTTGTCAGAACGAGTATTCGCACAGTTTTTCCGGTTCCATTTGGAAGCGACACTGTTCCACGTACCATTTGTTCAGCATGACGTGGATCAACCCCTAATCTCATGGCGATTTCAACTGTTTCATCAAAACGAGCCTTTGCTGTTTCTTTGATCAGTTTAACACCTTCTTCAGGGGAATACTCTCTTGGGCGTTCAACTTTACTACTTAACTCAAGATAGCGCTTACTTCTTCTCATCTCTTTAAACCTCTAATCTGATTAAGATTCTACTTCGATTCCCATATTTCGTGCGGTTCCTTCGATCATCCGCATAGCACTTTCAATATCTGATGCATTTAAATCCGGCATCTTCATCTCGGCTATTTCCTGTACCTGAGCCCTGGTAACTTTTCCAACTTTCGTTGTATTTGGCTCGCCTGATCCTTTTTCTAATCCAGCAGCTTTCAATAACAAGACAGAAGCCGGTGACGTTTTTGTAATAAATGAAAAAGAGCGATCTGCATATACGGTTATCTCAACTGGAACAATTAATCCTGCCTTATCCTGTGTCTTTGCATTATAGGCCTTGCAAAATTCCATAATATTAACTCCGTGCTGCCCTAATGCCGGACCTACCGGGGGCGAAGGATTTGCCTGACCGGCTGGTAATTGCAGTTTTATCTTTGCTAGTTCTTTCTTCGCCATTCTGTTTCTGACCTCTCTCTTTAATTCAGACTAAGACCGCCCGACTTATTTCTCCAATTCAACCTGAAGGAAATCCAGTTCAACCGGTGTTGGTCTTCCAAAAATGCTAATATTTACTTTTACTTTATTTTTCTCTTCATTGATCTCTTCAACAAATCCGGTAAAATCGTTAAATGGTCCATCGACAACCCGTATCGGGTCACCGACCTTGAAGGGTATACTCACCTTACCCTTTACTTCCGCATCGCGGCTGCTTTCTATCTTGCCTAAAATCCTGTTTACTTCCGGTTCACGTAGAGGTACGGGCTCCCTTTTTGGACCGACAAAACTGATTACACCGGGCGCTCCGGAAACAACATGTTGGGTCTGGTTATCCAGGATCATTTCGATAAGCATATACCCCGGAAAAAAAACCCGGTTTTTAACACGTTTTTTACCATTACGCATTTCAACAACATTTTCAGAGGGAATGATGATACGACCTACCTTATCCTCAATACCCTTTAATTTTATTTCTGCTTCAATGTGCGCTTTTATTTTTGCTTCCTGACCAGAATAAATGCGCAGCGTATACCACTTTTTTTCCAATATCTTCCCCTGACGAGTTATATAAACAACTGCATAATCCAGGCGAGTAAATTATCCACACCAAATATGAAAATCGTAAAAAGAATGCTCACGACAGCAACGATCATCGTAGAGTTAATGAGTTCATTTCTCGGTGGCCAGGATACTTTTGATAATTCAACCTGAACATCATTCAGAAACTTTACTATTTTTTTAAACATCTCTTAATCCCTTAAACAATTTCATCTTTTTTGGATACGATTTGCAGGCCTGGAGGGACTCGAACCCCCAACCCCCGGTTTTGGAGACCGGTGCTCTAGCCAATTGAGCTACAGGCCTTTAAATAAAGCACCACATAACAAATTTCAACTGTTAAATCACCGAAACAGATTACATATCCGAACCTGCCCGCTACATAATTATTAATTATTCAACTATTTCAGTTACAACACCGGCGCCGACTGTTCTACCACCTTCACGGATAGCAAAACGCAACTCTGTCTCCATCGCGATCTCTTTATGTAATTCAACATCCATCGTGATGTTGTCACCAGGCATAACCATCTCTACGCCCTCCGGTAACTGGATCGAGCCGGTTACA
>SDBT01011640.1_pt1 | contig 14145 bp, 14 predicted proteins | sample 2277101 | NCBI WGS metagenome assembly SDBT01 (sample SAMN10404973, study PRJNA504765) | marine sediment metagenome | isolation source: marine sediment core GS10_PC15, 103 cmbsf | place: Arctic Ocean: Southern Knipovich Ridge | collected 2010 | reverse complement strand
GCTACGCTCGATCTCGGATTTCAGATTTGAGATTTCAGATCTTAGATTTCAGATCTCGAATTTCAGGAAACCGGCTACGGCTCATCCTCTATTCGCACGGCGGTGCCGAACGCGAGCAGCTCGGCCATGCCTTGGCTGATCATCGAGGTGGTCATGTACAGGCTGATGACGGCGTCGGCGCCGAGTTCGCGGGCTTCGTCGATCATCTGGTCGAGGGCCTGCTCGCGGCTTTCGGCCATCAGCTTGCGGTATTCGTGTACCTCGCCGCCGACGATGTTGCGGAAGGCGGCCAGGATGTCGCGGCCGATGTGCCGGGCGCGGACGGTGTTTCCGCGGACCAGGCCGAGCACCTCGGTGATGCGGTAGCCGGGCAAATTGGGAGCGGTGACGACGAGTATCTCTTTCACTTTTCCACGTCCTTATACTTGTCGGTCTTGTATGAGCCGATGCGCTCGATCAGCACGGTGACAAACAGTAGCACGGATCCGAGGATCAGTGCCAGTATGCCGACGTGCTCGATCACGTTGATCGACGGGTCGCGGATCAGCTCGTAGAGCCCGTAGGCCACGAGCACCACCGCGCCGCCGACCCACAGCAGCCAGGCCAGGCCGCGCGTGGTCTTGAAGGCAAAGCCGCCCATTACGTTTCTCCATTCGTCGTCGGTGGGTTCGGGATACACCAGATGCTTGATATTGTCGCGCATGCGGGCGAAGTCCTCGTGGACTCGGCGGCACGCGTCGCACCCACGCAGGTGCACGGTGATCTTCTGGCGCTGCTGCTGGGTGAGCTCGTCGTCGAGGTAGGCCGACAGCGTTTCCCTGATGATTTCGCAGGTGTTATTCATCAGGCTGCTCCTTTGCCAGCAAGCGGTTGCGCAACGCCGAGCGAGCCCGGTGCAGCCGGGACATTACGGTTCCGGGCGGGATGTCGAGCACCTGGGCAATCTCGGCGTAGGGCAGGTCGTGGAAATCTCGCAGGAGTATGATTTCGCGCATTTCGTCGGGTAATTCCGCCAGAGCACGGCGCAAAGCGGCCAATTGCTCTCGGCGGTCGACGTTGCCGACCGGGTCGTTTTGAACTGGATCGGGCGGGTCGGCTTCGAGCAGCGCTGACGCACGTTTCCGGCGGCTGCGCATCACGTCGACACACTTGTTCCGCAGCACGCGGTAGAACCAGCCGCGCGGGTCGCGACCCTGCTGAAGCCGTCGGCGATGCTGCCAGACCGCGGTCATCGTCGCCTGGACGGCGTCGAGCGCGTCGTCGTGATTTCGCAGCTTTTGCCAGGCGTAGGCGAAACCCCGCCGCCCGACCGCCTCCAGCGTTTGCATCAGTTCGGCATCCTGTTCGGCATGTGGCATGGTTCACGGTGACTCCGACGGTTTGACGCGACCCGTTGTCGCCGTCCATTCTCACTTACGGACGACGCTCGCGGTTATTCCCGGTTGCGCTGAGGGCTCGGATCACGGTTCGAGTACGCAATGAACAGCAGCAGCCCCAGCCAGAAGCCGAGACGTGTGGTCCACTGTGTGCCGCCATTGGTCGAGGGCGTGCTCGTCTGCATCCGCGCCATCCCGGAAAAGTGTGGAACATCTTAGCATTATTGCACAGGTTGTACTTGCAGCGCCTATCAGAACCGGGTGGCACGGGCGTCTCGCCCGTGTCGTCACCGGCGGGACGGCGGTGCCACCCTGGATGGGTGGCCCATGGCTTCAGCCGTGGGGGACACGAATCGGTCGAACATTCGTGTCCCGATTGGGTGCCATGGCCAAGCGCAGCGCGGCCATGCTGGCCCGGGTCGAGAAACATGCCCGCGCTGCGCTTGGGCATGGCACCGATCGCCCGAGGTGTGGCGGAGCACTGGTTCTCTTGGGGGCTCTTAGCGGGTGCGCCGGCGCGTGACTACATCTCTGACGGCGCGGATGTGAGCCGGCGCAGTCCCGCAACACCCGCCGACGATTGAGACGCCGAGGTCGAGCCAGCGCTCGGCGTGCTCGGCGTATTGCTCGGGCGTTGCGGTCTGCGAGTAGCTCCAGCCGAAGATTGGCGTTGCGTTGTTGATATGAGCGTACGCAACGAGGGGGCGTGCCGTGGCCTTTCGCAATCGTGGCAGAATCGCGGTCATGCCGGTGGGGGGGATACAGTTCAGGCCGATTGCGGTTGGCTCGAATTGCTCGACGGCGTCGACGGCTTGTTCCAACGGCTTGCCGCCGAGCAGCTTGCCGTCTTCGCGCGTCACGAACGAGACGACGAACGGCATTTCGGCTTGGCGGGCCGCCTGCGCGGCCGCCCGGGCCTCGCGCACCGTCCCCATGGTCTCGATCCAGATCAGATCCGGGCCGGCGGCTTTGAGCCAGTCCAGCATCCGGCCGTGCTCTTCGCGGAGCACGGCGTCGTCCGGCACACACTCGGGGCGATAGCAATCCTCGACCGGCGCCACACTCGCGGCGACGAAGACCGATCGCCCCCGGTGTCGAGCCACCTCCATGTCATTCCGCCCCGCCTCCATGTCATTCCGAGCGCAGCGAGGAATCTGGCTTCGCTCGTCGGCGGTCGCCTGTCCTGAATCTGGGCCAGATCCCTCGCTGCGCTCGGGATGACAGGACGAGGACGCTCGCCGCGCGAGTTCGATGGCGTTTCGATTGAGTTCCTCCCCACGCTCGAGCATTCCCGCCATCCGCAGCGTGCGCACGTTGGTCCGAAACGTGTTGGCAACAAGGATGTCCGCCCCGGCGGCCACGTAATCCTGGTGGATTGCCTCGACTACGTCGGGGTGTGAAATCAGTGCCCCGGCGGACCAGAGCGGCAACGGCGAATCGATGCCCCGGCGTTCGAGCTCGGTGCCCGTGGCGCCGTCGAGGACGAGCGGGCCTGCCTGCAGTAGCTCCGGCAGCGTGAAATGCGATTGCGGCACGGTCAGGACTCCGTGGGCCGGGTGGCGTACCACGCCACGGATGATCACACTATGATACCCGACAACCGTTGGCACCAGACGCGCTGGCGTGCAGCCAGTTTCGAGCAGGCAGACAGCGAGCGACAAGCATGAGCAAGAGCATTCTGATCCGCGGCGGGCGGGTGATCGACCCGTCGCAGGAGATTGACGAGGGAACGGACCTGCTGATCGTCGACGATCAGATCGCCGCGCTGGGCCGCGAGGCGGTGGGGGCGGCGGACGAAGTGATCGACGCCTCGGGGCTGCTGGTCACGCCCGGGCTGATCGACATGCATGTCCATTTGCGTGAGCCGGGCTACGAGGACAAGGAGACGATCGCGACCGGCACGGCCGCCGCCGCCGCGGGCGGCTTCACCGCCGTGGCGTGTATGCCGAACACCAATCCGCCGCTGCACAGCGATTCCGAGATCGAGTTCGTGCTGCGGCAGGCGGAGCTGACGGCTCACACGCGCGTTTATCCGATTGGCGCGTTGACCAGGAATCGCGAAGGCAGGGAGCTGGCGGAAATCGGGTTGATGGTCCGGTCCGGGGCGGTGGCGTTCAGCGACGACGGCGACGGGATCGGCGACACCAGCGTCTGCCTGCGGGCCATGACCTACGTCAGCCAGTTCGGCCGCCTGTTCATCCAGCACTGCGAGGACCAGTCGTTGGCGGGCGGGTGTATGAACTCCGGCGTGACGGCGACGCGGCTGGGCCTGCCCGGGATGCCCGCCGTCGCCGAGACCATCATGGCCCAGCGCGACATCATGCTGGCGCGGCAGGTGGGCGTGCGCTACCATGTGGCCCATGTCAGCACGGGGGGAGCCGTCGAGTTGGTTCGGCAGGCGAAGCAGGAGGGGTTGTCGGTGACGACGGAGGTGTGTCCGCACCATCTGTTGCTGACCGAGGAGATGTGCGCCCGCTACGACCCGAACTTCAAGATGAACCCGCCCCTGCGCAGCCAGGCTGATCTGCAAGCCTGCCTGGAGGGTGTGCGCGACGGCACGATCGACTGCCTGGTCACGGACCACGCGCCGCATATCAACTCGGAAAAGGAACTCGGTTTCCAGAACGCGCCGCACGGCATCATCGGCCTGGAGACCGCGCTGCCGCTGTTCATCCGGGCGCTGATCGAGTCTGAGGTTCTCGACTGGCCGCGACTGGTCGCCGCCATGTCGACCCGACCGGCGCAGTTGCTGGGCGTGCCGGGCGGGACACTGAAGGTCGGCGGCCCGGCGGACGTTGCTCTGATCGACCCCGAAGCCGAGTGGACCATCGACGCCGAGCGGATGCGCTCCAAGAGCCGCAACACCCCGTTCGACGGCTGGCCGGTCCGCGGCCGGGCGGCGATGACGATCGTGGGCGGGGAGATTCGCTACCGGTGCGAGGGGAACTGACGCAGACAGGGTGGCACCGGCGTCCCGCCGGTGACGACACGGGCGAGACGCCCGTGCCACGCTGCTTGGTGAGGCAGGGTGGCCCATCGCTTTAGCGGTGGGGGACACGAATTTGCGGCGTCTAAGTCGTGCTCCTCACCGCTGAAGCGTTGGTTGCGGCCGAAAGCCGGGCTGTGTCGCACGTTATGGGTAGCTTCTAATCAGCCGTTTCCTGCTCCAGGCCGAAGGCGCTGCGGACAGCCGCGAGGGCTCGCTGAGCGTCTTGCTCGGGGACCAGCACGCTGATTACGACCTCGCCGGTGGAAATGTTCTCGATATTGACGCCCTCGGCCGCGATGGCTTCGAACAGCTTGGCGGCGACGCCGCTGTGCGAGCGCATGCCCATGCCGACCACGCGCAGCCGGGCGAGCTGCTCGGTGATCTCGACTTCGGCCCCGCCGAGGCTGCGGGCGATCGCTTCGCTGACGGATCGGGCCTGGTCGGTCTGCTCCGCCGCGACGATGAAGGACATCGTGACGTTCTGCCCGCGGCTGCTGACGCTCTGGATGATGTCGCCCACGTTGACGTTCTGATTGCCGATCTCTTTGAAGAGTTTGGCGGCGATGCCGGCTTGATGGGGGACGCCGTGCAGCGTGATGCGGCTGACGCCGGTCTTCAGCGTGGCGGTCCGGACGGCGTTGCTGTCCGGTTCGGATGGAGCGTTCATGATCGAGGTTCCTGACTTGTCAGTGAGCAATAGTGCCCATCCCTTCGCGATGGGGACGCGCGCAGACTAGCACAACTCACCCAACCCGACCAGCCACCGGGAGTCCGATCCCTTGATTGGGGTCCATGACAGTTCTGGCGGACGCTACAGGCCCCGCGCCGAAGCCCGCCGGATGTGTCGTGAACCCCCTTGATTGTGGCGGCGGTCGCGCGATGTGGGGCGCGCTGCGTCGGCCGACGAGCCGTCGGCCGCTACTGCGTTCGTGTCGCTACGGCGTTCGTGTCGCTACGGCCTGGATGCGGTTGAGCTTGAGGTCGGTGACTTCGAGCCACTGCTCGAACGGCGGTTCGGTTAGTTGCAGCGCGAGCGTCTCGGCCGAGAGGTCGGCCTTGATGCGGAACGTGCCGATGCCCTTGGTGAAGTCGCCGTCGACACGCTTGACGTTTTTCACGTCGGCCAGGGCCTGCTTGAGCCTGGCATAGCCCTTGAAATCGAGGCTCTGGATCTCGAGCTCGATCTCGCCGCCGGCGGTGATCTGCGTGGACCACTGCTCCATCACGGCTTCGTAGATGCGGTTGGCCAGCGGGGGGCGCAAGGCCGGGTGGTCGGCTTCGGGGAACGTGGCCCGGACGAGCGCCGCGCGGGCGGCTTGCGGGCTGAATTCCTTCCGCGAGCGCACGCCGGCGCGGGTTTGCGGCAGCGACTCGCTGGCGATCAGCCGTCCGGTGTCGGTGTAGTAGACGCGGGCCTGGACGTCGCAGTTGTAGAACGCGGCCGGGATGTTGTAGATGTTCTCGATTCCCGCCCGGTTGGCGTTGGCGTTGCCGCGGATCAGGATGTGGGCGCGCGCGTCCTTGGCCAACTGGGCGAGCTTGGCGGCGTTGCCCTCCTCGCGCGCTTCGGCGTGCGCCCGGCGACGAAGGTCGTCGACCGCGTTGCGGGCCACCAGGTCGAAGCCGGCCTTGGTGAACAGCTCCTCGATGCGGGCCGCGACAATCGAGTCCTTCTGGAGCCTGCCGTCGATGTGCTCGTCGATCCAGACCATGATCCGCGGGCGGCCGATCTGGTCCAGCAGGTTCTGAACCGCGCCCCAGGTCTCGGCGACGGCGTCGGGACGAACCGTGGCCTCGATCGTGACGATCACGGTTCCGCCGGCGCCCTCCTTTTCCTCGAGCACGCGATAGTCGCTGACGATTCCCGCCGCCCGGCTGTAGATCGTGTCACGCAGCAGCACGTAGTTCTCGACCCTGGAATAGGCGGCGATCTGCACACCCGCACCCTGTTCGAGCGCCTTGCGCAGGGCGCGCTTGAGGGCGTCGTCGCGGTTGTAGCCCTCGGCGGTCACGGTCACGGTCTTCGGCGCGCTCGAAGCGGCCTGATCGGCCGCGGTTGGCGTTTGCTGACCGAGGGCGGGCAGGGCGATGAGCAATCCGGCCAAACACACGATGTATCTCATGGGGTGGTCTCGCTTACAGGGCGCGTCGTTACGGGGGGAAGCGGACCGACCTCGATCCGCTCCATTCCGCGGCGAACGATCTTCCACAAACGCTCCAGCGGCAGCGTCACGTCGACGGTCAGTGTATCGCCGGGCTGACCGCGCGGCTCGTCGACCACCCGGGCTCCGCTCAGAAAAACAGCGAAGTCGTCCTCGAGCTGGCGTCGAGATCCGAGCACCTGTGCGACCGCGACGCCGCCATGGACGGTCAACGCTTCGATCTTCGTACGCAGCTCGGTCATCCCGTCCAGGCGGGCGCGTTCGATACGCTCCTCGCGGGCAAGCTCTTCGCCGTCCACCGGCTGGTGATGCCCGTCGGCGGAGAGCGTGGCGTTCGCCCACGGCGGGGCGTCGAATTCGGTCAGCTCGTGGGGCGGCAGTTGGCGATAGCGGTTTGGCGGGACGGCCAGGCCGGTCGCTCGCAACTCCGACGACTTGGTGTTGAGAGTCATCTCGCGGAAGTCCGGCGCGTGAAACAGATCGCCGCGGTAGTGCGTCTGATGCACGTCCGTGAGAATGCGGATCAACTCGGTCATCCCGATCTTGGCCTGCGCCGCCGCGACCTGATCGGGGGCGTTCTCGACCACGATCTCCGCGGTGCGCTCGACCGCCGCATAGACCGCCTCGAATACCTCGTGGTCGGATTCGAGAAACGCTCGCAGGCGGTGGGCCGCGGTCACGCGCAACCGACCGGCCCGTTCGAGCAGGGCGTAGACCGCGTCGGCCGCCGCGGCTCGGCGGGCGAACTGGATGCCCCGCGCGCTGACATCTTCCCAGCCGAGGGGCTTGCGTGAGCTCGTTTTCTCCGTCAGCGACGCGGTCCCCGTGCTCCACAGCACCGGCCAATCACGCGCTGCCGAACTGACGTCGGCCTCGCCCAGCAACGCCGCCAGCTCGCCGGGCGCGACCCGCACGTCCACGTCGCAGCTCGCATCGAAATAGACCCGGGCGTCGCCGCTGCGCGGGCGGGTACGCACCCACAAGCGCAGGTCACGTTGCCGGGCGATCTCGCGGGCGGCCCAATCGCCGACCGTCAGCTCGGAGGAAAGCGGCAGGCGCGCGATCTGCTCGTAGAGCGTGGTACGGGCTCGGGCCAGCGCCAGACGTTCGAGAAACACGCGATCCGTGGCCGAAACCGGTGGGGCGGGTTGAGCGCGGGCGACGGTGGCGCCGACGAGCGCAACGACCAGCATCGACAGGCGAACAGCGGATGCCGGACTGGCAGCTCCGGCGTGTGAGGTTGCTTTGGGGGTCACCCGAGCACCTCGGCATGTGCGGTTGAACCAGACACGTGTGAGCACAGCGCGGCCTTTGACCATAACCACAACCAAACCCACGGGTGGCACAGGCGTCTCGCCTGTGAGCGAGCCGCGCCCAAGGAACACACAGGCGAGACGCCTGTGCCACCCTGGAGGGGAAGAACCTTCGCGAGCCGCGAAGAAAACAACCGTTAGTAGTGCAGGATGCAAATGCGGCGCCGGTCGTGCTACTCGACGATCATCTCCTGGTCACGGTCTTCTTCGACCACCTCGCCCTCGTGCTGCTCCTCGATGACCTGGACCTTGCGGTGCTCGTGCTCGGTGCAGCCGCTGAACACGAAGAGTGCGACTGCGGCAACCAGACCCAGAACCAGGCGGCGAAGCGCGTTTTTCATAGCGGACTCCTTTGTTGGTGTGTTCTCGTTGTGGCGTCCGTCCCCCACCCTTGAAAGGGTGGGGCACCCGGCCGATACGGGGCTCGGCCGCTACAGAGTTCTTAAAACCGCTCTAGGGTCGGCGCTGCCGGCGGTACAGCTCGTCGTTCACGACTCCCCAGACACACATGCCGGGGACCTGCACCGTGACGATCGCCGTGTCACTGGTGAAGCGCGTGTCGGTGACGACCGCGTCGACCATGATCGCACTGACCAACGACGAAATATGGTCGTACTGCGTGGCGAAGTCGTGCACGGTGGTCTCGGCGTCGATGCTCAAGCCCGCGATGCGCTCGGCCAGTTGGCGGCGGGCGTCCAGCTCCGCGGCCCGAGCGGCCTTGAGCCGACCCTGGGAGGTCGCGATGGCCTCGTCGGTGCCCTGGCCCTGTGCCACGACCATCTCCATCGACCAGTCCGGCAGATCCACCTGGGCGCGTTGCTCGTACATTCTGATGAAGCGCGGGGCCGGGACGCTCATGCCGGTCGCCTCGAAATCCCGCTTGATCACGGTCTTGACGATCTTCTCGATGTCGTGGCCTTTCACGTCATCGCCCTTGTAGTGGCGGCTGTGCAGCGACTTGATCGCTTTGACGACCTGTTCGGTCGGGACGCGCATGGTCACCTCGGCGATCAGCTCGTCGTGGTGCAGATAGATGCCGACTTCGTACGCGCCGACCAAGTGCGCGCTCAGCTCGGTGGTGATCACGTCGCTCTCGGTCATGAAGTCGCGGACCTGGGTTCGGGCGGTGAGCCGCAAGCCCTTGATCCGCTCGGCCAGCTTGCGTTGCGCATCTTTTCGCGCCCCACCGATCGCCATCAACCGGGCCTGTGGGCCGACCACCATCCAGATCTCGGGGATCGGCGGCGGGCCGCTGCTGGGAGCGGTGGGGGGCGGCCCGAGCAGTTCGACGACGCCCTCGGGCAGGTCGGGCGGCAGCTCGGCGCGCGGGGCGCCCATGCCGATCACCTTGATCACCTTCTTCTCAATCCGACGGCTGATGGACTCGAAGTCTTCGGTCTTGATGCTGTTGCCGCGATAGTGCCGATCGTGCGTGCTCCGCAGGGTCTCGATCACCTTAGCGACGGTGACCTCGGCGGGGACTTCGCAGGAGCCGTCGGCGTACCAGAGCGGGTCGCCCAGCCGAATACCCTTGATGAACTCGTCGACCTGGCCGCGGATCTCGTCCGATTCGGTTACGTAATCCTTCACATAGGTCTGCGAGTTGAGCTGCAAGCCGTAGACCGTTTCGGCGAGTTTGCGGTAGGCGTCGGCCTCGGCGGCCCGCTTGCTGAGCAGCTTCTGCTGCGCTTGGGCGACGTCTTGGGCAAAGCCCGCTGCGGGGACCGCGATCGACGCGAGTGTGATACCGACTGCAATTCGGAGGTGCATGGCTGACTCCTGTTGAGCGAGGTCTTGAATCCGGCGAGCCCGAGGCCGGGTCGGGCGGAGAAATCCGGTCTACAGCGTGGACACCGTTCGCCGCTGAGGGTTAGCCCGGCCCGCACGGGGAATCATACCGCAACCCGCCGAGGGGGGAAGCAGCACGCATCAGCGCCCCGAGCATAAGCGACCCCCCAAGCAGTACCGCGAGCGTAAGCGACCGGCCCTCCCCCAAGCAGTACCGGGAGCATAAGCGACCGGCCCTCCCCCAAGCAGTACCGCGAGCGTAAGCGACCGGCCCGACGCGAGGTGGCGCCGTAGCGTGCGTGGCCCATCGCTTACGCTCCGGGTTCTGATTAGTGGTCGGCGTTTCAAAGCGGGGCGATTACCCGGTATAGTGCCCGCTTTGTCGTCCGATGGTGCCGGGCTGGTGAGAGATGTCGAATCCCGAGAGGCTGAGCGGCGGAAAGGGCGGATCCTGGTTGGAGCGCCTGGCCGAAGATCGACCCGACATCGCGCTGATCGCACCGATGCTGGTCTATCTGGCCCTGCTCGGCCTGCGCGACACACTGCTGCCCTACGACTATCGCTGGCTGGCGAACCTGATCCGCGGCGCCGGCGGGCTGGGCGCGGTCTGGTTGCTACGGCGACACATGCCGCCCTGGGGAAAGCCGCATTGGCTGCTGGCGGCCGCGGTGGGCGTACTGATCGCGGCGGGGTGGTACTACGGGCAGTACTTGGCCGATTGGCTGGGCGTGCCGCACCGCATGCCGATCCCGCTGTTTCCGGGCGACTTCGAGTTGGTCGACCCGCGCGACAAGCTCGGGACCGGCGGTTTGTTCTGGTCCACCGTCGCGACACGAATCCTCGTTGCCTCCACGACCGTCGCTGTCGTCGAGGAGGTGTTCTGGCGGGCGTTCATGCTGCGGGCGCTGATCAACTGGGGAGAGTTCGAGAAGATCCCGCTGGGAGCGTTCGCGTGGCGGTCGTTCCTGCTGACCGCGCTGTTGTCGACGCTGGAACATCCCGACAACTGGGCGATCAGCATCCCGTGCTGGCTGGCGTTCAATGCGCTGATGTACTGGAAGAAGAGCATACTGTTTCTGGTGCTCGTGCACGGCTTCACGAACTTGTTCCTTTACGTCTGGGTAATTCTGCAGACCGTGCATTGGGATAACCCCTCTGCGTGGATGTTCTGGTAGACGCCCGCGCGTCGCCAGGTTGGGCTGTGTGGTGGTCTCCGATCCGCGATCCTCAAATACCGGCAGGCGGCTCGCGACATTTGCCGTGCTCATGATCGTGGCGACCCTGCCGAGCGCTGCGCAGTCGAGGCCCGCACGCTCGGCGTCGCAGCCGACCTCACGCGACGAACTGCTCTGGGCCGAGATTCGGGCGGCCGACCGCGCGCTGGCGGATACCCAACCATATTCGCCTGACCGAGAGGCCGCGCTGCGGCCGCGGCATAGGCTGCTGGAGTTGACTCGCGTCTATTCGACGTCCTACCCGGGTGGACCGCGGCGGGATGACGTCGTCCGGCTGGAGCTGAAGGCGCTGTTCGAGATCGGTGTGCTTTCGGGCGGGGAGTTCGAGCCGCTACGCACACGCGTCGAAGAATGTCTGGCACATCCGCCGAGCCGGGCGGCGCTGCACGAGGCGGCGTACTGGCAGATCCGTTGCGATCGGCTGGCGCGCGTTGCCGCGGCGACGCAACCGTCGTCGGCTCCGGTGGCGCGCCGGGATGCGGCTCTGTTGGCCGCCTATCGCGACTACCTCGAGCGGTATCCCCGCAGTCGATACGCGCCACGCATGGTGTCCGAGCTCTTTGACGCCGCCGTCGCCTCTGAGAATCTGGACGAGCAGCGTCGCTGGTTGGAGCTGCTCGAGCGGGAATTCCCGGAACATGCTGTCACCAAACTGCTTACGGCACAGTTAGCACGGCAAGGGGCGGTCGGCCGCCCGTTCTCGCTGACGTTTCAGATCGCCGACGGCACCGAAATCGACACGGCCGGTTGGCGCGGACGGCCGGTGCTGATCGTGGTCTGGGCCGGGTTTTGCGCCCGGTGCCGGGCGCTTACGCCCGCGATCGAGGCATTTCGAGTCGAGCACCCGGAACTGCGGGTCGTCGGCGTCAACCTGGACGAGTCCGACCAGATAATGACCGCGGCCTGCCGCGAGTTGGGCCTGGCATGGCCGCAATTCAACGACGGGATGGGCTGGGCAAATCGCTTCGCACGCCGCTGGGGTGTGCGAACAGTGCCGTTCCTCTTCGCCGTGGATCGCGAGGGGCGATTGGCGGGGTTCGGCGGTGGGGAGGCGTGGCGCGAGTTGGCCGGATCGGTGCTGGAGAATTGACAGAGTAACGTCCGGCTGGTAGATAAGTTACTGTAAACTGAGGAATCCGGTAATCCGGCCTGGAAGGTGGGGTCCAACCAACCCGGAGCAGAGAATTGAAGCCGCTAGTCATCGGAATCGTGCTCGCGATCGTGATTCTGGCGGGGGGCTTCCTGGTCCCCGCCCTGCTACCCCATGCAACCAGCCCCAGCACCGTGCAAGCGCTGCGGGAAGCGGAGCTTGCCCGGCGGCAAGTGCACGCCTACGACGCGAGCCTGCCGCTGGCGGCGGGGCGCGCCAACGTCACCGAGCTGAAGGAGGCCGACTTCGAGCGGCTCGTCGAGCGATCGCAGGAGGAGCTCGACGCGCTCCGGAGCGAGTCCAGCCGACAAGTCAACCGGATAAAGAGCACCGATCGGGATAGCGGCATGCCCGAATCGGACGTGCGGCCGCTGGCGACGAACGCCGCCGGCCTGCGATCGAGCGTCGGCGCGCTCGAGACCTCGCTGCGTGAGAATCAGCAGCTCCTGACCGCAGCCGTCCAGAATTCCCGCTCAGCCACCCAGAGCGATCGCAATGCCCTCGGTGTGGGGCAGATCGCCGGCACGGTCAAGCTGGCCGAAGCCGGTCGACTGCTGGCCGAGGCGCGTGAGTTTCGCGCCCGGTTGACCATCGAGCAAGGTCGCTTGCTGGCGGTCGCGGCGGCGGGGGCGGCGGTGGGGGGGGAGAAGGACCGCCACGCCGGGCTCGACGTCGTTGAACTCCTGGATGTTCTGGATGATGATCTCGAGGAGTTCGGGGCGGCGCTGGCTGAGGCACAGGCCCAGGTCGATCGACTGAGGACCCAAGTCTCAGAGCGCGAACAGGCGCTGGCGGCGGTGCGGAGCCAACTCGACCAGGTCCGGGGCCGGCGCATGAGCCTGGAAGAAACCGGCTTTGCCGTCGGCGACGACGCGTCTTTCGAGGCTTATCGCGCTGAATACCTGCGGCTGTCGGAGACGCTGCGCGAGCTCGAACAGCGCGAACAACTGCTGGCCTTTGGCGGTGTCGAGGGCGGGAGTGTGGCTGGCGACGACCTGCTGCAGGGCGAGATCCAGGGCGGCACGACGGTTGTCGGACTGAATACGCTGCAGCGAAAACTGGTGCTCGCCGAGGACCAGTTGTACCGCCACACGCGCGGACTTCAGGCGCTCGAGGATCATAAGAGCCTCGTGACCACGATCGGCGCGGAAGCCCGCACGTGGGAGAGTAAACACGCTACCCGGCTCGAAGCGCTTGAGGCCGAGGCCGGGCAGATCCGTGCTGGCATGGACGAATTGGCAAGCCAGGCGCTGGAGCAGGAAGAGGCGGCGCTGCGGTCGGCACGCGACGCCGCGTCTGCATTCGGCAGCGCCAAGTCCGCCGCGGGCCGTTGGACCGGCGACGCCCGCACGCTGCAGGGTAAGAAAGATCCACAGCGGCTCAACGATCGGCTCAAGCGGATCATCGCGGACCAGTTCGCCGGTGAGGCGGCTGACAGCGGTCAGGCGCAGTCGAACACGCTCGTCGGGCGCATTCTGACCGAGCGTGCCCTGGGGTTGGGCGAGTACCTCGATACGCTGGTGCGCGCCGACCAACTCATGCCCGACGGCGAGTTTGATCCCGCAACGTTGCGGGACGCCATCACGCAAGCGCGCGATGACGCGGTCACCATCCTGAACGAAGCCCGCGAAGATTATGAACGGCTGTTCCAGAAGCAGTCGGACACGAGTTGGGTGCACCAGGCTTCGCTGGCCACCGTGTATCACCTGCTCTGGTTGATCGATGAGTACAACGCCGCCCAGCATCGCAGTAATCTGCTCGACCAGCTCGGCCAGACGATCGCGAATCGGCAGCAGTCGCCGTACTTGCAGCAGCAGGTGGCCCTGCACGTGCTGTTGACCGGCGACGTCGAGCCACCCCGCCCGGAGCAGCCCAGCGACGAAGAACCCGACCAGGAAGCCCCCGACGAAACCGACGACGACTCGGGCGGCGACTAGCACTCTGTCCCGCGTAAACTGCCGGGTGGCATGGGCGTCCCGCCTGTGTATTCGTAAACTGCCGGGTGGCACGGGCGTCCCGCCTGTGTATTCGTAAACTGCCGGGTGGCACGGGCGTCCCGCCTGTGTATTCCTCGGGCGAGACGCCCAAGCCACCCTACATTTCAGAGTGGACAGCGTACTAGCCCACATCTC
>SDBT01011639.1_pt1 | contig 14147 bp, 12 predicted proteins | sample 2277101 | NCBI WGS metagenome assembly SDBT01 (sample SAMN10404973, study PRJNA504765) | marine sediment metagenome | isolation source: marine sediment core GS10_PC15, 103 cmbsf | place: Arctic Ocean: Southern Knipovich Ridge | collected 2010 | reverse complement strand
TAAGGCTAAATTGTCCGTTGGCCTGCTTCAGCGGGCGTGCCCTGAGCGAAAGCGAAGGGCCTTAGACACCGCCTTCAGGCGGTGGTAACGGGAGCCCAAAAAATCCCCCGCCGGCCCCGCCACTCGTCATCGAGTGGCGGGGCCGGCGGAGTGAGGAGAGGGGTGGGCTATCTGACTCCCCGCTGAAGCGGGGGTCTAAGGGCGCTCCGCGCCGTGCCCGCTGAAGCGGGCAAATAACACATTGTTGCACGGTCTGTTATATCGCCCCTTCGGGGCTCTGGATGATTGGTGGGGACCGTAACCTACCGGGGACGCCCGCGGCCGTGAACGTAACAGTCGTTAATTATTCGAGATACGTTAGCATACGTCAGCAAAACCGCGGGTTAGAGGGGGCCGGGCCCTTCTTCCCATGCTTCGTCGTCATCAGCCTCGAGCTTGGCCTTTTCCAGCTCCCGGCGTTCGGCTTGAACCAGTTTCTTGTACGTGTCGTGGACGTACTTGACTAGGAGCCGGGTCTTGCCGCCTTCCGCGACCGTGTAGATCATAATATGGCGTTTGCCCTGGACGATGGCGCAGCCGCCGTAAAACTCGGCGTTCCGGGCATGGGCGCTGCCCACGTCACGCTCGCCATACCGCGACTCGAGCGTGCGGATGATCTTGTCGCGGCCCCCCTCAGCCTCGGCTTGCGTGGCGTAATCGGCCCCGATCCAGATCTCGGCCACCCGGTGGGTCTTCGGGGTGATGACGACCATGTAGTGGGTAAAATCACCTTTGCGTTTCGGCGGCTTGAAATAATGGAACGTCGTGCGGTCTCTGCCGAGAACGGTTTTAGTTGCCTTCTTCGGCGAAAATTTCTGCCCGAGCTTAATCCCGAAGGCGCTGGTTATTTTCTGTTTCTTCTGGGCGCTGGCCACCAGCGTGAACAGGAATAACGAGGCAATCAACAGGTTCTTCATGGCGACCCCTCCGGTTTGCTTGAACTTACGATTACGATTACGATTACGATGGCAATGGAAACATACCCCTTATGACTTCCGGGTCAAGGCACTTGTTCAATGCTGCCGCGCTTTTTTTCGATGGGGTTCGAGCCGGTTCACCAATTCCGGGTCAATCTTGAAGCCCTGGCTGGCGGCGCGGTCGCAATGGACGATGGCTCGCTGGTAGTCGCCGACTCGCAGATATGCCCGGGCCAGAGCCTCATGGCCCGCGAGCAACTTTGGATTCAGCATCAGCGCCTTTTCGATATGGGCGATCGCCCGGCGCGGGCGCCCGCAGTTCAAGTAGCTTAAGCCGAGCTGGAAACGGCTGTCGGCATCCCGCGGCAGCAGCTCCACGGCCTTTTGGAACGGCTCGCGTGCGGCTTGGGGCTTGTTCCGCTGCATATACAGCCAGCCGATATTGTACCATCCCGCGCCGCGGGACGGGTCCAATTCGACCGCCCGGCGGAACGCTTCGAGCGCTTTTTCATAGTTCTTCTGCCGGTCATAGTCCATCCCGCGGCGGAACGCGATGCGGGCCAGACCGTGTTTTGCTCCGCGAAAATGCGGGTCAACCACCAGCGCCCGGCGATAGAACTTTGCCGCCGGTGCCAGCCGTGGCGGCTGCGCCTTATGATGGACCACGCCGAGATTGTACCAGGCCCGGACGTGGCTATGCCGGGCCCCCCGCGCCGCGTGGTAATACGCCGCGGCCACCCCCGGCTGGCCATGCCGGAAGTGCCAAGTTCCGAGGAAGGTCAGCGCCAGGTGATTGCGCGGATTGCGCCTGAGCGCATACTCGCAGAACGTCCCGGTATTGCGCCAGACGCCGGTGAGCCGGAACGACGCCAGCCCGAAAAGCAACGCCGCCGCCGCCATGCACACAATATAGGTCTGCCGGAGTCTCGGCTTCACCGGGATGCTAAGTTCAGTTGCCTGGAACAGGCCCGCGGCAATGATCAAGACGAAACCCAGCATCGGGAAGTAGCCGTAGCGGTCGGCGGTATAGAACTCGCGGTTCCAGGAAATCAAGATGCTCAGCGCCGGGGCGAAGGCGACCGCGGCGAACAATAGTCCGAACCAAAGCGTTCTCACCTTGGCTCGCAGCCCGACGTAAAGCAACAGCAGCAGCGCGAAAACCGGCAGCCAGGCCAAAACCCCCAGCGCCCCCGGCGCCAGCGCCGTCGTCAGATATTGCGGGTTCGGCTTGGCAATCAGGAAAAGCCGCGCCAGCCAACCGCCGAGCACGTGCGGCAGATACGCCAGTTGCAACAGTTTGGCCTGCCATACCAGGCCCGGGGCCGTGTCCGCCGCCGTATTGATGAGATAGAAAATGAGCGCCAACAGCGCAAAGGGGACCTTCAACAGCCAATCGCGGGCGGTGGCCCGCCCATTATGGTAGTAGTCCAGCAACACCAACAGCGCCGGCAGGATAAGGCTCGTTGGCTTGGCCAGCATGGACAGCACAAAAGCCGCCAGCGCCAGGTAATACCAGCGCCGCAGGCCTGCCGACCCGACGGCTGTCCTCCGGTTCTCCGGTTCTCCTGTTGTCCTGTTTCTTGGCTTCTGAATTCTGAATCGTTGGTACAACAAGAGCGTAAAAAGCGCGAACGCCGCCGAGAGCAATTCCTTGCGGCTGATGACCCAGGCCACAGACTCGACCTGAAGCGGGTGCAGGGCAAAGAGCAGCGCGGCAAACAGCGCCGGGATTCGCCGTCGGCATAAAGCCCGGATGAAATAGTACGCCAGAACCCCGTTCAACGCGTGCAGCAGCACATTCAGACCATGCCCGATACCCGGTCTCAGACCGAAAACGGCGCTCTCGAGCAGAAAGCTGAAATAAGTCAGCGGGATGTAGAGCCTTTCGCCCGGGATTCTGCCCGGTGTCAGGATGCCGCGCAGATTGCCGAGGCTGAACCCGCGCAGAAACGGGTTGCCCAGAAGATAAGTCTCGTCGTCCCAGGCCAGGAACTCGAAGCCCGCGGCCCGGCCATAGACCAGCAGTACCGCCCCAACGATCACCAGCACCGGCCAATGCCGCTTCAGACAGCGCTGGCTTTCAGCCTGCAGCTTTCCCGCCGTACCCGATAAATTGTTCATTGTCTTGGGGCGATTACGATTGTGATTGTGATTAAGACACCGGTGGGAATATACCCGGTCACGGCCCGCCGCGCCAGCGGCAAATGTAACACCCGGGTAAATTCGCGGCTGCATTCGGCGGGGTTGCTTGCAAAGGGTCCGGGAGCCAACTACTGTTCCGGGCAAGACAGATTCGCCGCGCTAAGGACCATCCGTCATGCTGATAACGCACTTGATGAAGGGCCACCACGTATTTTACATTCTCTGGGTGGTCATCGCCATGTTCTCGATCTGCTGCCACGAGTTCGCCCATGCCTGGATCGCCTTGCGCCAAGGCGACCCGACGGCGCGCGATTTGGGCCATTTGACGTTTAACCCGTTGAAGCAGATGGGGGCGCTGTCAATCGGCATGCTCTTGCTGATTGGCTTTGCCTGGGGTGCGGTGCCGGTGCGCGTGCGCAACCTGCGCAGTAAATGGAGCCAGTTGTTCGTCATCGGCGCCGGGCCGGCGACCAATCTGCTGCTCTTTTTCCTCTTCGGGGTGTTTTATGCGATCTGCTGGCATTTGAGCCGCGGAGGCGCCGGCCCGAGAAGCCTCCAGGTATGTCTGCAGATGCTTCTCCTGGGGTCCCGCTGCAATATGCTGTTGTTTATATTGAACATGCTGCCGATTCCGATACTTGACGGCTGGACCATCTGGAGTTATGCCTTTCCCAAGCTGGAGCGGCTCAGCCAGCAAACTCGCACCTTGATTCTTTATGTCGCGCTGGCGGCCCTCATGTTCGGCTTCATCTCCTATATCATGGACCTCAGCAGGCTCAGTAGCGAACTGCTCCTGAGCGCCATGAACGCTAAGCCCGTGAACGTTTTCAACTAGTCAATCTCAAGCCGCAAAAGATCCGGTAAAAATGGCCAAGATCGTATTTCTGGACCGCGACGGCACGGTTATCGAGGACCGGGCCTACCTTGGCACTGCCGAGGATGTGGTCTTGTTGCCCGGCGCGGGCGAGGCGCTGAAAGCGCTCCAGGACGGCGGCTATCCCCTCGTGCTGGTCACCAACCAGTCCGGGGTCGCCCGCGGCTATTATCCGGAGAAAATCGTCTTGGCACAGCATGACCGGCTCCGGCAACTGCTCGAGGCCTTCGGCGTGCGCCTGGCCGCCATCAAGTACTGCCCGCACCATCCCGATGACAATTGCCACTGCCGCAAGCCAAAACCCGGCATGCTGCTCGAGGCCGGGCGCGAACTCGGCGCCGACTTCGCCGGCTCCTGGATGATCGGCGACAGCCGCCGCGACGTGCAGGCCGGCAAAACCGCCGGCTGCCGCAGCATCATCGTCGGCGGCGAAGACGTGCCCGAGGCCGATTCCCACGCCGACGGCCTGGCCGAAGCCGCCCGCACCATACTCGAATATGAGTCTGCTTAAGCGTTTTTACGATGAGCTATTCGCGCGCTTCGGGCCGCAGCAGTGGTGGCCCGGCGATACGCCGTGGGAGGTCGCCGCCGGCGCCGTGCTGACCCAGAATACCAACTGGCGGAACGTCGAAAAAGCCATCGCCAGGCTGGTCGCCGCGGACAGCCTGTCCGCCGGGGCAATTCTGGCCCTGACCGATGCGGACCTGGCCGAACTGATCCGGCCCGCGGGCTATTTCAATGTCAAGGCGCGCCGGCTCAAGGCCCTGGCAGCGTGGTGGCAGGCTAAACATGACTGGGCCGCGGACCCGGCGACCAGCGCCGCAGAACTGCGCCAAAGCCTTCTGGCCGTTCACGGCATTGGCCAGGAAAGCGCCGACAGCATTGTCCTCTATGCCTTCGAACGGCCCAGCTTTGTGATTGACACCTATACCAAGCGCTTCCTCTCCCGGCACGGCCTTGCCGAGCCCACGGCGAGTTATGCCGAAATGCAGAAGCTATTCGAGCGCCATTTGCCAAAAGACGTCCGGCTCTACAACGAATATCACGCCCTCATCGTCCGCCTCGGCAAAGAATACTGCCGGCGCACGCCTCAATGCCAAGACTGCCCCCTCCGTGGGAGTATGTGAGTATGGGAGTATGTGGGTATGTGAGTGTGGGAGTGAAAGAATCCAGAATTCAGAATCCAGAATTCAGAATGGAGGAGGTGGTGTTGTAGCCGCGGCACAGACGCGCCGAAGGCGCTATGCGAGCCGTCAGGCGAGAGCGAAGCGGCAATGTTGCCGCGTCCGAGAATGTGGGAGTGAAAGAATCCAGAATCCAGAATTCAGAATCCAGAATCCAGAATCCAGAATTCAGAATTCAGAATGGAGGATTCAGGAGTGTGGGAGTACTTTGATCATAATCGTAATCGTAATCGTAATCGTAATCGTAATCGTAATCCCGACTGGTCGGGATTTCCTTCACCCACATACCCACATACCCACACACTCCGAATCTGTGAGCATGAGAGTGCGTGAGTATATGAATGTGGGAGTATGGGACAGGCTAAAACCGTGCGCGTGATCCGCGCCGTTACCAGCAAACGCACGGGCGATCAGCGGTCATTGCCGGGCCCGCTTCTTCCCCAGTCCCAGCGCTTGCCCGGTCGGACCTGGGGGGTCATCCGACCCCCCAGGTCCGACCGGGCAAGGCTTGATCTTGGGCGGGGGCGGGGTAGCTTACGTTATACCGCAATTGTAAAGGCGCCGGCTCAAAAAACCGCAAAATTTATTTTTTCTTGCGAATAGACTTGTAATCGGTCAAATCCAGTCATACAGTATCATATAATACTATAAACATGCGCGAGAGCCCCATGCCAAAAGAACCGCCGGAGAAAAAGGGCTGAGACTTACCAAGAGACAGAGAATAATCACCGAAGGGAAGAACGATGAAACATGACAAAGGAGAACAGGCGGCGCCCGGCAAACGGCGGCGACGACTGAACATCATCGTGTTTGGCGTTATTAGCGGTATAATAGTGACTACTGTTCTTGTCGCGGGCGGAATATTGCTTGCCCACAGGCGTGAACAACGTCACCGGCGGGTATGCTCCGTCAACCTGAAGAACGGAGTCGGGTTCGAGCTGCTGATGTACTCCAGTGAGCACGGCGGCAGATTTCCAGACGCGCTCTGGATGCTCGCCGAAGAGGATTTTCTGCGTCCAAGCAAAGCGTGGGTGTGTCCTGGCTCCGGGACGCCGGCGCCCAAGACGGTCCAGGACATAAAGAATGGCCAGTGCGATTACATTTATCTTGGCAGCGGTCTGACCGAGCGCGATTGCCAGCAGTGGGCGCCGGGAATGGATATTGAGGGGCGCGGCTACACCGTTTTGCTTTACGAAAAGGCCAGCAATCACGGCGGCAACTGGATGAATGTGTTCCTGTCGCACGGTATGCCGACCGGGGTCGAGGCCAAGACCATCGAAGAGGCGGCTAGGAAAAGAGGCTGGATTTTGCCGGAGCGAAAGTAAAAACAGAAAGTCAGGAGGGAAACTCCCAATGAATAACTCTTTGTCTACGAAAGCCAAAATCAGCTATGTGGTCATCATCTTCGTCGTCGTCGCCGCGATTCTGTGTGGTATGGTGGAGCCGGTCTTTAAGAAGGGCCGCATGAGAGCGTGGCGGATAAATGACGCCGGCAATTTGAAGTGTATCGGCTTAGCGCTGCTGATGTTCTCGGGCGAGAACAACGGCGTCTTCCCCGGTCATTTGGCGTTGCTTTCTGAAGAGGGAATCCTCTGCCCTGGCAAGGTCTATATTTGTCCAGCCGGCGACACGCCGTCGCCGAGGACCACCCAGGACTTGATCAACGGCCAATACGACTATGTCTATTTGGGCCGGGGTCTGGCCGATGATGCGGCGCTGGCTACGAGGACCGTGCTTATGTATACCAAGCCGGGATTACTTGGCCGGTGGAGTAATTTTCTGTTTATTGACGGCCACGTGGAAGGACTCCCATGTACAAGTCCCAGGAGGGCCGCCAGACAAAAAGGTTGGATTATGCCGCCGCCACCCCCGAAAATTGACCTTTATCCTTTACCCAAACAATATCGGGCAGGCGGCACTGACCCTCATGTAGCCGATTTTCGGCAATTGAAGCAAATAACCGAAGCTGATTTTGAAATGCTGACTCATGTCCTTATACTCAAGCGGCTTATTCTCGCCGGCACCGGCGTCAATGACCACCACCTGAGATTTCTCCCCGAGTGCAAGAATCTGAAAGTGCTTAATCTTGCCAAAAACACAATTACGGAAGAGGGTATGCGGCATTTGGGCGCTTGTCCGGGTTTGAAAGAACTGAATCTATCAAAGGCCGTAATTTCGAATGAGGGGATGAAATACTTGCGGAATTGCCCAGACTTGGGTCATCTCTATCTCGCCGGCTCGTCGGTGACGGATTACGGTTTGAAACAACTTGGTGGGTTGCCTCAGCTTATGATCTTGACCTTAGATGACACCAAAATCACCGATGCGGGCCTGCCGTCTTTGCTGAAGCACCGGAAACTGGTCAACCTTGACCTCAGCAGTACCCTGATTACGGATAAGGGCTTGGGAATCATCACCCAGCACCAGCACCTGAGCTGCTTAGACGTCAGCAAGACCGCGATCAGTGATGCGGGGATGAGGTTCATCGCCAACTCGAAGACCATTCATTACTTCACTGCCACAGACACGAAATTGACTGATGCAGGAATTAAAGTGCTCGCGAAGAATAGAAAGACCACTTGGCTGAACCTGGCGAGAACCCGGATTACGGATAAGGCCCTGGTGTATCTGTGCGCACTTAAGGGTCTTGAGTATCTCAACCTGAATGGCACAGCCATCACTGATCAGGGATTGGTTCAGCTTTCAGACCTGAAGCGCCTGAAATATCTGTATGTTAAGAATACCAAGACAACCCAAGCCGGCATAGACCGGCTCAAAGAACAACGGCGTCAAGATAAACTCATATCCTTGTGGCCGTAATTGATTCCTTGCAACTTCGCGGAGGCACGACTGGAACGTTGTAAAAGATTGGTAAAATGTTCGGGGTGGCGGGCCGGTTTGGGCTTTTCCAGGTTATATTAACTCAGATTAACGAACTTATTGATTCGGAGGGCCGGAGATGAAGCGTGTGGTGCTTTGCTGTCTGCTGACGTTCGCCCTGACGGGGTGCGCGGAGGCGAAAAGGAATCCGGCGGCGAAAGCGCCGGTTAAGAAGAAGGCCAAACTGGTCCTGATCAAAGGCGTGCCGCATATCAGGCAGAAGCCGGACTTCTGCGGCGAGGCGTGCGTGGCGATGTGCCTGGGCAAGCTCGGGCGCAAGGAGATGAACCAGGACTACGTGTTCAACCAGTCCGGCCTGGATCCGGTGCAGGGCCGCGGCTGCTACACCCGCGAACTGGCTGTGGCGCTCGCGAAGATCGGTTTTGACCCGGGCCAGGCCGGGGCCTGGGTGCCCGCCAAGACCTTCGCCAAGGGCTTCGAGGCCGAGTGGGGCAAGCTCTACGCGGACCTGCGGCAGGGCATCCCGTCAATCGTCTGCATGCGCTATGCCGATGGGGCCAAGACCACCGAGCACTTCCGCCTGGTTCTGGGCTACGACCCCGGCACGAAAGAGGTTATCTATCACGAGCCGGCTGTCGCGAATGGCGCTTATCTGCGCATGTCCAAGGCCGCCTTCGCCAAGCTCTGGCCGCTGAAATATAAGCAGGACAAGTGGCTGCTGGTGCGCTTCCGCCTCAAGCCCGGCAAGCTCGCCGCCGCCGCCAGGCCCGCGCCAGGCTTCAGCGCCGCCGACTATGCCCAGCACATCATCAAGCTGAAGGAGAAAGTTCCCGCGGGGTTTACCGTTGTGTTGCAGAAGCCGTTCGTGGTCGTTGGCGACGAGAAGCCTGCCGTCGTCCACCGCCGAGCCATGCGCACCGTCAAGTGGGCCGTGGACATGCTCAAGCAGGATTATTTCAAGAAGGACCCGAAGATGATCCTGACCATCTGGCTGTTCAAGAACAAGAAGAGCTATCGCAAGTACAACCGGGAACTGTTTAACGAGGAGCCGGACACGCCCTTCGGCTACTACTCCGATGAGCATCATGCGCTGGTGATGAACATCGCTACCGGCGGCGGCACGCTGGTGCACGAGATCGTCCACCCATTCGTGGCGGCCAACTTCCCCAAGTGCCCGGCCTGGTTCAACGAGGGTCTGGCCTCGCTCTACGAACAGTGCGGCGGGCGGGACGGTAAAATCCGGGGGTTCACCAACTGGCGCCTGGCCGGACTGCAGAAGGCGATCCGGGGCAAGAAAGTACCGTCCTTCAAAACACTCACCGGAACCAGCACCTACGAGTTCTATCAGGAGGACCCCGGCACCAATTATAGCCAGGCCCGCTACCTGTGCTATTATTTGCAGGAGCACGGGCTGCTGCGCAAGTACTATCACGCGTTCGTCAAGAACGTTGACCGTGACCCCACCGGCTATGGAACCCTCAAAACGGTCCTTGGCGAGAAAGACGTGGCCGCCTTCAAGAAACGCTGGCAAGCCTGGGTGCTGAAACTCCGCTTCCCCGAGCCCTAAGCCCCGCCGCCGGGCAGTTCCCTTCCAGCGTTATTCCATCGGGCTAACTGGGGTGACGCCTTTCTTGAGGATAATGTTGCCGTACTTGGCGGTGTCGCCGGTCATCACTACGGCAAACGCTTTCCTGGCCTGGTCGTAAAAGGCGAAGCGTTCGACGCGCTTGATTGGCAGGGCGGCCGGGCAGCGCTTGTCAATCACCTTGCGATAGGACCGTTCCACGACCGGATCAAGGGTGTCGCCGGGGACCGCTGCCATCATAAAAACCGGACTTTCGACATAGCTGTCCAGGGCAAAGAGCGGCAGAATCGCGTCCAGCAGCTCGGCAATCCGCAAGCCGTCGGCGCGCAGCACGCAATCGTTGCAGCTCTCGCCGGGGAAATGAGCGTCGGCCAGGACGATTTCGTCGCCGTGTCCCATGCGGTAAAGCGTGGCCAGCAGTTCCGGACTCAAGAGCGGAGAAATACCGGTCAGCATCAAGACCTCCTGATTATCGAGTTTAGGCTTGTCTTCACCGAACACTGAACTTACAGGGTATTCAGTATTCAGTATTCAGTATTCAGTATTCAGTAGGGAATGCAACTGCCTCGGAAAACACCGAACACTGAACACTGAACACCGAATACTCTTATCCCTTCCGGACAACCAGGCTCACGGGCAGGGAATAATCTCGGGGGCCGCCTCGCCTGCCTCGGCCATCCGGCGCTTAAGAATTTCCGCCAGCCTGGCCCGCACCTCGACGTGCTCAGCCGATTTCACCAGGTTGTTGCGCTCATGGGGATCGGCCTCGAGGTCATAAAGGAAGTCCTCGGCATACACCTCGCTGTCCGGGTCCTGCCCCCCCTTGTCCGGGGCGCGGACGCTGTACTTCCATTTCTTGCTGCGGATGGCCCGGCCGCACTGGCTCTCGCTGATCTGCAGGAACACCTCTTGCGGCCAGTCCTGAACATTACCCTCGACCAGGCCTTGGAGCGGCCGCCCGCGCATGGTCGCGAACGGCTCGACGCCGGCCGCGGCAAGGATGCTCGGCGGCAGGTCAATCAGGCTCACCAACTCGTCCACCACCTTGCCGCCGTTGAACCCCGGGCCGCAGGCCAGCATCGGGATGCGGATACAGCCGTCGTGGCAGGACCGTTTGTACTCGGCGTTGCGCGTGCAGAAGTGCGAACCGTGGTCGCTGGTGTAAAAGATCAGGGTGTTCCCGGCCAGACCCAGTTTATCGAGCTCGTCCCGGATACGTCCGAGGTTCTCGTCCAGGCTGTGAATACAACCCAGGTAATCCGGGTATTCTTCCCGCCAGTTGCCGCCGGTATCCACCAGGTCGCCGGGCGCGACAAAGTCCCTGAACCGTTCTTTCGAGCCGTGCGGCCCTTCGTAATGGCCGTGGTCATTCTGATGATGCGGCTCGATGTAGGACACGAACAGGAAGAACGGCTGCTCGCGCGACCGCGTCCGCAGATATTCCAGCACCCAGTCCGTCTCGGCGTCCACCCGATAGCGGCCCTCGGCAAACTCACGCCGCTTCATATCCGCGTCGAACATGTGCCCGTCATAGCCGTGCGAGGTGAACTCCAGCGTGTCCGAAGCCAGCCAGTAGTCCCGGTAGCCCCCGCGGCGCTCGGGCGGCACGGCCCGGGTGCGAAAATCGTCCGGCCCGTCCCGCGGCCCGCATGAGGCCAGATGCCACTTGCCAATGTAGCCCGCCTCGTACCCGGCCGCGGTCAGCCCGTGGGCAATTGTTCGCTCGTCCAGCGGCAGCAGCCGGTGATTCGTCTCCACCTTCACCTCGGCCGCGTACTTACCCGTCTGCAAACACGCCCGCGCCGGCCCGCACACCGGTTGGCAGGTAAAAGCGTTCGCGAACCTCACGCCCTCGCGTGCCAGCCGATCCAGGTTCGGCGTCACCTCCAGCGGTTGACCGTAACACCCGCAGGTGTCCCAGCGTTGCTGATCAGTGAAAAAAAACACGATATTAGGCTGTCCGGCGCTCATCACGTCCCTTGCTCTGTTCCACTCCAAAGACGGCCAATCCACCTACGATAGCCGGCCTCAGCGTCAACGCAAGAGAAATCACGAGATTTCAACCGCCGGACAGCGCCTCAGTAAAAGCCCGATGAAAAAGAACCCTTCATCGTCGTCCCTCCTTGTTTGCTTCGCAGTGTTCAGTGTTCCGTGTTCAGTGTTCCGTTCCTTATCCTGAGTACCGAACACCGAATACCGAATACCGAACACTCCTTTCCGTCCCTTTAGATGCAACAAAGCACGACAAAGTTTCATGTTTCTCAAAAGATTTCTCATATTTCTTTTCGCCGTTCCGCAGGACGCCCGCTCGCCATGAGCGCGATCCGGCCCAGCCAAGATTTCTTTCCTCTATAACGTACTATACATTAATATATGAGCCTGTCAATAGCAAAACCACAAAAAAACCGGTTTTTTTGCGCCCGCAGCGCGCATTCGCAATCATAATCGTCCGGTTCCCCAATGTGGGAGCGGCAGACGCGCCGAAGGCGCTATGCGAGCCGAAGGCGAGAGCGAAGCGTCAACCATGCCGCGATTCCCGGTGCACCCGCAGGGCGCTTTGGGGCGCCGCGTCCTGAGATTTACCACGGGTTACGCTCACTGACGCTCGCTGCACCCGCGACTATTCACGTTCAATCCCGGCGGGATTGCGGAAGCGGCTATTCACGTTCAATCCCGTTGGAATGTCCCAGAAAAAGGGAGAGAACATTTACAGAAACGATTTGACCAGCCCAGCAATTGGTGCTACGCTACTCGTGTTGAGGAAAGAGGAAGCAGGGCGAGGATTTAATTTCAAGATGGGCCAGGATTGGATTGCCCGGACAGCTCATCAACTCGGCTGAGCCTGGGCGTCATCGGTTCATCCAGGCAACATGTCGGAGAGCCGGAAAGATGGGCTTCAATCGCTATACTGAAGGTGATTTCGACAGGCTGGTCTTTGTGCCGTTCTGCGTGGGGGTTCTATTGTTCCTATACGGCGGCTGGTCTCTGTACGATGAATGGCGAAGATTAGGCGAATGGGAAAGCTTTTGGATCAAGTTTACGCTGGCTGGGGTGGGCCTGATGGTTTTCGGGGCGGTTTTAATACTCTGGCTCAAACCTGAGAATGCCGATAAATTCTAGCGGAAGCTCCCATCACAGACAACTGGACCGGGCGCCCAACGGTGGTGGAATGAAATGATCTTGATTGTTCAGGACCAATGATGAAGAAGATTGCAGCTCTGGCTTTCATCTGCGCCGTTGCGGTTATGGGCAGCGGCTGCGCGACGACATTCCTGTACTCGATGGACCGCTTTAGCGACCTTGCAGACGTGGTCACCGCCACCGCTGGCGTTGGTCTTGGGGTCAAGGTACGTGCTGGGCGTGCAAGAACAGGTTTGCTTGTCAGGAACGGTGATCTTTTCGGGCTTAGAGGGGGAAGTTTTTTCGCCGGGAGATGGGTTTTTCCACTAAGTACCGCCGGGCGGGACTCGCTGGTCGACTGGGATGACTGGTACCTGCCTCCACCTTTTGCTTTTCTGTTCCATAAGGACCATGACCTGTGGGATACTAATGAAGAAGAACACTGGGACGACGAGTGGCGCAATAAAGGCATTGAGATATTCTCCGAGAGAGGCGACCGTCATTTATTCCTGGCCCACCCAGAGACAGGAGCATTTGGCACTGGCGCGTACTACTACACCCAGATAGAAGTCGTCGTGGGGCTTGGCCTGAGCGTTAGGCTTGGGTTCAATCCGGGTGAGCTCCTAGACTTCATCCTGGGCTGGTTCGGCGCTGATATTTACGACGATGACAAATATCTTCCTTGGATGGGTGGGGTATGACGTCCGAGAAAACGAACGTTGCGGCATCTAATCATTCGGACAAATGCCCAATCACCCCGCCAGAATCCCAGCAACCCGCCGCCGCCCTGTCATTCCCGCCATCGCCAACCCTCGCAGAAATCCATTCACCAGCGCCGTGTAAACGTGAATCTCGATCTCTAACGCACGCCGTGGCGCAATCCGGGTGTGAGCACGGGTCGGCGTAAAGACGGCGGTTTCGGCGGGCGAAGTGCGGCGCAGGCGGCAACGCCCGATATGCGGCTCATTCGTTTTTGCCCTGCTTTGCTTCTGCGACTAGTTCAGCGCCGTAATTAGTCAGGCCCAGCGTCAGTATCTTTCCCAGCCGGTTCATTTCTTCGCTTTGCAGAACGGACGTTGGCGGTGGCCGTGACCTTCCGGAGCCCGCGGCAGCGGGCGCAGTAGAATTAGCGCGGGGTGAAACCCCGGGTCACGGCCACCCCGCCTTATTCCTGAGCCCCGGAAGGGGCGATGCAGGGCGCTTTCGAACTTCGGTTCCAATCTCATTTGCTGCGCCCCTCCGGGGCTTTGGAGATTCTTTTGGGTTCTTGTTCCCGGGGTTTCACCCCGCGCTAATTCTGCTTTCGCCTCTCCGAGGCTCCGCACTACAAGCCTTGCCACCCACAGCGCCAGCGCCACAGCAGTCAGCGGCAATTGCCAGGCCCGCTTCTTCGTCAGCCCTAGCAGTCTGTCGGACTTGGGTTGCAGGCGGTGAGATGGTGTTGA
>SDBT01011638.1_pt1 | contig 14147 bp, 7 predicted proteins | sample 2277101 | NCBI WGS metagenome assembly SDBT01 (sample SAMN10404973, study PRJNA504765) | marine sediment metagenome | isolation source: marine sediment core GS10_PC15, 103 cmbsf | place: Arctic Ocean: Southern Knipovich Ridge | collected 2010 | reverse complement strand
AATCTTATCTGTTTTCGGATTGTACTCCCAGAATGAACAGCTCGGCGGGCGTATGCCGTAGACCCGGCCATCCCTGGTGATCATCAGGGTCAGACCCCGGGGCCATTGCGCACCGGCCCCCTGCCACGGGAAACCCAGGTCCCTTTCTTTCCCGGTTGCCGGATTGAACACCAGCAGTCGCCCCCGGCGGTTGGTGTGGCCGTAGAGCAGCTTGTTGGTCTTGTCGTAGCCGACGCAAATCAGGCCGTCTTTTGAAATAGACTTGCCGAGATTGCGCACCTTGCCGGTCTTCTTGTTGATCTCGATCCAGTAACCGCCCTTGTACGGCAGGTCCTTATAGCTGTGGCCCTCACAAGTGCCGCCGTAGATCACGTCCCCGTCCTCGAACATCTGCGAGTGGATTTTGTCCTGCGGCGCGCTCTTCAGTTCGGTCTCGCCGCAGACCTCACCCAAATCGGCCAGGTGCTCGATCCGGTCTTGCTTGCGGTTGTAGCGGAAGACCTGGGCATGGCGCTCTTTGGCGTGACTGCTGACGCTGAAGTAGACGTTGCCGTCATCGGCGCGGAGGATGCCCTCCCACTGGCCATCGAGGAAGGGCCAGTCGTAGAGGGTGAAGCTCCGGCCCGTCACGTGGGGTTGTTCGCGCTCCTTTGGCGTAAAAAGCGCCTTGTACGCGGGGGGCCGCCACTGGGTCTTGATTGTCGGCTTGCCTTTGAGATAGCCAAGTGAGACCAGGAACTTGTCGGTTATCCGGAGCGTTTCGACAATTTGCTTTTCGGTCCCGTAATCAGGGATCACAAAGGCGTGCTTCCAGCCGTTCATCCGGCGGTACTCGAGCTGGTTGCCCGCGGCCTTCATCTGTTTGGCGAACCGGTCCGCCTGTTCAACGGGCACACAACTGTCCTCCGTCCCATGGATAAGCAGCATCGGCGGAAGACCTTTCCGGATGTATTGGCTCGGGGAGACCCGTTTCGCGCGCTCCTGCCAGGTGGAGACCTTCGGTGTGCCCGGCAAAGGCGCCACGCCGGCATGATTCTTCATCCAGGGCAAGGCCGCGAGGTCCAGGCACGGGTTATAGAGAATCGCGGCGCCGGGCCGGGACTTGAGCCGCTTCTTCTTTGATATACGAAAATCGGGCAGCATCGCCAGGCAGGCCGCGAGGTGGCCCCCGGCCGAGTCCCCGGCCACGGCGATGCGGTCGCGGTCAATTCCGAGTTTCTTCGCCCGTTTTTGCACGAAGCGCCAGGCGTCTCCGCAGTCCGCGATGCAGTCGGGAATCCGCACGGCGGTCTTTTTGCTCACCAGCCGGTACTCGACATTGACGGCCACGAGACCGCGCAAGGCAAAGTAGCGGCAGTGCGGGGTGAAATGAAACGGGCCGGGGGCGGCCCAGCCGCCGCCGTGGATCATCACGATTGCTGGCCGCCGGTCCTTCCGCTTATGCCCTTCAGGCGTATGCACGTACACGTGGAGCGCCTGGCCGCGGACCTTCTTGTAAACGAGCTTCAGGGGCTTGCGCTCGAGTTTCTTCAGCTTGCCAATCGTCACCTCGGAAGCATAGCCGGACAGCATTGCGGCGGCAGCCAGAAGCACGCTCGATCCCACTTTGATAATCACCTTGCTCACTCCTGTAGTTGCCTATTCTATACCGATAACTTGGGAAACTCCAACAGAAATCGCGAAAAAGGAACCCGCCCGGGTTCGCGGTAGAATCCGCTTGTGGCGCCGAAACGGGAAAAATCTGACCGGCAATCCTCCGCCCGGCCAAATTTCGCAAAAAAGTCGGATTATCAGCCTTGCAAGGTCAAGCAGTCCCACTATGGTAAGTTTTTGGAGCATGTTTTGACGCTGGGCAGATGCGCCCGTAGCTCAACTTGGATAGAGCGACTGGCTACGGACCAGTAGGTTGGGGGTTCGAGTCCCTTCGGGCGTACCATTTCCCCGGCGCCAGCGCGGCTGACTCAGCCCGCGGCACTGGCAAGGTAGCTCAGTTGGTAGAGCAGGGGACTGAAAATCCCTGTGTCGGCGGTTCAATTCCGCCCCTTGCCACCAATCAGCCCATTTAGAACTTACCCGTAACTAACGATAACCTTCCATAAGCTGATGATGCTGCCGGCCGCTCCCTGGCCGGCGTCACAAGAGCATAAGCTACACCACCACCGGCAGAAATGAACCCGTCATGAGACCTGTCAATACCCTTGCCCGTCGTGGGAGCAGTTTGAGGCGCGGATTCTTTTGGATTTCTTTTGTGACGGCGCTTGACACCGGTCGGTTTGAGTTTACGATAACGTCACATTGAAGTTTTCGCGCCGCTTGCGAATATAGTTTACGGTATCGCAATACTGAAGGGAAAAGGCCGGTGGCAATCACCCAGAAACAGTTGGCGGAGATGTTCGAACTGTCCCAGATGACCATCTCGCGGGCGCTCCGCGGCCAGCCCGGCGTGAACGAGAAACTCCGCGACCGGATACTTAAGGCTGCCCGGAAACACGGTTACAGCGCGGAAACTCATCATGCTGCCCGGATGCTCCGCTATGCCGGGCGCGATGACGCTCCCGAGGTTAATGTGATTTGCGCAATGGTGCCCGAGACTACGGATGACGATCAGTTCAGTTTCCACGGCCGGATTCTCAACGGCATCCGCGCGGGCGCCGCCGAGACCGGGGTCGAGGTCATCATGGCCACGCATCAGGTCGGGGCGCTTCCCCTGGTCGTTTCCCGTGGTCAGGTTGACGGGGTTGTGCGCCTGGTCGGCGCCACCAACATCCGCTCTGGCCAAACCGCCTGCCCGCTGCCGTGGGTGAGCATTTTGTTCGACGTGGCCGGGGTGGACAGCGTGACGATTGATAATTTCTCCGGCGCTCGGGCCGTGGGCCGGCATTTGTGCGAGCTTGGCCACCGGCGATTGGCCTACATCGGGTCTGATAACGCCTTGTCGCTGGAACGTCTGGCTGGGCTGCGGGCGGCCGCCGCCGGAGCCGGCGCGGCCGTGCCGGAAGAGCTGACCATATTGGACCCTTGGGCGAGCGGTTCCTCGGGAAATATGCGTCAATTGTTGTCGCGGCTGCCCGAGGACCACTACACCGCGATCGTCACCTACAACGACCACATGGCGATGACTGCCATCGCCCAATTGGAAACGCAGGGGCGGCGGATTCCCGAGCACCTGAGCATCGCCGGCTTTGACAGCGCGCTGCCGCGCGGCTACCGCAACCGCACGCTGACCACCGCCGCCGTGCCGCTCGAGGCGCTCGGCAAAGAAGCCATGCGCGTGCTCGCCGCCCGCCTCCGGGACCGTGACGCGCCGCGGCGCCGATTGACCTTGGAAACCAAACTGGTGATCGGCAACACGACCGCCGCACCAACAAAATAGAAAAGGGGAGAAATCATGATGTCGAACCGCAAAGCGCCACATGACCGGGATCGTTTTACCCTCATCGAGCTGTTGGTCGTCATCGCCATCATCGCGATTCTGGCGGCGATGCTGCTGCCGGTGCTCAGCCAGGCCAGGGAGACGGCGCGCACAGCAATTTGCATAAGTAACCTCAAGCAGTTCGGGATTGGATTCATCATGTATGCCAATGAGTTTGAGGGTGAGTTCCCAAGAACCAGGGTCCAAAACGAAGACGGAACTTGGCCACCGGGCTGGAAAAACCAGGAAGGGTGGGCCAACCTTCTGGCGGAAGCGGAGTTGGGTGCGGAATGGAAGTCAGGGTATTTGTTCCCGAACCAGGTACCGGTAGGTTCTGTGCTCGTCTGCCCGACCGTCTACAGCCGCATGTGGCGTTACGTTAACGGGACTCAAAGATGGCTTACGGGAGCTGGTTGCACCTATGCTTCAAATTCGTATTGGTCGCATGACTACAGGTACAAATTACGTTTTTCCCGAATTAGCCGGCCTGACTTTCCACTGTTGGTCGACTCGGGGCCGGAACGCGTTTGGGACCAATGGGATTATAGGAATATGCAGCTTATATATCAGGACCGAGCCAGCGATTTTTACACCAATGTATCTACCTATATGGACGTGACAATCTTGAGAAGCTTCCCTGGATTCTGGCATGGTACGCGGGGGCAAGGGGTGCATCTTGAAGGTTCCACAAACCAACTCAACATCGACGGCGCCGTCCTCAGCATACGCGCATCGCAGGTGCCGCGCTACGCCACCAACACCACCAACACGGCGCATCCCTATTTCTGCGATCTGAATAAATCACAACCCCTGCCGTAGAACCGGCAGCCTGTTCGCAGTGCGGACATCTTTGCAACGCACAGAAGGTCCGGCGAAAGAGGCCGGCAAGCGCCGCGGCGCCGATTGACCCTGGAAACCCAACTAAGGAGATAACGCTATGGCCAACAGGAAGATGAAGCTTGTTCTTGCCGTCAGTTTGACGGTGCTGTTCAGCAGCATGGTCAGCGCCTACGTGGCGATCATCAACAAAGCCGACCACAATGAAATTCACCTTGTCCCGGCCCCGGGCAAGGTAAAAATCAACGGGGACCTGAAGGATTGGGACCTGTCCGGCGCGATTCTGCTGTACATGGACAAGGCCAGCAAGAACGTCTATGCCTTGCGGGTCGCGCTCATGTACGATAAGACTCACGTTTACATCGGCGGCCACGTCAAAGACCCGACGCCGATGGTCAGCGCCCACCATTTCGCCGGCAAGATGGGCATGGCCTGGGACGCGGACGCGATCCAGATGCGGCTCGTGTCGAATCCGGCCATCAAGTCTAAGGCCTCGCTGCAGACCGGCGGGCGCATGTCCAAGGAAGACCAGTACTTCGTCAATCACATCACGCTGTGGTATTCGACGAAGGACAAGGCGCCGGGCTACTACAGTTGCTACACGCTTGGGTTCAAGGACGGCGTTCTCAACCCCAAAGGTCAATCGGCGGCCTACAAGAAAGACGCCGACGGCAAGGGTTACACCTTTGAATACAAGGTCCCCTACAGCGTGCTGCGCGCGCCGCGGCCCTGGAAAGGCGGGGACACGGTGCAGATCCAATTCCAGGTCCACTGGGGCAACAAGCAGGGAACCCACGTGAAGTGCGGCATGACCGATGTCCGCAACAAGGAAGGTGCCGACGACCTCGGCTACATGGGTCCGCGTGGCTGGGGTCTTGGCGTTGTCCACGCCAAAGGCAATCTCAAGCTGGCGACGGGCAAGAAGGTCGGCCGGGCGCCGGGGCATATCCCGGTCAAATTTACGTTGAGGAAGGACTCGAAGGTCAGCCTGGCCATTACGGACAGGAAAGGCTCTATCCTGCGCACCTGCCTCGGGGCCAAGCCGTACAAGGCCGGCAAGCACACCTATATGTGGGATGGCTTGAACGATTACGACCAGCCGCTGGGGGCCGGAACCTACTACTATAAGCTGCTGACCCACGACGGCATCAAGCAGAAATACGTTTGCGACGTGGGCGTGAGCGGCACGCCGCCGTACCAGGACGAGGAAGGCGCCGGCGGCTGGGCCGGGGACTACGCTTGCCCGTGGTACGTTGATGCCGACGACGACATCGTCGTACTGGGCACCGGCGGTTGCGAGGCCGCGCCCGGCACCATCGGCGTCAGCCTCGAAGGCCGGAAGCTCTGGGGCGTGCTCTGGGGTTCCAAGGGGCCGTGGGTGCTGTACAAGGGCTATGGCTATTTCCTGGACTTCAACGGCGGCATCACCCGCTTTGACGCTCGCAAGGGGCAACTGGCGGCGTTCAAGGGCGCCAAGTCCCTCGTGCCCGTCATCGTCCAACAAAAAGATGATAAGGATTGGCAGAAACGCGCCGGCTGGGGCGCCTGGGGCGGCATGACCGTCGTGGGCGGCCTGATTGCCGCTCCCAACACGTTCGAGGAGAAGATCTACCTGATCGACCCCGAGACCGGGCAAGTGAAGGACAAGCTGCCGCTGGCCCGGCCCACCGCCCTGGCGACCGGTCCGAAAGACCAGCTCTACGCCCTCAGCAACGGCCGGTTGGGTCGTTACAGCTTGAAGCGCAAACGATTCGCCCCCATTACCAGGCCGCTGGACCAGCCGCGGATGATGGACTGCGACGCGGCGGGCAACATCTACGTCGCCCTTCAAGGCAGGACGCACCAGGTCTGGAAGTTCTCGCGCCGGGGCAAGGTCCGGCTCAGATACGGCGCGCCCGGCGGCCGGCCCGCCACCGGCAAGTTCAACCCCAAGGGCATGCTCAACCCCTATGACATTGCGGTGGACAGGAACGGCCGGCTCTGGGTCTGCGAGGCGGACGGCCAGCCCAAACGCTATTCGGTCTGGAATCCTGACGGTTCCCTGTGGCAGGACTTCTTCGGGTCGCTGGACTACTCGACCCGTGCGACCGTCGACCCGGCCAAGCCCGAGCACGTCTACATGCAATCCGTCCGCTACCTGGTGGACTACGACACGGGCGACTGGACCGTGGACGCCACCGTGCTGCGTCCGAGCGAAGACAACGGCGTGCGCTTCGGCATGCAGGGCGGCCACGGGGGCGGTGTCATCGCGAATGTCAAGGGCCGCAAATTCTTCTGGACACGAGATTCGTCACCGGGACCGACGCTCTACGAGTGGGTCAACGACCGCTTCGTGCCGCGTATGGCCTTCCATTCGCCCAAGAAGGAGAACTGGTGGCTGGACGACAACAACGACGGGCGCGTGCAGCCCGAGGAGATTCGCACTGGCGCGTCGCTGCCCGGCATCTGGCTCGGCCATCCCATGGATGACGACCTCAACTTCTACTGGCATCAGGGCACAACCTGGGCCAACCAGGGCGGCGCGAAAACCACGCGGCCGTACCGGATTCTGCGCTGGGACTTCCTTGGCTTCAATAAGCAGGGGGGGCTGAGGTACGGCGACCCTTCGAAGTCGATGGTCGTGGCCGAGGATCCCGACGGCGGCGCGGTGTCGAACTACACCGCGGACGATGAGGGCAACGTGTACGTGCTGGTCTCCGGCGGCTCGCTTCAGCGCGGCCAGCGCCCGCAGGGCTCGGGGCACCGCGTCGCCAAGTTCAACGCCCAAGGCGAAAAGGCCTGGGAGTACCATAACGTGTTCTGCGCCTTCGCCTGGACCTCCGAGCCCTACAGCCCCGGATTCCTCGTCGGCGTACTTAGCTTCCCCACCGGGTCGACCAAGGACCTGATCGCCGTGACCGGCTACTACGGGCAGTATTTCCTGCTCGACATCGAGACCGGCCTGTTCGTCACTGCTTTGGGCGAGGACCAGCGCAGCCCGTATACGCTTGATCATCACATGGTGCTGACCGAGAACTTCAACGGCACACTGTGGACGCATCCGAAGAGCGGCAAGACCTACTTCAGCGGCGGCGACGCCGACTGCCGCATTTGGGAGATTGAGGGGCTCGACGCCATCCGCTACCAGGATGGGACTGTGAAGGTTACGAACCGGCACACGGCGCAGGCCAGGCTCAATGCCTTGCACAACAAGAAGGTTGAAGCCGAGGCCACCGGCAAGAAGGTGCTGACGCTGCCGAAGCTCACCAGGGCCGCTGCCGACGGGCGCTACGACGAGTGGACCAAGGTGAAACCACAAATGATCATCATGCAGGACGAGCGTTCCGCCCAAGCCCAAGTGGCCTACGACCGCAAGGGTGTCTGGGTACGCTTCCAGGTGACTGACGATTCGCCGCTGCGGAACCAGGCAAGCGACTTTCGTAAGCTCTTTAAGACCGGTGACATGTTGGAGATTCAGATTGCCACCAAGCTCGAAAAGCGACCCGAGCAAAGCCAGAACCGCGAGACCATGATGGTGGGCGACATGCGCGTGATGGTGGCCCGCACCCACCAGGGCAAGATGGTTGCCTCGATCATCCGCTACAAAACCGCCGGGAACGAAAAGCCCAACCGCTACCTCTATCAGTCGCCGGTGTGGAAACAGCAAGTGGACGAAGTCGTCGAAGCCAACCAACTGCCCATGCACTGCAAGGCCACCAAGCAAGGCTACGTGGTGGAAATCGGGATACCGTGGGCGGAAATCGGCGTCGCCCCGAGACCCCAACTCGCGCTTCTCGGTGACGTCGGCGTGCAATACGGCAACAAAGGCGGCACCAGGAACGCCATCCGCTACCTGTGGGCCGACAAGAGCCCGGAGATCACCATCAACAACGACGTCCCCTCCGAAATGCGCATGCATCCCAACGACATCGGCAAATGGATCCTGGAATAGGAATTCCCTCACAATCACAATCACCTCCAATGGAGGGTCGCAGCCATCAAGACGGAATAGGAAAGATCAGCCACGTGCCCGCAAGCGGATAAAGCAGTATTATGACCAAAACACACCTGACGCCGCGCGAGAACTTTCTGAGGGCCGTCGAATTCGGGCAACCCGAGTGGATTCCCATCGAATTCGAGCTGCTCGGCGCCACGATCCATCGGCATGGCACGGACTTGATCGACATGATGGCCCGGCACGAGGCGATTTTCCCCCCGGCCCGTATCGAGGCCTGCCGGCGCTGTATGGATCAGCCGCTGCCGCAAGCCGGCCGCCGGTTCACCGACGACTGGGGCTGCGAATGGCGGGAGGAGCAGCCCGGGATCATTGGCCAGGTCGTCGGCCACCCGCTCGCCGACTGGAACGCCTTGCGGGAGCTTCGGGTGCCCGACCCCGTCCGTCAGTTCGACTGGCCCGCCATCCGCCGCCGGCTCACGGCGGCCCGGTCGGCGGGCGACGTCGCCTTCGGCTACATGGGCGTCATCGAGGGCAGCTTCTTTGACCGGCTCCAGTTCCTTCGCGGTCTCGACCGTCTGCTAATGGATTTTCTGGACCGCCCGCGCGAGCTCGAGGTCCTGATCGCTACGGTACTCGACTACAATCTGCGTCTCGTTCGCCTGTGGCTCGACGCCGGGGTCGATGTGCTCGCGTTCCACGGCGACATCGCGACTCAACGGGGGCTGATGATGAGTCCGGCGACGTTTCGCGAAGTGCTCAAGCCGGCCTACACAACGATGTTCCAACAGTGCCGGCAAGCCGGGGTGCTGGTGAAGTACTCCTGCGACGGGAATCTGCTGGACATCGTGGACGACCTGATCGAGTGCGGCGTTTCGTACCACGACCCGCAGGTCCGGGCCAACACGGTGGAAGGTATCGCCCGGGTTTATCGGGGCCGCCTGGCGGCTATGGTGGATATCGACGAGCAGGCGCTGCCGTTCTGCACACCGGATGATGTGCGCGCGCAGGTGCGCGATATTGTTTCACGGGTGGCAACCCCGTCGGGAGGTCTGCTGCTGTTCGCGTCCCCGAGTTCGGACGTTCCGCTCGATAATATCGAGGCAATCTGCCTGGCATGGGAAGAGGCCGGGGCGCCGGGAACATGGCAGCATCTGGTTGAATGAGTGACAACATGCGTGGATTGTCCGCTCTGCCGAACGCGTTGAGGAGTATGAGGAAAAAGATAGTAAAAGAACGACAGAAAGATTGGGGACAAAAAGATGTCGATAGCTATCCGGGCGCCACTAAAGCGTCTTGACCAGAAAGAATTCAAAGCGATTGCACATGAGGTGATGCGTGTAGTGTTTGATGTACATTGTGAACTCGGAAGGTTCTTCGATGAGATCGTATATCAGCGGGCAGTCGCTGAGCGAATTCCGTACGCTCAGACAGAAACTCAAATCGATGTCAGCTTTCGGGATTATCACAAGTCTTACTTCATGGATTTGGTTGTCGGCGACGGCGCAGTGTTCGAACTGAAGGCAGTAGAGCAACTGACCAAACGCCATCGCAGCCAGTTACTGAATTACCTATTGCTGGCTGAACTGGCGCATGGGAAACTGGTCAATTTCCGGGCCGAACGCGTGCAGCATGAGTTTGTCAACGCGACGATGCCTCGCTCGGAACGGACCACATGCAACGTCCAGCACCCTAACTGGCACGAAACCGAAGGACTCGGGTGTTCCGAAAAGGACTTGGTGGTCGAGCTCCTTAGCGACTGGGGAGTCGGACTCGATCTTGCCCTGTACGAAGACGCATTTGTCCACTTCTTCGCGGGCTATGGTCAGGTTCAGGTTGAGCTTGACGGTTCAGTTCTGGTGCAACAGACAACACGTTTGTGTGCTCCTAATGTCGGCCTCAAAGTCACGACTTTGAACCACGATCTCGACGCCTTCGAGCGGCATGCGCGTTGCTTTCTCCATCACACCTCTCTGAAGACAATGCAATGGATAAACATCGGTCGCCGCGAGGTGACCTTTACAACCGTGGAATCGAAGAACCTATGAAAACATCTTTCTGTTCTGCCTCTTCCCGTCCTACATCTTTCTGTCCTACATTTTTCTGTCGGCTCTCCATCACGCTGATCTTCTTCGCGGCTGCGGGCTGCGCGACGCGAGACCCAGCCCCCGCACCTAAATCGCGATTCAGGCGCGGGGCGGACCTGATGCCGGTGACTATGCCAAAAGCCAGGCCGCGGCACGCTCCGGTCAAGCTCGTCCGCAAAGGCCAGCCCAGTGCGGTGGTATACCTGGCCGATGCGACGCCCTCAGCCAACCTCAAGCTGCTCGTCAACGAACTGGTCGAGGTGGTCAAGCTCAGTACGGGGGCGGAGCTTCCCGTCGTTAAGACCCCGCCGGCGGCCGACCGGCCCGCCATTGTTATCGGCGACTGCGAGGAATCGCGGCAAGCGGGCATCGACGCGGCCAAGCTGCCGATCGAGGGGTTCGTCGTCAAGACTGCGCCCCACCGGGTGTTTCTCGTGGGCAGCACGGTGAAGCTGCCGCCGATGGAAATACGAAATCTCGCCGGCAACCCCTACGCCAACGACGGCACGGCTTGGGCCGTGGCCGATTTTCTCGAGCGCTTCGTCGGCGTGCGCTGGTATTGGCCCATCGCGGCGGGTGGCCGCAGTGTCGTAGAACAGCCGACGCTCAGTGTGCCCCCGGCCCATTACTCGGATCAGCCGGTCTTCCGCAAGCGGGAGTTCTACCCGTGGCACGGCTACTCCAAAGCCTCCTGGCGGTCGATCTGGTTTGACAAGAATTCGCCCACGCTGCCCGAAGCGTTGTTACCACCAGGAACGAAGACTATCGAGATGCAGCCGCTCCTGGCCTGCCTTCGCGCGGGTAACAGTTGGCCCTACATCATCAAGGTGCACCAGCCGCAGCACTTCAACAAGCAGGTGCGCCAACAGCACAAGGCCATGTTCCAGAAGAACAAGGACGGATCGCCCAACTATCGTATGTTCTGCTACAGCTCGCAGGAGGCGCTCGATTACCTGCTGCAGGGCTGCGAGAACAGCTGGGATCACGGCAAGCCGGTCCCGTGGGTCACCACCACCTGCGTCACCGTCTCACCCGGCGATTACCCGGTGCGCTGCTACTGCGAAGACTGCCGGAAGCTGCACAATTCACGGACGGTGGTGTATGGCCAGGCATCGAGGGTCATGGCCCTGTTCGTCAAGCGAATGTGCGAAACGGTCAAGAAGCGATGGCCGGACAAGAAGGTGCTCTACCTGCCCTATTGGAATTACACGTTGTGCCCGAAAGACGTTGAGTTCCCCGATAACCTGGAAATCCAGATGTGCACCATGGCCTTCGGGCTGATGCGTCAGCCCGGACCACGGAAACTGATGGAAAAAGGCCTGCGGACCTGGAGCCGCAAGGTGAACGGCCGGATCACGACCTGGGAATACTCCCACCGCCTGCCTGAATGGACGCACGCCCCCGTGCAATATCCACACCTGGTGCAGGATTACTACCGCGCCAACCGCGACATCCTCGCGGGCTCCTTCCTCAATGGCGGGATGATCGGCGAATGGTCCGCGGCGGCGGCGACGGACTATTGCTGGATGAAGGTGCTGTGGAACCCCGAGGTCGATGTCGACGCCATGCTCGACGGGCTCTGTAACCGCATGTTCGGCAAAGCCGCAGGCACCTGCCGCGAACTGCTGCGCCTGATGTGCGACCGGTGGGAAAAAGCACCGTGGCGCCAAGGGCTGGGCGACGCCGGCCGAGTCTCGCCAGTCGTCTTCACCGACACCTGGCCGCCAAAAGTGGTGACCAAGATGACGGCGCTGCGAGACCGGGCTCGGCAGGAGATGGCAGGCGATGCCGTCTCGGAGCAACGTTTCGCATATTGGCTGTGGACGTTCGAGCCCTTCCTGCAGGAGGCCCGGGAGGCGTGGAAGAAGGCGGGGCGGAAGCCGTAGTGTTCAGAGCAGCGCCGAAGGCGCAAAGCGAGCCGCCAGGCGAGAGCGAAGCGGCAATTCAGTGTTCAGTACTCAGTGTTCAGACTACCGGAGCGCCAGCGCCGGCCCCGCTCGTGTGAGACTCTTAGTGCCACTCCGAATCTCTGCCGGGCCGGACTTCGCGGCGACGCCCTTGCCATCTCCTTTCCGTCGGCTCCGTTAACCCCTGGAACGAGGATTTGCACCCCGCAAGCTACATCTCATGCCCGGCACACACGTTGTGCATGACTTATTGCCGAAAGCGCGCCTTCAGCAATAAAGTCCATGCATCTTGTTAGTTTGAGCGTACATATGTTCTCAGGCCTCACGGTTTCGTTCCCTGATGAATCGCGGCGACTCCGAACAGCAGTTTTCTGCATGTCACGTTTTTGAATCCAGCCCGGCACATGATATTGCTCAGTTCTTCCGGTGGATAGAAGCGAGGTATGGTGTGTGCCAGATAAGCATACCCCGTGTAGGAGCCGGATATCAGACCACCCACGGGCTTCACAAACAGCCTTACATAGAAATGGAAGAGCCTTCTGATCAGCCAGGATGATGGTTGGCTGGTTTCCAGGTTGATGAAACGCCCGCCGGGTTTCAGGACACGGCAGAACTCGGCAAAGGTTTGAGTTAGAACGTCTCTGTTAAGATTGATGTTGCGTGTAGCGAATGAAATAGTAACGAGATCAAGACTCTCATCCGGAAAATCCAGAGCTTTCACATCTGAAACGACGAAGTCAATGTTCCGTGCCTCCGGTTTCTTCATAGCTTCCGCCATCATGGGGAGTGAGAGATCTACCGCATGAATCGAAGTCTCGCGTGGCGCGAGGTGGCTGAGACAGACAGCCATCTCTCCGGTACCTGTACACATATCTGCCCATTGAGTTCCACCTGACGCAGCGGCAATTCTTGCCGCTCGCCTGCGCCAGAGCGCATCATGCCCAAACGTAAGGATGTGGTTCACCAGTTCATAAGTCGTCGATACGCTTGGTGAGAACGTCTTTTGGACAAACTTGGCTGTTTTCGGCGTCATCTTGTTCGGCTCTTTGTCTTTCGTGGCCAATTTATTATTTTGCCCACAATCTCCGTTTGTCGGGTACAAACCACCTTAGAGCTCACCACTATACTTCCGGTGTTAGAGTTGTCAAACGGAATATAGAGAAGAAGTTGATTCCGTGCCGGCCCCGGATATACTTGACGGGAAATAGAAAAGGCGGAAGAATGAATCCCGATGAAATCGGGACAAAGATACTGACGCTGGGATTGGCGAAGAAGCGGGCCTGAAGGAGACGCAGAATGACGGACTTCAAGGTGTGGGTTTTTGGTGACGCCCATGTTGGCACGGACAAGCGGCACGGCGCCGACAGCCTGGCCAACGCCCTGCGCGATGCCGAATCCGGTGCTTTCGACTGGGACATTGCCATCGATGTAGGCGACATGTCCGGCGGCCAGAAAGTCCCGGACGATGCCGAAGGCGAGGAGGTGGTTCGGCAATTCCGAGCGCTCCGAAAGGATCGTCGCGAGTCGGTCTACCAGGTCTGCGGCAACCATGACCGTAGCGGACTCCGCGAGCCCCAGAATTGGTGGTGGCGCAAGTGGCTCGACCCCACCGGCGAGCACCCGGACCATTCGGGCGTCCATAACGAACGCCGGCCCTGGCCGATCGAGGGCACGTGGGAACGATATTGCTTCCGCGTCGGCAATCTGCTCTTTCTGATGATGAGCGCCATCAACGAGCCGAGCCAGACCATCGGCCGCGGGGACTTGGACGGCAAGATGGGCGGCAACCCGGGCGGGGTGGTTTCGGGCGAAACGTTCCGCTGGTGGTGCAAGCAGGTGGAGGCGAATCCCGAGGCGACCGTCATCTCGGTGCATCACTACGTGCTCAAGGACACCACCATCGCCAGCGGCGCGTGGGAGGGAATGGCGCAGGATGCGGCGGGCGACTGGGTCAGCGGATACCATGGCTA
>SDBT01011637.1_pt1 | contig 14147 bp, 9 predicted proteins | sample 2277101 | NCBI WGS metagenome assembly SDBT01 (sample SAMN10404973, study PRJNA504765) | marine sediment metagenome | isolation source: marine sediment core GS10_PC15, 103 cmbsf | place: Arctic Ocean: Southern Knipovich Ridge | collected 2010 | reverse complement strand
TCGTGGCAAGCTCATCGATTTTCTGCGTGCCGACATCTCTCAGCGGGCGCACCGTTTTCTCGTTGTAGAACAACCAGGCTGCAGTTGGGATCCCCAGGCATGTAAGTACATCAAGGAAAACGGCGGTTAGCAGGACTTGGCCGGGCCGGGATGTAACCCCCACGAAATTTTTTGAAATTCTTCCGAGATGCAAAAGCAGACGACCACTTTTGCGCGGCAATCCTTCATAAAAACAAGGGCGCGGGAGTTCTAGCCTCCCACGCCCAACAAATTAAATCGTGTTCGGATTATCCAGTGCAGCTGGTTGGAGTATGACCTACTGAGACCCTGTCGGGTTGTCCGGCACGGCCGGGAGATCTTCTTCTGCGACGTCCTTTACACTCAAATCGCCATAGATAACCTTGTATGTTTCCGAATCCTTTGGCTTGTACCAGAAGATAGCAGTCTCGGCGTCACCGAGCTTTACACCCTTGCCGGCGTAAATGGCCTCACCATGCTGGGTAATCAGTATCATCGCTCTGGTTAAACTCTGGGTGACCTTAAATTCGTTATCTTTTCCAATCCCTAGTTCGTCATGTTTGCCATGCCCGAAATCTTTAGCGTCCTTAACGAAATGGGCAGGAGTAAGTGCATCCGGAAAAGTCCCACCTCTAACCTTCGTCCACAAATGGAGCATTTCGACCAGATCATCCACGGATGCTTCCTTGAATTCCAACTGCATTTTCTTCTCTACGGTGTAGCCCGGTGGAACGTCCACGCTAAAGAGTGAATCATCGAGTTCGACATCCAACTCGAAGTCGGACACGGTGATCTCGGTCTCACCCTGGAACATCGTCATATTTATTTCGACGGGCTGTCCCGTCTCGGCGTCGGCCCAGATTGTTATAACCCTATGGCCCTTCTCCACTCGATAACCTTTAACCGCCAGGCCATCGATTTCCTTTTCGCCGAGTTCGGTTTCGGACTCCTCGATTAATTTCTTTATGTCCGCCAGGAAACCCCGCTCTTCATGTTTCTTACGGACCTCTGCTGGCATCTCAGTCATATCGACAAGGGTAGCTGTCTTTTGCTTTCCTGACAGCACAATCATCTTTTCCTGTTGTATGTCCATAATCGAGATGGTCTTTGCATTGCCGAACGTCATTTCAATGCGCATCAAGCCCGGTTCCTTTAACATTGTCGTTATATCCGCGTTGGGCATGCCTTCCATTTGCATAGCAGTCTTGTATGTCATGGTTCTGGCATTGCGGATGTATTGCTGGACATCGGCCCATGCGATTGAGGCTCCGCCGTTACTGAGTGTAAGCAACGCGACCGCCCCGGCTGCAACTGCGACGATGAGGATTGCTGCTGCGATACGTGATATATGTTTCATTTTTATTATCCTATCTCTAATTGTTCTTGCCCTGTCTCCTGCAGACAGGCCTGGTCGTTCTGGCACGGCCTGTGGGATCGAGGCCATAAGCTTTTGACGCTGCTGAGCGTGGTCACCGCCCAGGTGCCCATACTGTCGTGCGATAATGTCTGCGATTCTGTCTTTCATAGCAGGTCCTCCCGATAATCTTTCAGGAGATGTTTCAGACGATTTCTCGCCCGTTGGAGTATTCGATACAGCCCGGATCTGGAAACGTTCAGCGTCACTCGAGCCCGTTCAGTTGACTCATCCAGCAGGTAAAATGCCTGAATAGCTAAACGCTCTTTTTCGGGCAATTGCTCAAGTGCCTCGTATACAACTTTGTCGAAGCCAGTTTTCTCCGGCGCCGGGGAAACCTCATCGGCAACGATCTCTGCATCCAAATAGCGATGCTTGTCGCGTGCTCGTGTTCTCAACCAGTCCAGGCAGGCAGTCTTGGTGATTGCCACCAGCCACGCTGCGAAACGCTCGGGCCGCCGAAGGTCTCTAAGCTTCCTAAAGGCCCGCAGGAATACTTCCTGAGACAGGTCCGCAGTATCTGTGATGTTGTGAGTAGTGTCGTAACACATAGCTCTAACCAATTGCGCATAGCGGTCGTAAAGCACTGCATATGCTGAGGTATCTCCGTTGACGATGGTGTGAACCAAGGCACCGTCATCGTCAGGAATCTTTGTACTTACGCTCTCATTGATGGCCATCATCTCTATAGTCGCCCTGGAGGCATATTCGTCTACCGAATTTTCAGAATTATTTGTGGAGCACAGTGTAGACAGAGGAGCAAAACTGCGGCCGGCGCTACGGCTTGGGCGGACGGCTGTGTTGGGTAAGAAAGAGCTATGCATCTTCACTGAACATAAGCTCAAGCATCGCCCCCGGCGCATAGAAACGGGCGAGCCTGTTTCCAAAGAGAAAGAGCCCGCCCGCGATTGTTATCCGAAACTGTCCGAGTGCTACCCGCGCCGGCGAATCACGTGTGCTGTCCTCGGCCGAGAGCCATTAGACCCGCAGCGACCGCCGGCGAAGATGCGTTGGGAGCGCATTACTTTTCCGGCAACTTGGTCTTCAGCATATCCTTCAGGATCGTGCCCATCAGTGCGTTGGTCATGCCTGACGATTCTGTTCCACCGACCATTACTTGTGGGGTGATACTGATGTTTCTCTCGGCTACGAGCTTCATAATCTCAAGCAGAGCGGCGTTGTTTGGGCCGATAACCTTGGAAATAAGTTGGTAGGCTTCGGCTTGTGCGCTGGCGACGAGTTTGATCTGCTCAGCCTCAGCTTCGGCGCCGATGATTCTCTGCTTTTTTTCCTGCTCAGCCACTTGAACGCTGTAAGCGGCCGTGGCGAGGCGTTTTTCCTCTTCAGCTTCCTGCTGGGTTTTAGATAGGTCTTTTTGTTTTTCGGCGGCGCGTTGCTGTTCCTGGAAGGTTTCCTGTTCCTGCAGTGCAATCTCGCGGTCGGTCTGTGTTTTCAATAGCGTGCCGAGGCTCAGTTCGTCGCCGACGTCTCCGATGCGAACGGCCAGGACGGTTATCCCGTATTTGTCCAACTCCTGGGTGAGCATAGCGAAGCTCTGCTCTTCCTGTCTGGATCGGCTCTGGACGTACTCAAGGGCTTTGACCTTTTCGGCGTTGTTTCGAAAGATGGCTCGAACGGTGGGGGTGACCAGCTTGGTCAGTACAAGTTCATCATCACCTATGCTAGCGACGACGCGAGGTGCGTTTTCACCATCTATAAGGTAGGTAACGCGGACGTCAACCGGGAAGGTGAAACCGTCCTTACTGCGAACGGTTATTGGCCGGAGCGGTTGAGTTCCTCGCTCGCCGCGTTCGACCTCGGCTGTATAGCTGACCTTCACTTGGCGAGTGCTGATTACGGTGATTTCGTAAGCCTTGGTGTTGAGGTAGTATTCTCTGGGAGTGAGGGGTTTGTTCCATATTCCGCGTTGACCTACCTCGACAAGTCGGTCTTTCGTCTGGACGGGTTCGCCGACGTTGCTCTTGACGACTCCGACCGTCCCGACCTTCATGTTGGTGACCGGGACATTGGTAATGGTAAAGAGCTTGGTATTGAGACGATATTTGCCCGGTTTCAGTACTGTCAGTTGGGGGCCCTTGTGTCCCTTACCTTCGCCTAGAAAATAGGCGGCGTTTTGCATTTTATTCGGGTCTTCCCATTCGGGAGCGTAGATGGTGTCGCGGGACAAGCTCAGGCCGTCGGCGGATTGAATGAGCCCGACGTAGCCGTTCTTTATTTCGGTGACCGGAACTTTGTCGATCTTGTACTGCCAAGGCCAATAGAAGAAATGCCAACCCGGGGCGAGTGTTTGTGCCTGGATGCCGTTTTCGCCGTTTACTGCGAGAATGCGTCCTTCGGGAAGTTTGCCACCGCCGAATTTCTTCTCGACGATGCCGACCTCATTGCCTGGAATGTTGACGACCGAGACATAGATGGCACTCATCAGTGCGACGATGATGACAGCGACCAATATCAGGATTGAGTGGAATTTCCCGATGTGTATTTCTCCGTATGTTGATTCCATGATTAGGACTCCGTTCGAGTTAGTGGGTAAAATGGCCGATGGACTTCCTACTTACCTGGAATGTACCATCCGACATTTCCCATATGAATTCGTACTTAAGACCACCGTTGGGTCTTCGCGATAATTCTATCGTATCGCCAGGCTCTGGCAAGGACATTTTGGTTCTCGTAAGTTATCGAGTTGCACCTTCTCCGTCGCAGTATGCAGGGCGCGGGGCAGGTTTGATAGGCTCACGGCAAGCCACCGCCACCCGGCCGAGGGCTCATTCGCTGTTTTTCTTGCATTTTTTGGGCCGAAGGCTAAAGTGAAAAACTTCATTCCGGCGCACCCGCCGCCACGGCACTCGAAAAAACGAAAGGGGTATTCATGAGCATGCAGTTATCGGTTATCAGATGTTTCATCGTTATTGGCCTTATCGCTTCGATCAGTTACGCTGGGACCCCGGCCGGCGAGGCTGTCCACCGCTACTCAATCGAGCAGGCCGCCGAAAGCTTCGCAAAGGCCCACGCTGGGGAGCTGGATAACTGGGTAAACGGTTACGGTTCGACCGACAGCCACAAACAGGAAGACCGCCACAGCCTTCGTTCCCTTGCCATTACAAAGGTGGTTACGATGGTATGGCAGATGGGCATGGGCACCACCTGGTGGGAAACCGCCCCCATCCCGGCTGACTTTACCGGCGAGAGTGTAACGTTCATCTGGGATTCGATGGTCGGTATCGGAAAAGAGGAATTCAAGCTGCTCGTCGCCGACGAGGAAAAGTTTACGCTTGAATCCACGCCGAAAAAAAGCTGGAAGATCACCGGCGCAGATGGCGCGGTGTTGATGTTCGATTCGATGTGGACCGACGATAAGGGTTACAACTTCGGCTATATGCGGCTGGTGGCACCGGCTAAGTGGGTAACGCCCGGCGAGCCGCTGAAGCTTTCGATTACCGGCAAGTGGCTGACCAACGACGCCTGGCCTAATCCTTTCAAGTACGGTGATACGATCGAGTGGCTAAAGACAGGTCGGCTTGTAGCCGCCTTCGGCGCCGCTCAAGGCGGGATATATGACGGCAGTGCGATTACCTTCCCCGTCGCTGCCAGGCCCCAATGGGCCGGCAAGGAAGTTCAGCTCCGCAATGGCGGTGAAGTTGTAGCAACAGCAGCGCTGGCTGAGGGCGAAGGCTGCTCGCAGGCGGATGTCGAGATCGCGTCATACAACGTCGATCAGCTTTCCCGGCCATACGAGATCGTCATTGACGGCAAGGTCGAAGGTACTTTCGCCGCTGACCCGATTCGCTTGAAGGGTCATAAGCTTCTCGTCCGTCGCGACGAAATCGCCCGCAAGTTTGAAGCTGGCGAGATTCCCGACAATCGCTACCGCGCAGCGGCGATGGTTCTTGGCACGGGCCATTACCTCTACGAGAAGTTGACCAGCAAAAATAAAACGATGATCTGGTACCTCCGGCTGAGGGGTCCGACGACGGCCAAGGCTTACGCACAGCTTGAATCTGCATTGGCTGACTTCGATGCCAAAGAGGATGTATACGCAGCCAAGCGAGGCCGGTTCAACTCGGCCTATATTTCCGGTGCCGACAGTTCGGGCCAGCTATACACGCTTTCCCTGCCCGAAGACTTCAAGCCGGGCAAGCAGTATGCGCTTCAGATTTACCTTCACGGTGCGGGCGGATGGTATGACCATGTCGGCGATCCCCCTGCCGGGTCTGACTGCATCTACGTCGGTGTCGACGGGCGCGGCCGGGTGCTTTACCGAGGTCTGGGCGAGTTGGATATTCTGGAAATCATCAAAGACGTCAGCGCCCACTACAACATCGATCCGGACCGCATCTCGATGACCGGCGGCTCTATGGGCGGAGCGGGCACTTGGTTCATGCTAAGCCGCTACCCGGATATGTTCTCGGGTGGAGCGCCGAAATACGGCTACGCACAGGGCCTTTACCTTGAGAACCTCCAGAACGTGCCGTTCTGGGTCTTTCACGACGAGACGGACTACATCGTTCCGGTCGATGCAGCCCGCGTAGCTGTGGGCGCGACACAGAGCTGGGGCTATCCGGTGATCTACACCGAAGCTTCCGGCGGCCAGCACTCATCCGACAAGGCCGACCCCTCCTGGAAACCAAATGAATGGTTGATAACTCAAAAGCGTGACCCAGCCCCACGACAGATTACATACACGACCAATACCGCAACCCGCGGCAAGGCCTACTGGGTGAATATCCTCGAGATGACCGACCCGAACGCAACGGCCAACATCAGGGCCCGGGCGGTTACCACAGGCAAGTTCAACCAGATATTCTTCCAGCCGACGAATATCGATATCCTTGCTATGGACTTACCCGAAGCATTGTTTGATCGCAGCAAGGACTTGCAAATTACGTTCGATGCCGGTCCGCTGACGGTTAAGGCGCCGCTGCCGGAGCGAGTTTACCTCCAGCGGACTGGCGTGATGGGCCCCCATGGTACGTTTGCATTAAGGGCGGCTGACCCTCGCGTGCAAAAGCCGTTCCGCAGCTATTCCGCCGGCGGTTTGAACATTATGTATAACTGCGGCGAGCCGGTCCTGATCGTAAAGCCCGCCGATGGTGATGGAGAGCTGCTGGGGGCGATTGATAAGTTCTGCGACAACCTGTCATACCGGGCAACTGGCTGGGGGCTGATGAGCCAGGGCAAAATCCCCATCAAGACCGATGCTGAGCTCACCGATGCCGATATCCAGAACCGTAACCTGATAATCGTAGGCCCGGCCTCGGCGAATAAATACCTCGCCCAGATCACCAGTAAGCTGCCCGCGGTCGAAGCTAACGGCAAGCTGACTATCGGCCCGGAGACTTACGAGCTCGCCGGTAAGGTCTACGGCCTGTTCCATTACAACCCGCAAGCTATGAACAGACTTGTATACGTTATCTCCAGTCCGGCTCCTGAGGGCTATTCCGGCGAGGCTGCCGGCGCGATCAGATGGAGTTTTGCATCCGAGAGACCCGTGGGCCTGATAATCCGAGATACCGACCCGGCCCGGACGGTTCGCGACATTATGTGGGACAAGGATTGGAAACCCGCAGCAGGTGCATTTGATGACAAGCCGCTGCCAAAAGATTTTGCAAAACGTAAATCCGCAGACAAGATTACGCTGGAAGCGCTTCGCCGGGTCAGCAACTGCGACTTTGTTGTTTACAAGCTTCGCAGGAAAGGCGATGACTCGATGTGGGATGTCGATAGTGCGAGACTCCATGATCTCAAGGCCTCTACAGGCCAGGGGATGGACGTTTACAGGACGGTCCTGACTGGCGAGCAACTCGCCTTGGCAGTAGCGAAGTTCGATGACGAGGATAAAAAGCTTTTGATCTATCCGGCGAAGCTGGTGAAAAAGATCGTCCCCGACGGCAGATACCGAATCTGTATTAAGCAGTGGTCCTGGCGTTTCAAGGCCCTGACCGATGCTCTCGGGGCGAACCTGCCGAATATCGACCTGGTGAGGGTGGACCTCTACGGCGCTATCGAACGTTATCTCATCAATAACGGCCTGGTGAAATGATAGCCGATTAATTTGCACACCAAGGCGGGCCTGGGCCAAAAGCTCCGGCCCGCTTTTTTCTTTATCATGTAGGACGCTGCCCAGCCCTACTTGCTGTTTGCAAAAAACTCCGCTGCCGTTTGGCGGTTCAGGGGCAGGGCTACTTCTTTACCCGTCGCGGCGGAGATCTGTGCTGCCCAGCCGATTTCTGCTATCGCAGCTGAGTTAGCGAAGCTCAGCGGCGACTGTTTGCCGCTTTTAACGCACTCGATGAAGTGGCCGACGCACGCGCCGGTCTGATGTTCTATCACGTCCCCGCTGTCGGGTGTGGTCGTCTCGGCCGGCCAGGCGAGGGGTTCGGCGCCCTGGGCTTTGCATCGGGCGGCGTCGAGCGGGAATACCCACTTGCCGTTGGTAGCTTCGCTGGACCAGTATCGCACCTTGTGGGCGCGGTCCAGTTGAGAGTCGAACACGAATCCCCCGGCGGTTCCGTAGAGGTTGTGATAGGCGTCGTAGGTGTTGCCGTTATCGATATTGCCGAAGCAAAAGCCCGTCGCTCCGTTATCGAACTTTACGAGGATGTTCCATACCGGGTCGGCTTCAAAGCCGCGAACCTTGGCCGGCATTGACGTGGCATAGACGCCGACGGGCGCGGCCTGGCTTGACATTACATTTACCATCACGGAGATGGCGTGGTTGATGCCCATACCTATCGCATCGCCCATGATCTCGCGGCTGAGCTTCCATACCTTGTCGCCGGCGATGTTAACAGGGTGGCGGTAGTTTACCTGGATTTGCGTAATCTGGCCGAACTGGCCGGTGGCGATCATCTCGCCCAGCCGCTGGGCCATCGTGTCGAAATAGAGTATATAGTCGACAAACGTTATCAGCTGCGGGTTGGCGCGTTCGAGGTCGATCTGCGTGCAATAATCTGTAAAGCTGGTGGCGGCGGGCTTTTCGCAAAAGACGTGCTTGCCGGCCTGCATTGCTGCAATCGACTGCGGGCCGTGGAAGCTGTTGGGGCTTACCAGCCAGATAGCGTCGATATCAGGATTGCTAAGAATCGTTTCGTAATCGTCGGCCAGCAGCTCTGCCGGCAGGCCCAGATTCGCCAGCACTTCCCGGCCTCGATCGGCGTTGGTTTCATACAGTGCGAGTATCTCGACGTCGTCCCGTTCTGTCAGCCGCTGAAGCTGACAAGCGCCCATCCAACCTGCACCGACGAAACCGATTCTTACCTTGTTCATCTCATGCTGTCCTTCATCTTGCCAGGCGGGGCTAGGCGAGTAACCTTCTAAACGCTCGTTTGGGACTTTCAGTCTGCATTTGCCAAACGATGCTATCGTGCAATTGGGGTAACGGCAAGGGCGGCTAATGAAGTATGCAGGATTGACTCGGCGTGCAAATAACCTAGAATTCCTTACGAGACCCGCCAGGGTTGCAGACATATTACACTTCCGCATAACTGAATACAGGAGAATGCTAATGCGTTTTACGAAGCGATTTAATTTTGCTGTTATTTGTGTCGTTCTTTTTTGTCTAGCTGGTTCGCTGGTGGCCGAGGAAAAGGCCAAGTCTGATCGATTTATTCCCGTCTCGCTGATGTACCTGTCGCCAGGGCCTAAGCTCGAGGCGAAGGACCTGCCGATTCTGTCTAAGTACGATGTGATCTTCTGGAACCGCTTCCGGAAGTTCGAGATCAACGGTGACACGTGGGGTGCCATCAAGAAGCTGAACCCGGACGTTGAAATTTTCCTCTATATCCAGGGCGTGGATATTTGGACCGGTTGGGGCAAGAAGCAAGCAGACCGGACTGGCGTGGACAAGCAGAACGTCAGATTTATGAACAACATCGGGCGCTGGGAGAACGCCCGAGGCCACTCGATGGGCAACCTCAACACCGACAACCCCGACCTGTTCCTGCTCAAAGCCGACGGGACGCGGGTGCAAACTTACGAGTCGGTTAATCGATTCCTGATGGACTTCGGCAGCGACAAGTTCCGCAAGTACTGGGTCGAGGCGGCCCAGCACGACCTGGTTGACCAGGAATGGCGGGCTGACGGGATCTACCTCGACAACTGCGCGCCGTATGAGGGCGTGTTCGATACGGAAACGCCCGTCAAGTACGACACGGACGAAAAGTGGGTCCCTGCTATGAACGGGCACGTAACCAACCTGACGAAACACTTCCACAGCCTGGGCGTCAAGGTCGCAACCAACAGCGGCGCTACGAATAAACAGCGCGGGTGGAAGTCACTACTGGCGCTGGACAGCTCTCAGTATCCGCCGGATATCATGGTCGAAGAATATGGCCCCATCCACCGCGGCGGCACCGCAGCGACGACGTTCATGTCGGAAAAAAAATGGAAGCTTGCGGTGGACTTCCTCAGCGCTACCAAGAACTGCCGGCAGAACTTCATGTGTCATACCAAACTTGACCCCGGGGGTAGCGGCATAGATAACCGCGCCCGGCCCGTAACGTTCGAACAGAGTTTCTGGTACGCGCTGGGTTCATTCCTGCTGGGCAAGCAAGAGAGCCCAACTGCGTACTTCTACTTCGGCGGCGAGGGCGGCAAGGGCGACTACGACACGCTGTACTGGTTCGACGAGTACGACCGGATCGACCTGGGTAAGGCTATGGGTAAATATCAGATGACGACCGTCGGCGGCGCGAATGTTTACTTCCGCGAGTTCGAGACAGGATACGTCTACGTTAACCCCACCGAGGACGTGGACGCTGCGGGTGTGGCGCTACCCGAACCGTGCAAGCAGCTAAGCCACGAGACGATTAATGACGACCCCGCCGGCTTCGCGGATGTCGAGAAGATCGACCTGAAGCCGCATCACGCGGCGATTCTGGTTAAGTCGGCTTCGCTGGCAAAATAAGCCAATAAATAAAGGATAATAGTCGTGTCGGATAAGGCGATAATTCTTCTCGAGGCTGAGGCGTTTGAAGATATCGGCGGCTGGGTTATAGACCCCCAGTTCATGTCCCTTATGGGCTCGCCGTTTCTTCTCGCCCACGGCCTGGGCAGACCCGTTGCCGACGCGGTAACGCATGTTCGCATCCCGCATGGCGGGCCATGGCAGCTATGGGTTCGTACGCGCGACTGGGTAGCTACCTGGTCAGCTCCCGGCGGGCCGGGTAAGTTCCAGGTACTTTTCGATGGCCAACCTTGCGAGACGGTTTTCGGCACCGAAGGCGCCGATTGGCACTGGCAGGCCGGCGGGACGATGGACCTCGCCTTCGGTGAGGTTACCGTCGCGCTGCATGACCTGACGGGTTTCGAAGGCCGATGCGACGCGATAATACTTACCGACGATCCGGAGTTTACCCCGCCTGATGACCCAGCAGAGCTTGAGATGTTTCGCCGGCAGGCTTTATCAATGCCGGCTGAGCCTGAAAATGGCGGCAAGTTTGATCTTGTCGTCGTCGGTGGCGGCATTGCCGGAATGTGCGCAGCCATCGCCGCCGCTCGCGGCGGGCTGGAGGTTGCACTGATTTCGGATCGGCCGATCCTAGGCGGGGCAAACAGTTCTGATATTCGCGTCTGGCTAAACGGCGGGATAAACCTCGATCCGTTCCCCCGCATCGGTGATGTCGTAGCCGAACTCGAACCGGCAAGGCGAGCCCATACCGCACTTGCCAACTCAGCCGAGATTTACGAAGATGCCAAACGCATCGATCTGATACGAAACCAGAAGCATCTGAAGCTCTGGCTGGGCTGGGGTGTTTACGAAGTCGAAACCGTTGATGGCCAAATCAACTCGGTAATCGCACAGGAGATAACCACAGGCCGGCGCATGAAGTTCGCAGGCCGGTGGTTCGCAGACTGCACCGGTGATGGCGATGTCGGCTTCGCAGCCGGCGCTGATTACGAGATAACCCTCAAGGGCCACATGGGCCCGACGAATATCTGGCAGTTCACCGATACCGGCCAGGCCGCGCCGTTCCCCAGATGCCCCTGGGCGGTTGATCTCTCTGAAAAACCCTTCCCCGGCAGGGAAGCTGCTTCCGCCGGCGATATCGAAAAGGCTATCGAAAAATTGGGCAACTGGCCGTGGGAGAATGGCTTCGACTTGCACCCGATCGACGCCGCCGAGCGGATTCGCGATATGAACTTCCGGGCAATGTACGGCGCTTGGGACGCCCTCAAGAATATCGACGGCGTTTTAGAAACTTACGAGCTTTCCTGGGCAGCCTACATTGCCGGCAAGCGTGAGAGCCGGCGATTGATGGGCGATATAATCCTCAGCGGTGAGGATATATCCTCGGGCAAGGAATTCGACGACGCCTGTTTCCCGTGTACGTGGAGTATCGACTGCCATTTCCCGCACCCCGATTACGAAAAGGGCTTCGAGGCCGAGCCCTTCATCGCAGCGACCGAGCACCTCCGCTACGTAACGCCGTATTGGGCGCCTTACCGCTGCCTTTACAGCAGGAACATAAAGAACCTGTTCATGGCCGGGAGAGATATTTCTGCCACGCATCTCGGCCTTGGCACGACGCGTGTTATGCGCACCTGCGGGACGATGGGCGAGGTGGTAGGCCTGGCCGCTCGGATATGCAAAGCCCACGACGCCAACCCGGCCGACGTGTATAAATCCCACCTGAGCGAACTGAAAAGCTACCTGGCAATAGGCGCCGGCAAAGACGCTGGTATCTAAAGTGGCAGCAGTTCTGGCCGAGGCCGTGAGGGTTAGTTGATGGACAAAAATTCAGTTCAGGAACTGCTTGGCCAGCACAACATCTCTGACACTGTGGTCAAAGTCCAGCCGGAAACAGGCGGCTACTCACACGATACAAAATACATCCTCTGGGTTGACGGGAACCCGCGATATCTCCTGCGCTTAAGCGATATTGACCAACTGGAAAGAAGGCGAGGGGATTTTGATCTCATCGGTATTCATCACCGACGGGGCTCGGCCTGTCCGGAGACTTTTGCCTTCGGCGAGACACCTGATAAGAGCCAGTGCTACATGCTGCTGGAATATCTCATCGGGGAAAGTGCGGATAAGGTCTTGGCTGCTTTGGACGAAACCCGCCAATACGAAATCGGCGTCCGGGCTGGGCAGGAACTTTTCAAACTCCATCAGGTTCCGGCTACAGAAACCCACGAAGATTGGCTCACTCGGCGGATAAAGAAATACCGTCGGCATCTGGATGCAGCCCGGAGGAAGGGTTTTGGTTTCGCCGGCCAGGAAACTGTTGAAAGGTTTATTGAAGATAATCTAGGTGTTCTCAAGGCAAGTCCGGTTCGTTTTCAGCATGACGATTTCCATCCGGCGAATTTGATTCTCGACGCCGGCCGATTTGTCGGAGTGATAGATTTCAACCGTTGCGATTGGGGAGACCCGATCGAAGATTTCATAAAGGTTCCAATGTTTGCTGTGCCTGTAAGTCAGCCCTTCGCACGGGGGCAGATTGAGGGCTACCTGGCCAGCGGTGAGGTTCCGGAGTTTTGGCTAAGGTACAACTTGTTCCTTGCGATGAATCTTCATGCGTCGCTCGTCTGGGAGTCCCTGAACTCCACACCGCAACGGCAGGCAGTGTGGGCTAAGCAGCTGGCTGAGATAGTCCGCACGCACGATTTCGAGACTTCCGCCCCGCCGGAATGGTTCAATGGGTGATCTGCTTGTCTGCTTCGATGTCGTATTCAGATGGGTCTATAACCACTACCTGGCCGGTGCTGCGGGGCGGATTGCATAAAAACTTGGCAAGCCTTGCAGTGGAGGGCTACGATTTGTATGCACCGTTTTTGCAGGGAGAGGCACAATGCAGACGCCGGTCGGAATGATCGCTCATCGCGGGTACTCCATGGTTCATCCGGAGAACACGATCCAGGCATTTGCAGCGGCAATGACTTGGGCAGAGGGTGCGTATCCGGTTGTCGGCATTGAGCTTGACATACAGCTCACAGGCGACGGCCAGCTCATCGTGCTGCACGATTACAATCTAACGCGTCAGTGCGGCTGCGACCTGAAGGTACGCGAGCACCCCTACGAAACGATCATCCAGCAGTTTATCGACACCGACGGACTCCGCGGTCAGAAGCCTCCGCTGCTTGGGGACGTACTGGAACTGGTCGGCCATGCAACTAAGCTGTACATCGAAATCAAGGACTACGGCTACGACCTGGACGTTATAGCCGGTAAGCTCGTTGACCTGCTGAAGGATTACCAGCCGGGGGGCGATATTGTGATTCACTCGTTCTCGCCAGATGCTCTGCAGGCGGCTATGAACCAGATAGACGGGCTCGACCTGCGATGGGGCCTGCTGTTTTCCAGCATGGGCGCGCTGGGAAATGCACCTGCTGAGATGCTTGGGCGGTTGGACTATCTGCATCCAAAGCACGTCCTACTGCCGCAGCATTATGAGGCGATTACTGCCCAGGCCCGGCCGATAAATCCGTGGGTGGTAAATTCACAGGACAGACTCAAACAACTCCTGTCGCTGGACAAGGGCGAGGCCGTCGAGTGCATCATCACCGACGACCTGAGACTCTCGAACGGGCTGTGAAGGGGAAGCGGCTCGGCCGTGCTGCTGCGCAGCTATAGCGTATTACATCAGCCTGTAGCGTCTATTACCGGCAGCGGCTTCGGCTGACGGCGTCAGGCTGCATCAACAATGCAAAGGCATTGCCTGCTTCGCCTTCCTTGCCAGCCTCGCCGGCG
>SDBT01011636.1_pt1 | contig 14148 bp, 18 predicted proteins | sample 2277101 | NCBI WGS metagenome assembly SDBT01 (sample SAMN10404973, study PRJNA504765) | marine sediment metagenome | isolation source: marine sediment core GS10_PC15, 103 cmbsf | place: Arctic Ocean: Southern Knipovich Ridge | collected 2010 | reverse complement strand
GTTTATCAACCATTTTCATTAATGCGATACCTAATTTTTGTTTGATAGACCCAATATCAACTTTATAAGCTGATTGAGCAGCTAGTTGTTCCAAGTCAATTTTAGAATTACTTAGCAAATTACAATAAATACCTAGTTCTAACGTTTTATTATATTCCGTCACTCGAGATTTAACTATTTGTTTACGGTATTCAATATAATTAAGTAAGCCTGATATATGATGTCGGTTCATAACGGTGATTGATTTATATCGAGATAATATTCGATATTGTTCACCATTGGTTTCAATAACACGAAATTTATCCCAGTCTACATCCTTTGATAAAATATAATCATGGCGACTAATGCTTATATTCCATTTTCCTTTGCCCTGAGAAATATTTAGTGTGGTGAATTTTTCAATACTTTGTTTAGATACACCCGCTCCAGAAAGTAGGGTATGTTGTTTGGACTTAGGACCAACTATTCGATCAATATTATGTAATACTACACATGGAGCAATTTTGACTATAATGATAAGACTAATACTTTCGTTGCATAATTTTGATAATTTTTTAACAATGGTTGACCAATTTTGAGGATGTTTATTAAGGGTTTCTTTTAGTCCCCAACGAATTTCTCTTCCAAATAACTCGTTCAAAATATCTTTCAGTGTCCCAAATGAACTTATAGGAATTAGATTCCATCGACTAATTAAACAATTAATTGGTAATTTTATATTTTTAAATCGATCTTCGACCATTACCCCTTGAGTTAATTGCCATGTTTTGTCTTGTTCTAATTGTAATTCTAAAGAATGTCTATTTTCTAATTTATTCTTGTAATAATAATTTATTAATTGTTGCATAAATTTGACATATAGAAATATAGTACTATCGTTATCCCGATAGTATTTTTGCACAATTTTATATGGCAAATCAGATAGATATTTTAAACTAATTTTAAACAAAGATTGAGCAAGTAATTCTGTAATGTCATTTATGTCATGAGTTAAATAAGTTGTATACGCACGAATAATATTTTCAAAAATACCATTAATTTCTACACTACTCGTAGTACTGATCTCACTTTCTAAATTAATATCAATTTCTTTGGATAAGATTTTATATATTTTAGATAATAATTCGTCAATACGAATGATAATTCCATACAATTTAAATGCTAATTTACTATATTCCTTGAAATTTAAAGATTTAGTAATTTCCGATAACCAAGCCGAAATTAATTTCTCAAGTTTTGGATTTATTTTATCTATTTCGTAGTGATAATCATGAGCAATAGACAACAAAGTCAAATTCGAAGAAGTTGTAAAATTAGTTAATTTATTAAAATATTCAGCAAATATTGTATGAATCGATAATATCTGAGTATATTTGTTGGTCAAAATAGACATTCTTTCAAATATGTATATTTGAAACGATATATTAAACAAATATATCTATGACATATATATCTTTTCAAATATACATATTTGAAAGAATATCTTGTCATTAAATGGATGATTCCATATTAATACAACCTAGTGTTGCTCCAACACTAAGATCTAAACAAAAAAATCGCTATATTCCTGAAGATAATTCTTCTAATTATGTAGATCTGACAAGTACTAATAAATGGACTTTAATGGTTTTGGGCATTATAATTGTACTTTTGGTATTGGTAATTGCTTATTTCATATGGGATAAGAATAAAAAACTCCCTTTAGAAATTTATTCTCAACAACAAATGCCCCAACAACAAATGCCTAAAAAACAAAAATCTGTTTCAAATCATAAAGAAATTGTAAATAAATTAGATAATGAAACTACTGCATTAATTGCCAGGTTAAGCGCAACGTCGGGAGACGATCAAGCGGCTGTAAGACAAAGATTAGTAAATGATGTTGAGAAGATGACAAATTAAAATATATCATGTATGATAATTATATTCGCATACCTCCTTCAAGAATTAAAAAATTTATTAAAGCATATAGCAATTTTAAATTTGGATCAACTTCTTGTCAATATGTTGCTTCAATCGTCTGTCTTATGGCTCACGAAATCATAGAAATTATCGTTGAAAAAACTCTCGAACATAATGTTTATACTTCGGATTTATTCTATTTATCCCTTGCAATGAAAGATCCAATTTTATTAAATAGTATTTTAACGTCCGCTCTGTTTACAAAACCGGATAATATATTTCTGGGGAAAATGTTTGTCAATTATATTCATATGATAAGAAAAGACGTTATTCAAGAATTTATCGTCCATCCATCAGACATTCAAATAAGATTATCCAAACAACTTAAAATGGTTATATCTGCGATGATACATGAACATTTACTAAAATTATTAGATCTAATAAATCATTATATGGTATTTTCTTCCAAAAAAGTAGTAAATCAAAACATAATTCTGACTATTTATAGCTTATGGATGAAAACAATGAATACCCCCGATGAGATTATATCTGTATTTCATAAAGTGATCGAGTTAAAAATTGATGATTTGAACGCGAAGAACTCGAGAAAAAATAACTACTAGTAAAAACTAAAGAAGTACTAGACGAAATCTTTATTTTGGACCACCATAATATTAAAAATTGAATATTATTTCTTGATAAGACCTAGTTCTCAAGATGTTTGCCGTTATCAAACATGAAGAAGGTTACAAAAAAGGAGTGGGATTATTATTTACTAATGATGGATTTATAGAATGTATGTTTCGTATTACATATCCCATTGAATATGAAGTTTATCACATGCATAAAGTACAAATCACTAGTGATGTTGTTGATATAATGAAACAATTTATTATAAAGCATCAATTACAAATACCTTCTGTTCAAGAAACCGAAAAAATAATCAATATATTTAAAAACGTGGCCGAAATATTTGGGGAAGAGGAGTTAAAATGGATAATATCAGGGAAAAACATTACTGAAGAGATTTATATTAACCAAATTCAAATTCCGAAATATATAGCAGTTAAAAAACATATAAAAAATAAGGAATATTTATATGGATTAGTTAATACAAAGGATATTTCCAATATAACATGTAGATTTTATATTAATAATTATGAATATCTTTATTTAACCAGTAATTACCACCAATTCGATAACACAAGAATAGCTGTGGTTAATCATATTGTAGAAAATAAATCAAGCTACGAAAAAGATCATTCTAATTTATTAGAAACATTTCAATTTGACAACACAAAGGCAGCTATTATGTGTTTTATGACAATATATAAATTAGAATTAATAAATAATGAAGAAGATTATTCTAATCTACTAAAAACCCTTCAGTATATGAGGAGATTAGATCCCAACATTCCTAATATTGTAGATATATTGCAATATAGTTCAGACTAAATTAAAAATGTATCTTATATTACTTACGACGGAGAGATTACATACTTTTGTTGTACAGTCCAGTGTGGATCATATATATCTAATCTGGTGTATTAGCTTTATTTTTTAGTTAAAATTAATTTGATTAAAATATAAAAGTATAATCACCAACATGATCTTATATAATTTACGATGCATATTCTTGTACGTTGTAAATTGGATATATCAATATCTAATAAATATCTGCAAATGTATTTGCGGTTGCGGTTACTATTGTCTTGGGGGTTGCAAATATTCATTGTGGACATTATGTGATATAACATGGAAAGATCTTCAAAAAGAAATTAAAAACAACAAAGAGAAAATAAAATGGGAATATGTTTCTGAAAGCAAATATATTACATTACAAATAGTGAATGATAATCCTCAATTACCATGGTATTATGGAGATGATAATATCGAATCTGTCCCGGGATATTATGGATTATCTCAAAATCCTAATCTTGATTGGAAATTCATCGAAGATAATTTAGACAAACCATGGATGTGGTATGTTATATCTCATCGCAACTTTGTCACTTGGCCAATTGTTAAAAAATATTCCCAACTAGCATGGGATTGGAACATTATTTCTTTAAAATCATTCATTACCCCGAAAATTGTCAATGATAACCCCGATATTCCATGGTGTTGGGGAAGTAAATATCCTTGTAATGTAAAAGAGGGATTATCTTCTAATCCTAATTTAACATTACAATTTATAAAAGATAACTTAACTAAACGCTGGTGTTGGTATTATTTATCTAATCATCCAAATCTCACCATGGATTGGATTATTCAATTATCTAAATTACCATATGATTTTAATAAAATATATAAAGGACTGATCCCGTTATGCGATGTAGACCCTTCAAAGATACCCTGGAATTGGTATAGTCTATCTATAAATAATAATATTAAAGTTAAAAATATTATCAAAAATAGTGAGTTACCATGGATTTGGAATATTATGCATCAGCGAAACGATATAACAATCGAAATTGTTATGCATTATAAACATTTACCTTGGAATTGGGACCGAATATCGCATTGGACTACACTAACTTGGAAAATGATAGTAAATAATAAGAATATATCGTGGAACTGGTCAAAACTATCAATCCACCTAAATATAACCCTACAGATTATCAAAAGCAATTTAGATGCCCCATGGCAATGGTATTATGTATCACATAATCCCAATATCACATGGCAAGATATTAGAAATAACCCTTCATTACCTTGGGATTATCATGGTATGTCATTAAATCCTAATTTAAGCTATCAGCCTTTTTATCATATCAATCTACCATGGAACTGGAAAAAACTACAATATAATTTATACTCGAAGCATCCTATTTTAGTATATCGAAAAGAGTTCAAACAATTCAAAAAAGAAGTTCAACCAATACTTGACTCTCACCTAAAGATCGAAAACATTATTAACTTAATCTATGAATATATTGTTGATTATCCGACTCATATAAATATTGTTAATGCTCAAGCGATGAAGAAACTCTTTGGTGGTTAAATATGACCTATAATTTTTTTGTATTTTACAACATAATCATAATAATACGTATTTCCTTCTCCTTTCTCTATACTACCAACAGTAATATCTAAAATATTAGGAGTTATTGACGATACTTTATATATCGAATTATTATTTATTATTTCTATTTCTTCTTGCAAATATTCTATCAGTTGCATTATAACCTTTGGTTTTATCATAACGTCTACCCGGTCTCCCAAATGCTTATAATGTGTTCCTAGTTCAATTGTGGAAGCCCAATAATGTATTTTACACTCTTTGCCACCCATTATTATGTTATATAATAAAATTTCATTTTTTTATAGTCTTTCGAGATTTGGATTTAGATAATCGTCGAGGTTTAGATTGTCGAGGTTTCAATACACTTGGTATTTGTTTTCCGACACATTTAATGAAAATATCGATAAATTTTTTGATTTGAGTGGAGGTATTACCATCTCCTAGAGATATTCGTATTATTCCAGATTTTATTTTATCTGGTGCTCTAATTGCATGTAAGACATGGGAAGCTGATTTATTATCGGTATTGCATGCCGAGCCGATACTGACGACAACATTGTTATGAGCAAGGCACTCTTTAAGTTTTATATTGCAAAATTTCTTCTTGTTATCCACGATTGATATCAACAAAGTATTGGAAACATAGGTTGATTTTTGATTTCGGGGAGGGCCTAAAATTACTAATTCATACGGTTGGATGGTTTTGATTTTTTCCTCGTCGTAGGAATCTCTGAGAGGTATTTTTTGAGATAGACCATCAATTATCATACTTGCCAAATGTTCTATCTTCTTATTTTTTTCTTCTCGGCGAGTAAAAGTAGATTTCAAAGCAGCAAGACCGCTAGCAATAAGAGCGACGTTTTCTGTTCCCCCGAGCAGACCTTGTTGTTGGGTCCCAAATATCAATGGGCATGATTTAAGTTGATATCCGTCGACAAAGTTATTCGATATAATCAATAATCCTAAACCTTTGGGACCATAAAGTTTATGAAATGAAACACTCATCGCATCAATTCCAAGTTTTGCCATTTGAATACGTTCTTTTCCAAATAATTGGACGGCATCACAATGAAATGCGATGTTGTGTTTTTTTGCTATTTCTCCAATTCGGCGAATATTATTTTTACTTCCCAATTCATTATTTACCGCCATAATGCTGATCATAGCTGTATTTGGCTTGATTGCGCTTGCTACTAGATCAGGATCTATTATTCCATATATATCTGGCTCAATACATGTTAATTCTATTAATCCTCGATCTTCAAGAGAAGACGCACAACTTAAAAGAGATTTATGTTCGATGCTCGATGTGATAATATGGGGGGTTTTGTTGAGCAAATCATGATAAGCATGACTAGTTGATTGTAATATTTGGCTATTTGCTGCCGAGGCGCTTGGGGTAAATAACACCGTATATTTTTTGGGGGAAATATTACAATGTTTGCATATATCTTCGATTGCTTGATTAATAAGCATTTTTGCTTCTATTCCCGCACTTGATGTTGATGATGGATTTCCACATGATGCCCACGCATTTAAAGCCTTCAAAGCTTCGGGGCACATAGGAGTTGTTGCATTAATATCCAAATATATTTCCTCTTTTTTGGACCCCTTTTGTTTATACAAATCAACCAATTTTTTTGATGGTTTCTTTGATTTACTAGGTTTACTTCGCGATGCAATCTTTTTTGACTTACTCTTTGATCTGCTGCGAGATTTACCATTTTTTACCATTTTAGTTAACCTATATATTTGAAGATATATATAACCATTCTTTTATTTTTCGCACATCAATTCCCTTGCTTGGCGTTACATGGCTATAGGAATGGGATATAAATGCATAATTTTTTAAACAACTTATTCTAAATTGTTCTTTTTCTCTATCTCCAATTACGACTAATACTGATCGAGGATCTACCTCAAGAGGCTTGTCGATCCGTAAATTATCATCCATTATACCGCTGGAAGAAAATAATATCATTTTTATGGGGATAATTGGAAAATGATTTCCCACAAACATGATTTCTGCCAAAACCGCTCCCTGTGAGAATGCAACGATATATAAGTGATCGGCGTCCGTAATTTTTGATAATGAAAGCAGAAGTATTATTAAAAGTACTGGAAACAGGATTATTCGCCGCGAGACTTTAAAATTGAAAAATACTTTTACATAAACCATGGAAGAAAAAATACTTAAACCCGTTAAAAATATCAACACATCAGAATATGATATTTATCAATCATCTTTATGCGATGAAGAAAAATGTAGTTTTAATCTAAAATTTCCCGCCAGAAAACTACTACATGGTGATACCGATGGTATACCTTCTCTAGCTTTGATAGATTGGATTGAATTAAATAAACTTCCTGATAAATTAGAAGAATTTTATTTATGGGGTAATGCTATGTATGCTGCTATCCAATATTGGGATGGAAATAAAAATTATTTAAGAAACACGTTTGATCAGTATAGAGATTCTTCGATTAAAATATCTGACAAACAACTGGAAGAAATATTAGGTCAATGTAACAATATTATTGAAGTAGCAACATTTTTATTAAAAGTGTTGGGTACGGAGTTATATAACATTGGATTTTAAAATTGAAAAAATATACATATAGAAGAATATACCAATCATGGATAAACAAACAGTTTATTTCATCAAAAAAATGTCCCAACAATGGGATAACTTTAAAGATATTGATACATCAGAATATGATATTTATGATTCCCCTTTGTACAATGAAGAAAAACTCTGCTTTAATATACAATTTATCCCCGGAAAATTAATACATAGCATCAATAGCATGCCTTCCCAAAATTTAAAAAATTGGGTTGAGTTAAATGAATTCCCCGATAAATTAGAAGCATTTTATTTATGGGGCAACGCAACATATGCTGCCACCAGATATTGGGATGGATCTAAAAATTATTTAAGACATACCTTTGAAGACTTTAAAGATCCCACTATTAAAATAACCGATAATCAGCTGGAAGAAATATTGGGTAATTGTAAAAATATGATCGAAGTGGCAAGTGTTTTGCTGAAAGTATTGGGCACCGAACTACACAAAATTAAACGGCCGATATTTTATTCTGATATTAATCTCCCTTTACTTTGTTATCGGCAGTCCATAGCGCCTTACCAGACTTTATCTTTCTTGATTTTATCTCTTATTTCTTTAATGATTTGATCACGATGTTTATAATATCCATTAAATTGTTCTTCACGGCCAACGGCCATATATGAACCACCAATCCATTTATATTTATATTTTTTCAGTATTTTATGTGTAAATTTCCAAAATGTTTTTGCTTCTACTGAATCTTCTTCGAATAGATTAGTGATAAATATTACTGCGCCATGTTTCACCCATCTTCTAACTCCCGATTTAGTTTTTTCCACAATATATAATTCATATTCATCGGGTCCTTTCTTCTTTGTTCCAACTTTAAATTTTGTTGCTGACTCAATGGGAGCTTTTCTTGACGCCATAATTATATATAACAAAAAAAGAATTGTTCTATTATTAATTTATCGCGATTGGAACATTAGCATCTTTTAATTTTTGAACGAGAATGGTTTGATTTGCTTCATACAATGCCATTTTTGTTAGGAAGAAATCTTGCTGGGCTTTTGTTAGAGCTTTTGTTTTTCCCAGTAAAATTTCAATGGCATGAGTATGTTCTAACTTTTTTTCGGCTTCGACCGTTAGGGCTTTAGTGGTTTCTTCATTAGCTTTATTAAAAGCTTGTTCTAATTCTCGTAATTTTTTCAGTGCGGGATTATCTTGGGGAGGAGTGCTTTTCAGCACATTATCTTCTTCGGTTTTACTTTCTTCAATTTGAGAAGACATAATGGTATCAATTTACTTATATATAAATAGATATCTTTAAAGAAAAAATAAATTGGCCTTCAGACTTGTTAGTCTTCGTTTTCATCAAGAGGAGTTATATAAGTTAAACGAATTTTAAAAAGGATTCTTTTCGATCCTAAATATAATTCAATACCATTGACTGGAATAATATTTCCAACGGGATCATTTAATCCTATAACTCCAATATCAATATCAAAAGTGGTATCAGCAACATTTTCAATTATATGTCCACGAGATCGATTCATTTCTTGTATAAGAATAGAGTCGGCAATAGTATCATCCGTATTGAATTTTTCCATATAAACAAGATCTCCCGCTTGTAAATTATGAACTCCCGAAACAGTTGTAAATGTTAATATTCCGGCCACAGTAAGAGCAATTGTAAATACAATTCGGTCTTTATCAAATAATAATACCTGCATAGGAGTACCAAAAGATAAAGTCAAGCTCGATAAGGTAGTGATAGGTTTTCTAAACCGAAATCGTGCGGCAGTATTAGGGAGGGGTACTAAATCATAAAATCGATTATCATCATCGTTCATAACAAACTCAAAATGATAGTGTCGATTTTCGTGACCAATAACGGATTGCGAATCAAATTCATGTATTCTTAATGTTGCTCGTCTATATTGTAAAATTTCGTTGGTAACTGCTTTATCGGCCGTTTTTGGAATTCTAAAAGGGGCAATTTCCATTTGGACAATATTTCTCACATAGCCAATTACATTGATATTGCCTTGAAATATCTTATCTTCGTGGTTAATATTAAAACTAAACTCCTTGAGAGAATTTCCCATTGATGCTTCCAATACTCTATATTTGGTATCGATATTTAAATAAACATTTGATAAATTTGCCGCGGGATTGAATATTTCACGAATATTGTATGAAGTGTTAAAACCAAACAAATTATCAATATCAATTACTTTCGTTGTGGAAATATCCATTTTTTTTTCTTCTTCTCGAATAATAGGATCTCCGTCATCTCGAATGTGTGATCCCATGTACACACTAGTATCTTCGGAAGTATTACCAATTCTTTCTACTTGTACTTCATGCATATTCAACGCTCTTGGAGGGTAGGAAGATGTGAAATAATTAAATAAATCCGTTGCTAATTGATCTAATACCCATTGTTTTCCATATTGCTCCATATATCGTCGATTAATCTTTATAATTTCATTCATTACATATCGTATTTGGGATTCTACAAGATTATGACCTAACTGGGTTTGTAGATTACTAACTACTGCATGAATATCATTTTGGGTTAAGCCATTATTAATCTGGGATTTAGGTTTATAGCCGGGTCTATAATGAGCCATCATCAAGCATATATATTGATATTATATAATCGTGTAATATAAAAAAAATAACAGAGTTTATCATCATCTTGCCATGTTGTCAATATTAATTCTCTTTATTATTATCTAAGATATTAAGTTTATCGCCTAAAGCCATTAAAATGCTATTCATTTTGGGATCGGTTACCTTTTTCGGTGTTTTTTTTCTTGTAATAGTCTAAAATTGTTTTAAGTTGGTAAGTTATTTTTGGATCGTAATCCTGTGTACGAGAAACATCAGAAATAAATCCTTCTAACATGTTTGAATTTTGGATGATACCTAAATAACACCTATCAAAATTATCTTCAAGTATATATAAAGCTTTATATATTTTATCTATCGCTTCATTCCATTCTGGATGTTGTTCCTTTAAAATACATAATTGTTTTTCAATGGCATCAATATATTCTTTCGCGTCGGTATCCATGGTTTACTATACTATTCATTAATTGTTCAACGTTACCAATCTTTAATTGTCGATATTCTTTGAATATTAAAAATCAAATTCCAATTGGTCCCGATCAAACCATCGCCGTTCAGCTGCTTCATCTAGCTCCTCTTCGTGCCATTGTTTAAAATTCTCGCTGTCAAATCGAGATCGAATATTCAATGATTGTTTATTTCTTCTTGCATGTTCAGCACCCAAGGATGATGTTCCATAATCCACCGTTATATCATCTTGATTTTCATCCAGTATTGATTGAATAATATCTTCAACTGGGTCTTGGGGTTTATCTAGCAAATAATCTTCTTGCTCGCGACTATTATCATAATTTCCTGATTCTATATCATAATCTGTCTTCTTTAACAAATGAACTAAATCCTCGTAATTTCTTATATCTTCAATATTATACTTATCTGGTTCCGGGAACTTCGTTGGATTATAAAATACTTCTTCTTTCTTCATGTTCTTATGCATGTATAAGCAAAACATCAATCCAAGTATCTGTGCACATATAATAATGATTACAGCTTTATTTGAAGGACAAACAAGAACATAAATTACAATTATGATAAACAATATTAATATGATTATTAACTCCATGAGTAACTATATATTTTAATATATAATTTGATATAATATTTATGTTAATTTTAGGAAGATGATTAAATATCCGGTAACCATCCCCCATCAATGTACTGTTTTATAATATCATTCATTGAATTTTCCTTTTTCTTCTTTTTTCGTTTCGATTTTTCGGATTTTGGTTGTGTCAGTATTTCTTGTTCAGACGGAATCTGTTCTGGAAGTGGTCCTGAATTACACTCAAAATCTAATTTTTTCATCAACTTTCCGCCGGGATGATTCTCCCATTTTACCGTAGTTTCCGATTCCGGAGTATTTTTATTATTGTCGACCGTATCTTCTTTGTCATTATTGCTTTCTTGGTTGGTTGGTTCGGGTAATTTTCCCTCGTCGTCATCATCACTATCTTGATCTTCTTCTAATATATTAAGTTTGTTTCCTAAAGCGGTCAAGAGAAGATTTACCCGCGGATCGGTTATTTTTCCCTTTGATTTTTTCTTATAATGTCCTAAAATCATTTTGAACTGACGACCTATTTTTGGGTCATAATCCTGTTTGCGTGCAACGTCGGAAATAAATCCTTCAACTAACATATTAGGATTTTGAGTTCGAATAACATCTAAATAATACCCATCAAAATTATCTTCCAACATGTTCAACGAGCCGTATATTTTATTAAACGCTCCATCACATCCTCTAATTTGTTTTCGAGCAACATTTAATTGGTCCCCAACCGCTCCAGAAAATCCTTTCACATTAACATCGGCCGTAAATGATAAATCAACTATTTTTTTAGATTGAATATATATCAAATTCAAACACGTTAAAATATATCCTTTAATTTTATCAGTTATATTTGAATCCGACCATATATGTTTTAATTCAAAAGAACTAAACGGAAATAATACTAATTCCACTCCCGGAGATAATAATATAAATTCTTCGCACTTATTCAAGTTTTTATCAACATATCCTGGGTATTTCTCCTCAGTGGAACATTCTAAACAATTGTTATATTGTTTAAGATTTTTTACCAATAAAATAAGATTTTTCAAGTAATTTGATTCTTTTAGTTTCTTATAACTATTTTTATCTGAATCTTCCGCTTTCATTTGTTCAAAAGATATTCGCACCCCCAACAATAGTCTAAATTCAGATATAAAATATCGAATCTCTTTTAAAGACTGATCTAAATCTGGAAATACTTTTATAAGAATACCATTTTCAGAGCTAAATTGTGAGAAAATTATAAACAATCGAGATAAATGCTCATACATATCTATGTATTTAGGATAGACAATATCCATATTAACTTCTGTCCCCATTATTTGCATAAACATAGAATACCAATCAGAATCTTTAACTCCTTTTGGTAGTACGGTTCTAACCCGTTTTTTAGCGCGACCCATTTTAACAATATATTCTATATCTATAATATTTTTAGAAGTTTAATTATAAAATAATCGGTTGATTTAATTACAAAGTAATCGATCAGTAAAACTGGTATAACTAATTATAAAAATTAAATATATATAACCTAATAACTAATACGATGACTGAATTTGAATTTAAATATGATATTTTTAGAGATCGCAATGGAGAAATAGATATAAAAGTTGAGGATGGAATATCGTTGCAATTTGGAGAAGAGTAAAATATTTCAACTCGATAAAGCATCTATTATTGAGTATTTTGGAATGGTGCACAGATTATTACTGCTACAAATATTTAATACATGTCCTAGTATTACTACTGCAATCGGAATTGAATTACATCCCCAGTGATATAAAACAGTAGTACAACATTTGGATAATTTCGCTAAGCATTATCAAACTCAGAAATTGAAATAATAAAAAAAGATAAATTTGTTAAATTACTGATCAAGAAGAACGGAAGAACGGAAGAATCTGTCGAACATTAATAATGTATTAAGATAATATACTCTACCGTGAAGAAAATATAGCATTGTTTGATGTGATATTTTTACACATAAATTTTAAAGCAGAATTATTTATCGCGATAGCAAAACTTCTCAATCAATCATGCTAAATCTAATTCTATTATTATATCTTGGAAAAATCTCATCCAGAATGCCTATCCATGATATTACAATAGATGTTTTATGGAATACTGTCATTACCTATCGCCCTAATTTATATCGAAAGAACTAATCATCGCCATATTTTTTCTCATGCATGATATAATGGATATAGTATAATAATATATTTTTGATAATAGTGTGAATGTTATTCTGCTCGGATTGGGTGCAATTATCATAAGTACGCAATATAATTGGAATTAATTTCTTGTATTGATTAACATTTGACATCTTTAATAAATCTTTTCGATCATCTATCTGTTGGTTGAAGTTTATGTTTCTAATAAAATCAAAGTTATTTGAAGCAATTTCATTTCTGAATTTATAAACTTCGGGACCTATTTCCTCGACCAATATATTTCCAACATGATTTGCGGTAAATCTAGCTCCTGTTTGAAGCAACATAATCTCTTCATTATCGGGCATTAAATTGTGGCCAACATCAATTAAATCTCGAACACATCCACAAAAATTTTCTATGATTTTAGATTTTTCATCCCGAATGGCCCTATCCGTAGGTAACATCAATTATTCCCAAATATTTAAAATTGAACTAATATTACAATTATATATCCATTATGGAATGTTTAATGTGCAATGACACTGACCAAAAAAATCAAGGGATAATTATAACTTTACCACCTCTCACAATTAGGAAGAAATATCATGATACAATATCTATCCCGTGGAAACATGCATACTTTTGTTGTGTTGAATGTTATGACCAATATATTACTTCCGACAAATATAAAAATATTAAAGATAATCTTAATGAAGAAAAATCAACCAACAGTTGTATTGCATGTCAAAATCATGATAAATTATTTCAAGACGATCTTATGTATATAGACACTATAAACAATAAACCAACAT
>SDBT01011635.1_pt1 | contig 14150 bp, 7 predicted proteins | sample 2277101 | NCBI WGS metagenome assembly SDBT01 (sample SAMN10404973, study PRJNA504765) | marine sediment metagenome | isolation source: marine sediment core GS10_PC15, 103 cmbsf | place: Arctic Ocean: Southern Knipovich Ridge | collected 2010 | reverse complement strand
GCAGAGTCGATCGATCTGCTGGACCGGGATGTTGACGCAAGGCGGCAGGATTTGGTGTGTATCGACTACAAGAGGCTGGGCGTCCGCCAACTGGGTTCCATGTATGAGGGCTTGCTGGAGTTTCGCTTACGCGCTGCACCGAGTAAGATGGCCATCGTCAAGGGGAAGAAGGCCGAGGAGATTATTCCCTACAAAGAAGCAGTATCGAAAAAGCGGAAAATTCTCACCCTGGGGCGTGGCAAAAACGCTCGCGAGCGCACCCTACGCAAAGGTACAGTCTATCTTGAAAACGACAAGCGAGAGCGTAAGGCCACTGGGTCCTACTACACTCCTGGGCATATCGTTAAATACATCGTCGAGCACGCGGTCGGCCCTGTGCTGAAAGAAAAGCTTGAGGCTCTCAGGCCGAAGCTGCGCGAGGCCGAGCAGAAGTATAGAGCCTTCGACGATAGACAGAAAGCGCTCCAGCATCGTGGCCTGAAACCGGAGCCGGAGGAGAAAAAGAAACTCATTGGTAGGGAGCTGGTCGACGAGGTATTCAATATCCGGGTTCTCGATCCAGCGATGGGATCAGGTCATTTCCTTGTACAGGCGGTTGATCTTATTACGGACAAGATCCTCGACTTCCTCAACAGCTTCCCCGTCAACCCAGTTCGAGGTTTCTTGGAAAAGACTCGTGAGACCATCCTCCATGAGATGGAGGATCAGGGGATCACCATCGACACCGGCCGGTTGACCGACGTGAATCTATTAAAGCGGCACGTGCTGAAACGCTGTATCTACGGTGTGGACCTCAATCCGATGGCAGTTGAACTGGCAAAGGTGTCGCTGTGGCTGGACTGCTTTACCCTCGGTGCGCCACTGTCTTTCCTCGATCATCACCTGCGCTGCGGCAACTCACTCATTGGCGTCACAGTTGAGGAGGTGCGAGAGGCAATCGAGAAAGGGCAGCTGAGTCTACTCGGTCTATTCGGAAGTCGTTTCACAGGTTTGATGCTGGCAACCGACCTGATGCGCCAGGTCGCCGAATTGCCTGATGTTACGAGCCAGGACGTCTCGGAATCCCGCCGGCGGTACAAGGAAGCCACCGTTGGACTAGCGCCATTTAAGCGCGTCCTTGACGTCTATACTAGTCGCTGGTTTGGAAATGAACCTTATACATATGGCAGGGGGAAAAACAAGACTGAACACGACCCGGCGCGGGAGTTCCTGAAGAGTAAAGAGGCTGAGGTGTGGCTGAAAGACCCGGAAGGGGCGAAAATTTCAGGCTGGACACACAAGATCACTGACACGGCTACTCGTGCTGCAGATGAGAAGCGCTTCTTCCATTGGGAGCTGGAGTTCCCGGAAGTCTTTTACGGCCCACGCCTCGGAACGGAAAGGGTTATTGAACGGATCCAAGGCGCGGGATTTGATGCGGTGGTCGGCAATCCTCCGTATGGCGCTTTTTTTGAAGAAAGCGGCAGGAGCTTCCTCACAGAGAACTATTCTACGTTCGTATGGCGGGGCGAAAGTTATTTAGTATTTGTAGAGAGAGTTATTTATGTACTCAAACTTAATTCTGGGATCATCGGGTACATCATACCTGATACTTATACGAATCTGGAGTTCACTCAGACCTTCAGAGATCTTCTTTTGCGAAATACAATGATTAGACATATATTTGTATTGCCATCAACGATTTTCAGTGAAGCAACAGTTGACACCACATTGCTATTTGCAAAGCGAATATCCAGCAGCGGAACCTATAACGAGTCGGAGGTGTTGATCAAGTCGTTTGGCAAAAAGGAATCAATCAGTAGTCTGAGAACTCCTCAAAGAGAATTTTGCATCTCCACGAAGTATTGGTACGAGAGTCGGTCTTTCAATGTTCGTTGCAGCCCAACAGAGATTTCGTTAATAAAGAAGATTGACAACGAGTATAGAACGATATCAGATGTCGCAGACATTTTTTATGGTATCAAGGCATATCAAGTTGGTAAAGGCTCTCCCACTCAAACAAATAAGATACGCGATGAAAAGCCATTTACTTCGGCTTTCAAGAAGACTTCTGATTTTTTGCCGTTCTATGATGGGAAACACATCGGTCGCTATCAAGTTTTTTGGGACAATAACAACTGGATAAACTATGGGCCATGGCTGGCCGAGCCACGATCGCCGGAGGTTTTTGGGGGCAAAAAGATATTAATAAGAAAAATAGTTGGAAGGACACTAATTTCAACTCTGGTTAATGAAGATAGTTTTTGTAATACCCTGCTATTCGTATTGAAGCCGAAGCCAACATGTGATCTCACATATGAGACCGTTTTGGCTATTTTGAATTCTCCTTTGATTGGATGGTATTACAGATCGAAATTCCAGATTAGCGATGAGGATTTGTTTCCTCAAGTATTGATTCGCGACATTCTGAAATTTCCAGTTCCATCGTCAGTTGATAGAAAAGTCAGTGCTGAACTCGATAGCTTAGTATCAAAAATGCTTTCACTAAACTTAACAGAAAAACAAGGAGAAAAAAATTGGCAATATTCTGTCATTCAAGAAGAGATTCACGCTATGGATCACGAAATTGATGTGAAGATTCACCAAATATATGAACTTACGCCTGACGAAATAAAGCTAATTGATGCCAATAAGTAATGAAACTTCCATACGTCATAGATAACAGTCGAGTGACGCTGGCCGATGTGCTGAACGGACTTTTGAAGGAGTATCACGGCCAGTCGCTGGACGCGGCCACTGCTTACTTCAATGTCCAGGGTTTCGGCCTTGTTAAGGATGGCTTGCAGGCGCTGGGCAGCTTTCGTTTGTTACTCGGCGAAGCCCCGGAGGACGCCAGGCGGATCGGCCTGCGGCCAGAGAGAAACATCGTCCGCAACCGGCTTGTCTGGGATCTGAATGCCACTCCTTTTAGCGAGCAAACCATGCGGCTAGTAGAGGACCTGATCGCCTACCTGTCACAGGAGAAGATTGAAGTTCGGATTTACGATAAAGGTTTTCTGCACGCCAAATGCTGGCTTTTTTACTCAGAGCGCCCGGGCCAGCAGATGCTGTTCGACCGTTTTCGGCCAGTGTTGGCCATCGTTGGCTCGTCCAATTTTACAACGGCGGGTTTGACTTCGAACAACGAATTGAATCTCACCCACAAAGTGTTGCTCGACACCTCAGAGGCGAAAGATGAAGACGCTGCATATGCTGTCCGCTGGCTTACCGAGGAAAAGCCAAGCCCGAGAATCACCGAGACCAATCGCCAGTTGATCAAAAGTGAGGTCGGTGCGCGAGCAATCATTGAGTTGGAAAAGTGGTTCTCCCGCCAGTGGGCCGAGGCAATCGACTTCAAGACGGAGTTGATTGACCTACTCAATCGATCTAAGTTTGGACAGGAAGAGTACACGCCTTATCAGGTTTACATGAAGGCGCTCTACGAGCAGTTCCTCGACGACATCGATACCACTGAAGTCTCTGACGTCACTCGATCGGCGATAGAGCTAGCCCAGTTTCAGGAAGATGCAGTCAAGAAAGCTCGCAAGATTCTGGCGCGCTATAACGGAGTGATCGTTGCTGACTCGGTGGGGCTCGGCAAGACGTGGATAGGGAAAAAGCTGTTGGAAGATTACGCCTATCATATGCGGCAAAAGGCGCTGGTTATCTGCCCGGCCAGCCTGCGGGATATGTGGAAAAAAGAGCTGGGTGAAGTCGCTATCCACGCAGAATACATTTCGCAGGAGGCGCTCGGGCGCGATACTTTTGAGATTGAACGCCAAACAGACTGTGACGTATTACTGATCGATGAATCCCACAATTTCCGCAACAAGAACTCTCAGCGATACGGTAATTTGGAGCGAATCATTGGGGGCAACGGCGGCCGGGGCAAACAGGGCGTCCCAAAAAAGCTAGTTCTTCTCACCGCCACACCGATCAACAATGACCTTCTCGATCTCTACCATCAGATTAACCTGTTCACGCAGGGCGACCGCAGCTATTTCTCGGCAGCGGGCATCGGCGACCTGTATAAGTATTTTCTGAGAGCACGGCGGGAGTCGCATTCGGACAAGGTTATCGGAACTGAGATTTTTAACCTACTGGAGGAGATCGTCATACGCCGGACGCGGCATTTTATCAAGAAGGCCTACCCCGAAGCGACGGTCAAAGGGGAAAAGGTAACGTTCCCTGAACGAAGGCTGAAAACGGTGAAATACAACTTGGAGGCTACATATCAAGACATCTACGAGCAAGTGGTAAACGGCGTCTCTCTGCTAAAACTGGCTCCCTACAATTTGGAGAATTACAGAAAGAAAGGCGCTGAAGTGGATGAAATGGAAAGGGGGCGACAGCAGGCACTTGTCGGCATTTTCAAGTCAAGATACTTAAAAAGATTCGAGTCGAGCATCGAAGCATTTCGAATAAGTGTAAGGCGTGCGCTTGCATTCATTCAGACTTTCGAAGATTACCTTCTTGATGGCAAGTTGATGAGTAGCAGCGACTTCCACAAAGCCTTGCGTTATCTGGAACGTGACGAGGAGGATGACGCACGGCCCAGTTCGCTTGCCGAACAGATGGACGCCAGTGAAGAGGCTCGCTTACTTCTTGATGAGTTGGAGAAGGTGGACCCTTCCGATTATGATTTGCGTGGGTTAAACCGAGACCTTAGGCACGACGTGGAGATTCTGTCCGACATCTGGCACATGGTTAAAGACATTGGTTCGGAACAGGATGCCAAGTTGGTCAGGTTGAAGGACTTGCTGCAGACTGAGTTTCGCGACAAGAAATTAATCCTATTTACCTACTACAAGGACACAGCACGTTATCTTTATAGGCATCTTGGGCATCCGGATTACGAGGAAACACGTGAGTTCAAAAAATCGCTCGGTGGAATAGTAATCAGGCGAATGGATTCGGACGCCCACCCGAAAGAACGGCTGCGAATAGTGCAAGGCTTTGCGCCAAAGGCCAACGACAGGCCCGATTGGATTGGCACGGATAAGGAGATTGATGTCTTGGTTTCTACCGACGTTCTCTCCGAAGGACAGAACTTGCAGGACTGCGGATATCTACTCAATTATGATCTGCACTGGAATCCGACCCGCATGGTTCAGCGAGCAGGTCGTATCGACCGCATAGGCACAACATTTGATACTCTTTGGATTTATAACATGTTTCCCGACGAGGGACTGGAAAAGTTGCTTGGGCTTGTTGAGAGTCTTTCACGCAAAATCGATGATATCAACCAAACAGGATTCCTCGATTCAAGCATCCTCGGGGAGACTGTCAACCCTCGTAACTTCAACACCCTACGTCGGATCAGAGACGAGGATGGCGCAGTGATTGAGGAAGAGGAGCAATTTACCGAATTAGTCAGTAATGAGTTCCTGTTACAGTCCCTGCGTGGTGTTTTGAATACACAAGGTAGAGAGATGCTAGAGGACTTGCCCGATGGCATCCACTCGGGACTCGTAAGGCCCGGCAATCGAGGCGTCTTTTTCTACTTCCAGGGGCGGCCTCAGGGTGGCGACAAGCTGCATTTCTGGAAGTATTACGACATAAAGACCAACGAAATAATCGACAATCGCTTTGTCATCGCCAATCTCATCGCCTGTGAAAAAGATACGCCGCGCGTCGTCGATCCGGACACGTTTAATCAAGTATTTGACATCCAGGAAAAGGTTATTGAGGATATATTGAAATCATTCGGTCAACACCAGGCGCTGGAAAAGGTCCCCAGAACCTTGGATCCTATACAACAAACGATTGCCACAACAATTCAGACATACATCAACCACCCCGAAATAGACCGAAAGAATGCAATAGCCGCCATCAAGTTCCTTAACGAACCGAAACTTGCCATTCAAATAAAGGAACTGCGTGGCATATACAAGTACTTTGAGCGTAACGGCGAGGCGAGGGAGTTGGTCGATTGCGTCTGGCAAATGATCGAGGTGACCGGAACGGCCGAGAGACTATCGTCGACTTCATCCCCAGCATCGCGAATAAATCTCGGCCGCGAAGACCTGTATCTAATCTGTTTCGATTTTGTGTCATGAACCATATAAATATGGAGGGACATCGTTGACTACGCTGAATAAGTCTGATGGCAGGATTTTTTTAAGAAGTGTCCATGGGCAGCAGATTTGGAAAACATGGCGATGCCAAGCACAAGGCGCAGATCCGCAAAACTGACCTAAGAGGACAAGCCGACCTTAACGAATTATGCGCGTTCTGCACGAATGTCCCGGTCGTCGGTCCATGGTGATGACTACCTCTACAATAGTGACTACAGGACCTGGAGGAAAACTGAACAAGATACGAACAAATCTTTTTCATTGTCAGACATGCAACTCCTTTGTTCGCGGTGAGCATATTGAGCCTCGTGAAGAGGCCGGGGGCTAATCTGCGCTCTTTGCGTCTGCGGTGAGCAATGTCTGTGGTTGTCTGCATGGGTCTTTAGTGTATGAAGCATCAAAAGGCTTAAAAAGCGGCAATAAAATGCAATAGTTATAGAGTTAGTTACTTATTTACAGACGTCCAGGTTCTCGCGCAGCACGGGGAACCTTGATTTGGCCGCTAATCAAAAAACCGTTTCGGCAACAGCCCGTGAAGACGCGACTCCATTGTTTTGTGTGTATATGAACCACGAATCCATAAATGACAAAAACGAATTAAGCGGTTATAGCAATAAGAAAGGTGAGAGGAGGAGAAGCGATGAGTTTTAGCAATAGTGGAGCTGGCCTGAGTAAATCATCAATTCTTAAGGGCATCCAATGCCCCAAAGCCCTCTATCTCACCAAGAATCCACCCGATTTTGAAATACCACCAAACCCTGACCTTGAAGCCAAATTTCAAACCGGTAGGGAAGTCGGTATTCTGGCCCAGCAGCTTTTCCCAGGCGGCCCAGCAGTTCCATACAACGGCTTGTCAATCTCTGAACAGATTGAGAAAACCAGAGAACTTATCGCGGCAGGAAATGAAGTTATTTACGAGGCTGCCTTTGCATACGACAGCATCTTCATCAAGGCTGATATCCTGGTGCGTTCCGGCTCGTCGTGGGAAATCAACGAAGTAAAAATGTCGACATCCGTCAAGGACGTCAACTTCGATGATGCTGCAATTCAAAATTATGTTGTAACCAATTGTGGCCTTTCCGTTTCACGGGTGTCCATCGTGCATATCGACAACACCTACGTGCGGCAGGGCGAAATAGATGTGCAACAGTTATTCACAAACGAGGACTTGACCGACGCGGTACTCGCTCGCCAGGAGACTCTGCCGGATTTGGTCGTCAGCTTGCGTGAGACACTAGAGGGCGATGAGCCGGATATCGATATTGGTCCGTACTGTGCCAGTCCTTATGAGTGTGAATTTAAAGAGTATTGCTGGCAACACATTCCCGAAGACTCCGTGTTCTCCCTGAAGGGACGGGGTATCAACAAGTTTGATTACTACCGCCAAGGAATGATCAAGCTAGAAGATCTTCCCCTAGATAAACTGAACAATGCACAGAGGTTCCAGACTGAAGCCACAATTAAAAGACAGGATTCAATGAATTCTGAAGGTATCAAGTCCTTTCTGAAAAGCCTATGGTATCCGATCTGTCATCTTGATTTTGAAACATTCGATACACCCATCCCCCCCTTTGATAATACGCGTCCCTACCAGAAGATCCCGTTCCAGTATTCGATTCACATGCAGGAGGACAAAGACGGGGAGTTGATCCATTACGAATATCTGGTTGAGCCGGGAAATGATCCGCGCCGGGAGTTGGCCGAAAAGTTACTTGCGGAAATTCCAGAGCAGGCCTGTATTCTTACCTACAATCAAACTTTTGAAAAGGGTGTCCTAAAGAGTCTCGTAGAAACGTTTCCCGATCTGATGGATGCCATTAATCTTCGAATCGAGAACATCCGCGATCTGATGCTGCCATTTAGAAAGCGAGATGTCTATCGCTGGCAGATGCAAGGGTCTTATTCGATTAAAGAAGTTTTACCGGCATTAGCATCTGATCTTTCTTACGAAGAATTGGACATTTCAGATGGGACGATGGCGATGCAGGCATATCATAAAATGTGCACAATTGATGACCCAGAGGAGCTTTCCGAGGTCCGACAAAATTTGCTGAATTACTGTCGGCTGGATACTCTTGCAATGGTGAAGATACTTGATGTGTTGATAAGTACGGGAAGCCTGGATTGAATTAAGGGGCTTAAACTTTTTTGAGAGTGATAAAAAGAGAGGCATTGAGAAATGGGAAAAAATATCCAACAAAATTCAGCCGAACAGGACAAAGAACCTAAGAAGAATGAAGCCTCACCAGACATAAACATTTCAGGAGAAAATTCTTCATTCCATTGCCCATATCGGCAAGCGATGCTACTCAGGCAAGCTTTGTCATCTAATAAGATGAGAGTCGCATTTCTTCTTGGTGCGGGTTGCCCTGTATCTGTACGTGTTCCTGATGGAGAGAACACACGCCCTTTAATCCCTGCCATTGAAGGATTAACTTCTCATGTCTGCAAATCATTTGAGAAAATTGAAGAGCTTAAATCAGGGTTTGATATATTGGTAAAACTCCTTTCTGAAAAACTGGATAGTAGCCCAAACGTAGAAGATATTCTAAGTTTTGTCAGGGCACTACACGATGTGGCAGGGAGCGATAAGATTCATGGTTTGTCAAAAGACGATTTAGAACAAATTGACACAGAAATATGTAAGATAGTAACAGAGCTTGTAAAAGTAGACTTGCCAGGTGACAATAGTCCATATCACCACCTTGCCAACTGGATTCGAAGTGTTACACGCGCTCACCCCGTTGAGATATTCACACCTAATTATGACTTGTTGATGGAGCAGGCACTAGAAAATATGAAAGTGCCTTATTTTGATGGATTTGTTGGATCCAGACATACTTTCTTCGATTTAACTTCAATGGGACAAGACCTCTTAACGGAAAAAGATTCCTTACCCCCACGTTGGGCGAGGCTTTGGAAAGTTCATGGTTCAATCAACTGGTGGCGAACCAAAACAAACGAAGTTGAACGCCGAACTGAAAATGCACCTGGGGATAGACAGATGATTTATCCATCCCATCTTAAATATGAACAAAGTAGACGCATGCCATATTTGGCAATGCTGGACAGGCTTAAATCTTTTCTCGCACAAGGGCAAGCAGTCCTCATAACTTGTGGGTATTCATTTTCTGATCAACATCTGAACGATGTCATCTTACAAGCGTTGGGAGGGAATCCAAATGCGATATGTTTCGGTCTGCTTTTTGGTGATCGTGCAAACATATCACAAAAAACAATTCCACAAATACGGAGCCAACCAAATTTCAGTATTCTCGCTGTTGATGGAGCTATTCTTGGAACAACAGAAAGACAATGGCATTCAGATGAAAAAATTGATAACCCATTTCATGGTACGGCAGTAAAATCCGGTGAAATGAAAAATCGGACCGTTGCTCCAGACACTTGTTGTAAATTTCTTCTTGGTGATTTTAGTGCTCTTGGTGATTTTTTAGCACTACAATTATCACAATTTGAAGTATCTGGTGGAGGTAGTGATGAAAAATGATCCAACTCTCATCGGTTCGGTTCAAGATGTAAGCGGTGCGACAATTAGAGTTGAGCTTACGAAAGAAACTGTAACAGGTCTAAGTTTTGTTAATGGTGCTGGATATAGGATAGGACAGGTAGGAAGTTTTGTTCGTATTCCTTTGGGTTTTGCAAATTTATTCGGTGTTGTTTCTCAGGTCGGTGCAGGTGCAGCCCCAATTCGTGAAGGGCTACAGCAGGCTTATGGTAATAGATGGTTACAGGTGCAATTGGTCGGCGAGAGTACTCAAAGTGGTCAATTTGAACGAGGAGTTTCCCAGTACCCTACTATAGATGACCTTGTTCACATAGTTACTGACGCGGATTTAAGGTCTATTTACGGACCAGGGGAACCAGATGATTTTGTTTCTGTTGGTCATTTGGCAAGTGCGGAATCGATACCTGCACTTGTCAACATCAATAAACTTGTTACTAGGCATTCTGCAATTGTTGGCACAACAGGTGCGGGAAAATCAACAATTGTTGCTGGTTTAATAACATCGTTATCTAATCCATCATATTATCCATCTGCAAGAATAGTAATTTTGGATATTCACGGTGAATACGCGAATGCATTGAGGGGTAGGAGTACGGTGTTTCGTGTTTCAGCAAACAAGGGGAAAAGTGAAAAACCTTTGCAAGTCCCATTCTGGGCTCTAAGTTTCGAAGAGTTAACTAAGCTTGCGTTTGGAAAGTTGAGTGATGCACAAATGTCTGCAGTTATGGATTTTATTATTAAACTTAAAAAGGAATCCCTTGCAAAACAACCATTTGAAGGTATTGATCCCGACACAATAACTGTTGATGCTCCTGTACCTTTTTGTATCCATAAATTATGGTTTGAGCTACACAAGAGAGATAATCACACGTTGATACCAACACCGGGGGCAGCAGCAGATGTTGTTGAGCCGGCTTATGTGCTAGATGATAATGGCGATCCTGTGCAATTAGGCAATGCTATGAATGTTACGCCGCCGCTTTATAGAACAGTAAAAACAACTGGACCTCCTGCGGAACGAGTTCAACATGGTCGAGATCCCCTCGGGATCAGGCAACAGTTAGCTGGTTTAGCTTCAAAGCTACGTGATCCGCAATTTAATTTTTTATTTAATCCAGGAGAATGGCTTCCGAACATTGAAGGTGAAGTCAAAATGGATCTTGATGTGCTTCTTTATGAATGGATTGGGGGTGAACAACCTGTCACTATTTTAGACCTGTCAGGTATTCCTTCAACTGTATTAGATGATCTTATAGGAGCAGTTCTTCGCATACTATATGATGCCCTTTTCTGGGGGAGAAATATTCCAGAAGGTGGGAGGGAAAGACCTTTATTAGTTGTACTTGAAGAGGCACATACCTATTTGGGAGAAAATAATACTGGCTCAGCTGCATCCGCTGTTAGAAGAATTGCGAAAGAAGGTCGTAAATACGGAGTTGGCATAATGGTGGTAAGCCAACGACCATCGGAAATTGACTCTACAATACTTTCTCAATGTGGCACTATTTTTGCGATGCGTTTAGCTAACGACAGGGACCGCGGACATGTCACAAGTGTGGCTTCAGACAATCTAAAAGGTCTATTTGAAATGCTTCCGATTCTTCGTACAGGAGAAGCAATTCTTGTTGGAGAAGCTGTAAGCTTACCGATACGCACTTTAGTTGAAGCTCCATCTAAAAACAGATTGCCTGACAGTGTTGATCCACAAGTTGCTGTCAGAGGTAGCGAAGAAAAAGATGGTTTCGATGGACCAGGGGGTTGGAATCAAAAACGTGATAAACCTGATTATTCTGCGTTGGTTGGACTTTGGAGAAAACAAGATCCTCAATACGAACATAAGCCTTTAAAAGTATCAAAACCCAAAAAAGGAGGAAACCCATGAGCTGGATTGAAACGCCTGAATCTTCAAATATCGCTCGATTTTCATATGATGAGTCTAGCCAAATACTTACCATCGAGTTTAAAAGGGGCGGTATTTACAATTATTATGATGTCCCCATGACTATTTTTGAACAAATGCAATCAGCGCCATCAAAAGGTCAATTCCTGGCCCGGAGCATTAAAGGTGTTTATCGCTACGCAAGAGTATAACTTCCGTCCCTCGGATAAAATTGATAAACAAAGTCTTCAAGCTACTACTAGTGCGCTAATAAATTTGACTGTATGAAGATAGGTTAAATGTTATACTTTGTCAAAAATTATGCGTACTTAATTTAGTCACAATAAGTATTTTTCACAAAATGAAAGAGCTTAGAATATTCTTTGAACCACCGAAAACCTTTGAAATTCAGAATATAAAACCATTGGTGGGACTGACGGGACTGTATTTTATCTGCACGGAATTAACAAAAATCCAATATCCCTTTAAAGAATCCCGGCTGCTTTATATTGGGATGAGCGAAAAAAAAACAAACAGTATCGGTAGCCGGTTGACAGATCACTTTGAGGGAAAGAGCAAGAATTTAGGGCTTGTTAATTATCGGAAGAGGGAACAGTTGTTTTTTACCCACATAAATTTTGAAATGTTGAGAAAGTTCTGGAATTACAGGATTGAAGACCTTGAAAGTTATTTCATCCTGGACTTTGTAGGGAAATATGGTGTGTACCCCATCTGCAATAACAAATCAGGTTATGAGATTTTGGATAAGAACTTGAAAGCCACTTTCATAATAGATTGGCCGTATTTTGAATAAAAAAATCAGGGGTGATATTACACTATGAGTGATGAGATCAAAACCGGTAAAGAGGTAATAGACGAATTCTTTGCAGAGATTATGAATATAGAAGGGATAGACAAAAAGACTGTTGCGAAGCTGACTTCCTTGTACAATGAAGGGAAACTAACCGATACTAACATCCAGAATTCAATGGGGCAATTACTTCAAGAAGAACTCGAGACAACCGAGGAAAAAGATGGTAAAGATTAAATTAATCGAAATCAGTGGAATCAGGGGTATAAAAGACCGCGTGCTAATAAATCTGAAGAACAGATCGATTCTGATATTTGGTGAGAATGGCACGGGTAAAAGCTCTTTGACTGATGCCATTGAATGGTACTACTCAGATGGTGTTGAGCATTTGATTAGTAAAGAAACTGGCGCAACCAAAGGAAGAGGGTCATTGCGCAATCTATTCATTCCTGATAATGAAGATGCATTCATTAATTTTCAGTATTCCAACAACAAATTGAATGCAACAAAAACTATTGACAGTTCATTGAAGGCATCTACCTCCAATACAACAGATGATTTCAAAGATTATTTGCGCGCTACTCAATCTGAAAACTTAATTCTACGCCACAGAGATTTGGTTGACTTCATTATCGCCCGCCCGGGCGAGAAGCTCGAGAAACTCCAAAACATTATTGGCTTTTCTGCCGTTACTAATATCCGTGGTCTTCTCAAGAAGTCTGCTGGAAGAATTGCTCGCGACATCAAATCGGCTAACTATGATAATCAGAAAAACGCCCAACAATCTGTTGTCCTGGAAAATCTCGGGCAAAATGCCTATACTAATGACCAACTTTTTGCGGGAGCAAATCAGCTGATAAAACCATTAAAAATTGGAAAGGTTATCAAATCGCATAAAGATATCCAGGATGTTCTAAAAGCGATTGAAACCAAAGAAGATACAGCCCTTTTGGAGCAAATCAGTTTCTATACTAAGGTTGGACAAAACTTAACGGAAATTGTCGGGAACATTGATAGCATACACTCAAGCTATAAAACTTATCATACAATCTACACCGAACTGCGAAAAGATCCTGAGAATATTCACAAACTACAACTCCTTGCTTTACTGAAAGAAGGGCAGGGTGTTTTGAAAAACGATGTTGTGCAGGATGATTACTGTCCACTCTGCCTACAAGAAAAGAGCAAAATCGAATTGATTAAAGAATTAAATGAAAGAATTAAAGAATTAGAGGAACTAGAAGATGAGAAGGACAATTTAGAAGAACAGGGACAGAAATTAAAAGATATTTTGCGAGTCAACGTCAATACGATTGATGGACTACTCAAAGAGAAACTTTTCAAAGAGGAACAGCAAGCCAAACTTCTTGAGAAGGTTCAGCAAATTAAAACCTCCTTGAATGCCTTTTCTGATGAACTAAAAAAGGAATTGATAGCTAAAGACCCAATTCAGGAGCCGGGCAAAATACAGATTGATAAGAAAGATATATCTGAACTTGCCAAGCAAGCGCAAGGCACGGCAAAAGCGCTCACAGAAAGTAAGACATCAAATATGAAATTCCAAATTTATACCAAGCTATTTCACGCAGTCACCGCTTACAATCAATATCAAAGCATTAAAAGACAACAAGAAATACTGACAAAACAACAAGTGACATTCCAAATGCTTTTTGCCGATTTTATTAAAAGGCAAGAAGAAGCTTTAAATGTGTTTCTGAAGATGTTCTCCGCAAACATTGATGAATATTACACTACCATGAACCCCAATGAGAAAATTGAGGATATTAAGCTAGTGCCAATCAAGGACAAAAACGATGACTTGGTCGGAATAACAATCGAGTATAGCTTCTTTGATGAGACCAAAACGCCACCAATCGC
>SDBT01011634.1_pt1 | contig 14150 bp, 10 predicted proteins | sample 2277101 | NCBI WGS metagenome assembly SDBT01 (sample SAMN10404973, study PRJNA504765) | marine sediment metagenome | isolation source: marine sediment core GS10_PC15, 103 cmbsf | place: Arctic Ocean: Southern Knipovich Ridge | collected 2010 | reverse complement strand
ATTCCCTTTAAAAATGAAAAACCTACAATGATTATAGCTCATACAATTAAAGGAAAAGGAATTCCGACGATGGAAAATAAATTGGAATGGCATTATAGATCACCAAAAGAAAATCAATTGAAAAATTTTATCAAAATATTGGATAAGATAAAATGAGAAAAGCATTTATTAAAAAACTTACTCAATTAGTTAGTAAAAATAAAGATATTTATCTTCTAACCGGGGATTTGGGATTTTCAATATTTGATGAATTTCAAAAAGATTTTCCCAATAATTATCTAAATGTAGGTGTGTCTGAAGCCAATATGATTGGTATGGCAGCAGGATTAGCTCTTGCGGGGAAGCAAGTCTTTGTGTATTCTATAATACCATTTGTTACCTTAAGATGTCTTGAACAAATAAGGAACGACCTTTGTTATCAGAGATTACCCGTAAAAATTATTGGAGTTGGCGAAGGATTATCCTATGGAACTGCCGGTGCTACTCATCATGCTTTGGAAGATATTGCAGTTATGTCTGCATTACCGGAAATGATCGTTGTTGCTCCAGGAGATCCGATAGAAGTAGAATGTGCTGTTGCACATTCATTAGAATTAAAAGGGCCTTGTTATATTAGACTAGGAAAGTCCGGAGAACCAATATTACACAAAAAAGAGATTATCTTTAAAATTGGCAAAGCAATAGTACTTGAAAATGGGCAAGATTTAACCCTTATAACTACAGGTAATATGCTGGAAACAACCTTAGAGGTTTCGAACATACTTAAAAAAGAGAATATTTACAGCAAAGTTGTTAGTATGCATACAATAAAACCTATAGACAGAGAAATAATCATAAAGTGTGCTACAGATACTAGTGTAATAGTTTCCATTGAGGAGCATAGTAAAATTGGTGGGTTGGGCAGTCATATAGCGAGTGTTATTTTCGAAGAAAGATTAAACATTGAGTATTTACAGATAGCCTTACCTGATAAATTTATCCATATAGTTGGAAGTCAAAATTATTTAAAAAAACTTTACGGATTAACACCTGCTCAAATTGCAAGAAAGATTTTAGATTTTTACAAGAGAGGATAACATTAATATGCAAAATGATAAATTTGAAAATATTTATAATGGTAAAAAAGTTCTTGTTACTGGCCATACAGGTTTTAAAGGAGGGTGGCTATCTCTATGGCTTAAGGAACTTGGGGCAGAGGTAATAGGATATTCTTTAGATCCTCCTACCCAACCAAGTTTTTTTGAAGTTGTAGATTTGAAAAACAAAATAATTCATATTATTGGTGATGTTAGAGATGAAAAACATTTACTATCTGTCTTTGAAAAATATCAGCCTGAATTTGTTTTTCATTTAGCTGCTCAATCATTGGTGAGATTTTCTTATAAAGAGCCACGACTAACTTATGAAACCAATGTTATGGGCACAGTAAATATTTTAGAAGCGATAAGAAAGAGTAAGAGTGTAAGGGCTGCTGTTATTATTACAAGTGATAAGTGTTATGAAAACAAAGAATGGATATATGGTTACAGGGAGAATGATCCTGTGGGCGGATATGACCCATATAGCTCGAGTAAAGGATGTGCAGAACTTGTGGTTTCCGCATATAGACGTTCATTTTTAAACCCAACAAATCAGAATGATTGTAAAATAGCTATAGCATCTGCAAGAGCAGGAAATGTTATTGGCGGCGGCGACTGGAGAGAAGATCGCCTTATTCCAGATTGTGTGAAATCTTTATCAGAAGATAAACCAATAATAATTCGTAATCCAGATGCAATTCGTCCCTGGCAGCATGTACTGGAACCGTTAAGTGGATATCTTTTGCTGGGAGCGAAAATGTATAAAGATGGTGCCGAGTATAATGGTGCATGGAATTTTGGACCATCAGATAGTGATTTAATTACTGTAGAGGAAATTACAAAAAAGATTGTGTCTTGTTGGGGAAGCGGAAAGTATAGAAATGAAATTTCGATTAGAAATCCTCATGAAGCTAAACTGCTTAAATTAGATTGCAGTAAAGCTCGTTTCATATTAAACTGGTATCCAGTATATAATATTGATAAAACTCTTTCAGAAACAATAGGATGGTATAAGATGTTTTATAATGAGATAGGAGAAGATAATTTATTTGAATATACAATTAAGCAGATTAGAGATTATGAAAAAAGATGCGGTTACATTAATATTTGAAAAAATAATATAAATTTGAATCGGCGAAATAAACTTTTAAAGAAAATATAGAGTTTTAAGAGGGTAGTTAATGTTAAAATCAGGTGATATTGTTTTAGTTGGCGATAGTTATTTTGACAATACAATAAATCTAAAGAACAAACTTTTAATTGTATTAGATCCTATTGGTCAAAATATTCTTTGTGCTATTATCGAAGAAACTGAAAAAAACGTAAATTGTAATAATTTAATTGTTAAAAATAGTGATTTAGAAGAAGGTAGTTTAAAAAATGAAGGTATTATAAAATTAGTAAAATTACATTATATTCCTTCAGATATATGCGAAAGGTTAGGAGCAGTTAAAAAAGAGTTTCTTAATAAAATATTAAGAGCTTTTACAAAATATGCCGGCAGTATATACTACAATAATTTTTGTAAAGAAAATATCTTAGATAAAATTCCAGCATCTGGTAAAATTTTAGATAAATATGATTTATTTAGCCTGATTGATGCTTCATTGGATATGTGGCTAACTGCTGGTAGATTTACTGAAGAATTTGAAAAGAAATTTCCAAAATATTTAGATAGGAAATATTGTGCATTAGTTAATTCGGGTTCCTCTGCAAATTTTTTAGCCCTTTCTGCCTTAACATCTTATAAGCTTGGAAATAGAAGGCTAAAAACAGGTGACGAAGTGATAACAGTTGCAGCCGGATTTCCAACAACTATTACTCCTATTATACAAAATAAGTTAGTACCAGTTTTTATAGATGTTGACCTTGGCACTTATAATATTAATACGGAATATATTGAAGAGGCAATTACAGATAGAACAAGAGCTATATTTTTAGCGCATTCATTGGGCAACCCGTTTAATGTTGATAAAATTTTAGAGATATGCCATAAATATAACCTTTGGTTGATAGAGGACAATTGCGATGCATTAGGCTCTAAATATAACAGTAAATACACCGGGACATTTGGGCATATATCTACCTCCAGTTTTTACCCAGCTCATCATATAACGATGGGAGAGGGTGGGGCAGTTTTAACAGATGATCTTGAACTTTATAAAATTATTTGTTCTTTTAGAGATTGGGGAAGAGATTGCTGGTGTCCTCCGGGAAAAGATAATACATGTGGTAAAAGATTTAGCTGGAAACTTGGGAATCTCCCTTTTGGCTATGATCATAAATATATTTATTCTCATTTAGGGTATAATTTAAAGGCTACAGATTTTCAGGCAGCGATAGGGCTTACACAATTAGAAAAGCTTCCAGAATTTATTAAAAAGAGAAAGGAAAATTTTAAATTATTATATGACAGCTTTAAAAAAGAAGGCTTAGATGAGTACTTTATTTTACCAAAATGGTTACCACAATCAGAACCAAGTTGGTTTGGTTTTCCATTGACTATAAAAGATGGTGTTTCTTTTGATAGAAGGGAGCTAATAGAATTTTTAGAGAAAAACAAAATAGGAACAAGGCTTTTGTTTGCGGGAAATATGATTAATCAACCAGCGTTTACAAATAACCAGATAAACTATCGGGTATTTAGGGAATTAAAAAATACAGATAAAATTATGAAGGACACATTCTGGATAGGGGTTTGGCCGGGAATAGGTGAAAAAGAAATTGAATATATAGTAGATAAATTTAAAGAATTTGTTCATTAAGTTTAATTAGGGAGGGCTTTGAGATAAAAATTATTCCTGTATTTCTTCGTTATGATTATGGTATAAAATCTCGAGGAGATTCATTAGAATATCAAGGTTTTTATAAGGCTTTAAAACAATTATCAAATAAAATTTATCCTTTTTGGTATGATGATTATTTAGTAAAAAAGAAAGAATTACAAAAGGAAATTATAAAATTTGCTGATGATATAAAGCCAGATGTTCTCTTTTTTATCCTTTATAAAGGTGCATTTGAATTTTCCACATTAGACTATTTGAAAAGAAAATATATTACTATTAATTGGTTTTGTGACGATCAGTGGAGATTCGATACTTTTACAAAATATCAAGCTCCTCATTTTACTTATGCTATTACAACTGACAAGTTCGCATTGAGGGAATATAGAAATATAGGCTATAAAAATGCAATTCTAAGCCAGTGGGCATCTTTTGGATTTAACAAAAATATTGATTTTGGAACAACAAAATATAAATATGATGTTTCTTTTGTAGGTGGAATTAATGGTTACAGAAAGTGGCTAATTAATAAATTAGAAAAGGCTGGAGTTAGAATTGAATGCTTTGGAACAGGTTGGAAAAATGGTAGAGTTACTTTTGATGAGATAGGCGAGATTTTCAAAACTTCAAAAATAAATTTAAATATCTCGAATAGTGTTAGTTATGATATAAGATATATTTTTACTTCTTTAAGAAGCATAAAGGAAGTTTTGAAGTCAAAAAAACGGATAGAACAGATAAAAGCAAGGAATTTTGAAATACCAGCTTTTGGTGGATTTCAATTAACTAATTATATTCCTTTTTTAGAAGATTATTTGGATATTGGTAAAGAGGTAGCGGTATATTCTTCATTTGAAGATTTATTATTGCAAATAAGGTACTATCTTGAGAACGAGCTAGAAAGAAGAAAAATAATGATTAAAGGTTATAAAAGAGCAATAAACGAACACACTTATTTAAATAGGTTGAAAAATATTTTTGAGAAAATGGAGGTGGATTTGTGAAAGTTTTATTAGTCAGTCATTCCTTCGAAGAAAATTTCGGAGAAGCTTATAGCACAAATTTATGTTTAGATAAAAGTGAATACCATACTCCAAATTGGACTTATTCTATTGGCTTGGCATATATTGCGTCTTTTTTGGAAACAGAAGGGCATGAAATTGCCATTTTATGTTTATGTAATTTCAGCTTTTCTTATTCTCATAAGTTGATTTTGTCTAAGATAGATGAATTTAAACCAGAAGTATTAGGTATTCAAATGTTTACGATGAATAGGGTTTCTTCCTATCGGTTAGTAGAATATTGTTCTGAAAAGTATCCAAACCTAAAACTTGTTATTGGTGGTATCCACGCTTCGATTATGGGTGAGCAAATTGTGAAAAGATACAAGAATGTTGTTGTTGTAGTGGGCGAGGGAGAGATTACCTTCTCAGAATTATTATCTGCTTTTGAGAATGGACATAATTTAGACAATATAAAGGGTCTCGTCTATTGGAAGAATGGAAAAGTCGTTAAAACGGGAGAAAGAGAATTAAATTATAATTTAGATTCTTTACCACATCCAAAACATGAAATCTTTTTTGATTCTGAACCAAAAAGAACAACAGCCTACATTATAACATCAAGAGGCTGCCCCTTTAAATGTTCCTTTTGTTGCTTACATATTATTTCTAAATGTAAATACCGTGTAAGAAATATAAATGATGTAATAGCAGAAATAGTGGAATTGAAAAATAAATATCCTAGGTTAAAAACAATACAAATTCATGATGATAATTTCACCTTAAACAATAATCGTGTAATAGATTTTTGTAAAAAAATTATTGCATTGAGTTTTGATATTAATTTTATAGCATCGGGAATGATAAAGCCTGTGTCTGAAGAAATGTTATATTATATGGAAAAAGCCGGTTTTAAAAAGTTAATGTTTGGACTCGAGACCGGAGCAGAAAAATTAATGCCGAATACCCACAAAGGAGTAACGAAAAAAGATACGGAAGAGCTATTTTATAAGCTAAAAAAACATAATTTTCTTATTACCACCTTTTTAATGGTAGGATTTCCTGGAGAAAACGAAGATACGGTAAATGAAACAATTTCTTTTGTTAAGAAGTTGCAAAAAATTAAATATAACTATATTGTAGGCATTGGTAAACTAACGGTTTATCCTGGGACAGAGATCTATCAAATTATGAAGAACGGAAATTGTATTTCAGACGATTACTGGTTAACAGATGGACATACTCCATTTTTTACTGTTGAACTTGATCTTAATATTCTAAGAAAATTTGAAAGTAAAATGCTTGATCATCTTTCTATCTTAAGAATTTTTATCTTTAGGGGATTTATACATCATTTTTTGAGTATGCCATTGGTTATATTAAAATTTTTAATGCAGAATAAATATTTAATTAAATTAATAATTAGCGAAGGAATAAAAATAAATTTACCGGACCTATATCCTAAAGTGTGTAAGTTATATCGAAATATACGAGGTAAAAAATTAAATGCGTAATATCTTTTTGGTTTGCGTGAGCGATTTTTACTATAAAAACAAAATTTTTGACTTAAATAATCCTTCAAATCGTGATGATAGTTTGTTTCCATATTACTTATTACGGCAGAAATTGTTTAAATTTAATATATCTTTGAATACTTATGATTACTTTAATTCTAACAAAAATAATAATCATAATCATATTTTAATTTTTTTCGATATTCCAAGGAATTTTGATGTTTTACTAAAAAATCATAAAAATATAGATAAATATTTAGTTATATTTGAAACAGAGGTCATATCTTCCACTAATTGGAATAGGGATTTTCACAGAAATTTTAAGAAGATTTTTACCTGGAATGACAAACTTATAGATGGTAAGAAATATATTAAGTACTACTGGCCCAATAAGATTCCTGAAAATTTAGATTTTAATTTAAATAAAAAGACAAAATTCTGTGCTATGATAGCAGGACATAAGTTTAAAAAACATCCTCTGGAACTTTATACAGAAAGACTAAAAGGCATTCGCTGGTTTGAGCAAAATCACCCTGAAGATTTTGATTTGTACGGTATAGGTTGGGATAAATATTGTTTTAAGGGTATATTATCGAGGTTAAACAGATTTGATGTTTTACGAAAAATTAAAAAACCAAGATACCCTTCATATAAAGGACCGATTGAATTAAAAAAAGAGGTTTACAAAAAATATAAGTTTGCTATTTGTTATGAAAATGCAAGAAATATTCCAGGGTATATAACCGAAAAGATATTTGATTGTTTCTTTGCTGGCTGTGTGCCAATTTATTGGGGGGCACCAAATATAACTGATCATATTCCCACAGATACATTTATAGATAAAAGAAATTTTAGTACTTACGAAGAACTTTATAGTTATCTTAAAAATATGTCTAATAGAGAATATATGGGGTATTTGGATGCAATAAAGGATCTTATTAAAAGTAATAAAATTTATCCATTCAGTGCGGAGCATTTTGCAGAGATTTTAGTCAATGAAATTTTAAGAGGAGAAAACAATGAAAGCTAATAAAAATATGAAGAAAGTTTTATTGGTCAGTCCTCCTTTGCAGGTTAACACGCAAGCTCCCTCAAAGGATAATTCCTACGGGCTTGGGTTATGCTACTTGCATGCCGTTATAGAAAAAGAAGGATATCAGATAAGGACTTTCAGCTACAATAACAGCGATCTGCTGGAGGCCAAGAAGGCGGTAATGGCTGAACTTATGGATTTTAAACCGGACTTTTTCCTGGTACAGATCTTTACCATGAATAGGGTAGAAAGCTACCGTGTCTTAAAGAAGGCCAAAGAGCTAAGGCCAGAGATGAAGGTTATCGTAGGCGGAGTGCACGCCTCAATATATCCAGGCCAGGTGCTTGAGAACTTCCCCGTTGATTGCGTGGTGATAGGTGAAGGTGAAGTGACTATTGTGGAACTTCTGGAAACACTGTCGGCAGGGCGAGACCCATCGGGCGTAAAGGGCATTGCCTATAAAGAGAAGGGGCGTGTGGTTATTACAGGGGAACGACCACTTATCGAGGATCTGGATTCGCTTCCTTTTCCAAGGCATGAACTTTTTATTACGCCAGAACGCGAAATGGCTTGTATCCTTACCAGCAGGGGCTGCCCTTTTAAATGCAGTTTCTGCTGTCTCCATACTATTTCCCGGCGTAAGTACAGGATGCGGTCTGCTAAAAATGCTGTAGATGAAGTTGAACACATAGTGAACACTTTCAAGAACATAAAGATCATCCAGATCGCCGATGATACTTTCACACTTAATCCACAAAGAGCTATGGATTTCTGCAGGGAGATAGTGCAAAGAAAAATAAAGATCCAATTCTGCTGCTCCGTCAGAATAAAGCCTGCCAGTGTGGAATTGTTCAGGCTCATGGAGGAGGCGGGTTTCAGATCGATAGGTTTTGGCCTCGAAACCGGAAGCGCAAAGCTGCTTAAAAGCATACATAAAAACATAACCAGAGAAGATGTCATAGAAACCTTTAAAATGCTGAAAGATATCAACATTAACATTTCCACTTACCTGATGGTGGGATTTCTGGGGGAAAACAAGGAAACGGTGGCTGAAACCATAGACCTGATAAAGAAACTTCAAAAGATAAAATATTTTGAATTCGGGGGCGCGGCGCGCCTGTGGGTCTACCCCAATACCGAAGTTTACGAACACCTCTGTAAGGCCGGCCGGATAGATGATGGTTTCTGGCTTACCGATAAGGATGTACCATTCTTTACGCTTGAGCACAGTGAAGAGGAACTTGAGACCATGGTAACGCAGATGATAATGGCCTGCCGCCCCAAGAGGCAGTGGGCCAATCGCCTGCTGAGCGAGCTCCTACACCCCTTCTTGTTTACCCGGAAGTTCATGCCACGCCTCAGAAAACTAAAAAACTGGTTTATTCTTGATAAATAAGGAGAAAGAGGCAGGTCCTCGCGAGCCGCGCGAAACGAACTTGCGCGTGATGAACTTTATAGTTATCTTAATAATATGTCTTATGAAGAATATATAAATTATCTAGATGATATAAAAAATTTTGTCAAAAGTGATAAAATTTATCCATTTAGTGCGGAACGTTTTGCAAATACCACATAGTTAATGGAATTTTAAAGAAGGATTAGTATAAATAGATCAATAGAATTACTATAATATAAAATAAAGTGTTTATTGGTTATAAAGATTTAAGATAACAGATTTATATGGATAATGTTCTGCATAAAGCACAATAAAATAAAAAATATAATGATTGTAAAAAGGCAAAAAATATTTTATGATGAATTTTAAAAACAATAAATTATTTAGCATTCTGTCTCAATATTATTTAACAAAAGCCTTTAGTTTTTTTTCTTTATCTAATGCAATAAGTGCAATTACAAATTTATGCATTCTAGCGTTTTACACGAAGTTTTTACCTCCGGCAGATTTTGGGAAAATATCTCTAATGTGGATATTTGTAATTATTGCTTCTACGGTAATAGATGGTAGATTAAATACAGCTTTTTGTATAAAATATTATAAAGTTTCAAAAGAAGAGAATAAAAAAAATATTTATACTATTTTTGTATACAATTTAATTGTATTTAGTTTGGTATATTTTGTGTTTTTATTATATCCCTCATTATTTCAAAAAATATTAAAAATACAAACAATAACTGCGGATTTAAATGTGGTATTTTTTTTGATTTTATTTATGATTATTGGAAACTTTTATACTAGTTTCTTAATTGTAGCTAAAAAGCCTAAAAATTATTTTTTTATGAAATTAAGTTTTGATGTGATATTTGTAATTTCTAGTTTAGTCTATTTAATAATCTTAAGAGAAGGATATATTTCATATTTAAAGGCGTATTTAATTTCTTATTTTATTGTGGCAGTTATTGGACTAAGATTTTTCTTTATCAATTATAAACCATTTAAAAAAAACATTATTTCAGTATCTAATCTGAAGAATTTATTGAGACTAGGGCTACCCTTAGTACCAGCTGGCTTAATGTTAATGCTTTTAACCTGGGCAGACAGGTATATATTAAATCTATATGCTAACTTAGCTATTGTCGGCATTTATACGGTTGGGTATAAGTTTTCGAGTGTTATTGACAGTTTTGTAGTCACACCTTTTGGACAAGCATTATTCCCTATGGTTTTTAAACAATTTGTTAAGTCACGAGATGAATACAAAAAAACTATGAGTAGAGTTTTTAAATATTATTGGTTAGTAATATCAACTATTGTGATTGGTTATTTTGTTGTTTTGAAAGAAATTTATCAATTGATTATAAATGTAAAGTATATAGAGGGTTATAATATTATTGCAATTGTGCTATTTGGAATAATTTTGTGGGGTGCGACTAGTCTTCTTGGTGCTACAGTAATCATGAAAGAAAAAACTGGGAAAATGTTTTTATTTACATCTATTTCTGTTCTGGTAAATATTGGATTAAATTTTATTTTTATTCCTAAGTACGGAATGTATGGCGCAGCAGTAGCAACATTACTTAGTTATATTTTACAATTTATAATGATTTTTATATATTCTCAAAAATTAATTTTTATAAACTATGATTATAAATTTATTTTTAAATCTTCTTTTATTTGTTTATTTTTCTTTGCATTAATTCTTTTTTTATCCTTTTTAAAAATAAATATTATCCTAAGATTAAGTTTAAAAGCAGTAACGTTTTTATTATTTTGTTTAATCGCTTACAAGTTTTTAGATTTGAAAGGATCCATAAAAGGAATTTTAAATTATGTTATTAAACCAGAACAATCCATTAGTTAGCATTTGTATTCCAACATACAATAGTGCAAGATTTTTGAGAGAATGTCTTGATTCTATAGTTAATCAAACATATCAAAATAAAGAGATTATTGTTTCCGATAATGCTTCTACTGATGAAACTGAAAAAATTGCAAAAGAGTATGTAAAAAAGTATAAAGTAAAATGTTATAAAAACGAAAAAAATATTGGTGGAGAAGCTAATTTTACTCGCTGTATCGAATTAGCAAATGGTAAATACATTACCATATTTCACTCAGACGATTTATATATGCCAGAAATGGTGCAAAAGCAGGTTCAAGTTTTTCAGGACAACTCATCCATCGCTGCTGTCTTTACCATGGCTAATCACATTAATAATTTTGGAAAGATAATTGGGGAAGATAAGATACCGTCTGAATTAAGGAATAAAAGAATCTATCATTTTCCTGAAATATTTATTTCAATATTAGAGAATAGTAATTTTTTACTGTGCCCAAGCGCTATGGTAAAGAGTGAATTATATAAGGAGCTAGTGCCCTTCAACGAAGATAAATTTAAGACCTCTGCTGACTTAGACATGTGGTTGAGGGTTTTGAAAAAATATCCTATTGCTATTTTAAATGAGAAACTAATGGGCCGAAGAATTAGCAATGCACAAGGAAGTTTTTACTCTGGGTATTTACGTACCGAACAGGCTGATTTCTTCAGAGTAATGGACTGCTATCTGGCGAATAAACTTGACGATATAGATATTTCTAGGAATGTATTAAACAAATACGAGTTTTTAAGAAGCATAGATAAAATAAGATGTGCAGTGAATTGTATAATTCAAGGTAAGGAAAAATATGCTAAAAGATTATTAAAAAAATCATTTTCTTTTTATATCTTTGTAGGTGCAATAAGTAGTTTTAAAAAAACTAAGTTTTTAATATATTGGATTTCTGGTTTAGGTCTTTTAGTTTTAATTTGTCTTGGTTTAGGAAAGTATATTGGAGAAAAATTGCATTGGTTGCTATATAAATGGAAAAGAAGATTTATATGAATTGCAATATTCTTAAAGTCGAAGATGTTATAGAAAGTAGAGTAAAAAGAAGCGAATAGCATTCTTTATTGCTATAATAAACATTTTTTCATTTTATTGACAATGGTTTCAATATAATTGTAAGAAAATTTAGCAAAAAGAATATCGTCATTAAAAATAATAAAAGATAGTAATATACATATATCTGGTTAGATTAAACATTTAATTTAATTAAATAGGGATAGTGGTTAATAGATGAAAGAAAAAATAAAAGTATTAGAAGTTATTGATTCTTTAGGTAGTGGTGGAGCAGAATCTCTTCTCAAAAATTTTATTTTAGAGGCAAAAAAAAATAAATTATTTAATATAGAAATAGCTACTCTTTATTCTAATGCTATATTTAAAAAAGAGATTAAAAATGCTGGTATTCCTGTTTGGACGTTAGGATTAACATATAAATATGATTTAAGAGGGGTTATAAAACTTACAAAACTCATAAAGAAAAAGAAATATGATATAATTCATGTACACCTATTTCCAGCTGATATATTTGCTGCTTTGGCTTCTTTGTTTTTACCTAAGGATATTGTATGGATTTTTAGTGAACATTGCGGTTATAATAGAAGGCGATCATATAAATTTTGTAAAATACTAGATGGTTTCACTTACAGTCGTTATTCAAAAATAATTTGCGTAAGCAAACGAGTTGAGTTTAATTTATTTAACTGGATACCTTCAAATAAAGGAAAAACGAAAGTTATTCCAAATGCAGTTCCTATTCCTAAATTTCTAAATCCTTGCTCTGTTAAAACATATGATATTCTTTTTGTGGGAAGATTAACTCAGGCCAAAGGTGTTGATATTTTACTTAAAGCTGTAAAGATATTAAAAAATAAATATGGTAGGAATTTGAAAATTGCAATTGTTGGAGATGGTGAATTGGAAGAAAATCTAAATAATCTAACTGTGGAACTTGGAGTAAATAAGGAAGTTAAATTTTTAGGAGTAAGGAAAAATATAAAGGAACTTATGGATTCTGCAAAAATATTTATTCTCCCTTCTCGCAGTGAAGGATTTGGTATAGTGATTATAGAGGCGATGAGTAATATGTTACCAGTAATTGCAACTAATGTTGGAGGCATACCAGAATTAATAGAAAATGGAAAAGAAGGAATATTGAGTCCTCCCGAAGATCCAAAAGCACTTGCACAAGCTATGAATAGTTTGTTGGAAAACGAAGAATTGCGGGAAAAATTAAGCCAAGCTGCTTACAAGAAAGTAAGAGAAAAATATTCTATTGATGTTTACTCTATTCATATGTTAGATTTTTACAAGTCATTGGTTTAAAAATATCAAAAACATATTTGAATTATAAATAGGTTTTTTCTACAAAGTGTGCAATTTTCAAATTTTTATTAAATGGAAGGAAACATATAAATATTATTAATACTATAATAGTTTATTAAAAAATAATTATCTTTGTTGTTGTAAACGTAAATTTACGTATAATTCGTCATCTACTTTATAGTTTCTTATCGTATAAGATAAGGGACAAGAAAACACTTATAATTATTAATACGAAAAATAATTAGTAAAAGATCGAAAGGAGTAAATTATTGGAAAAATTATTTGGTATTGTTTCGCAAAAAATAATCACTAGTGATAAAATTGATAGGTCAAAAAATAAAATAATTTATAATAATTTAGGAGAAAATTCTATTTTTATATCAAATAATAAAAAAGTATTTTTTTGTAATGGAAACCTACTATTAATTAATCCAACCAAATTACCTAAAGATGAAAATTTTATAATTATTATGATAGATGGAGAGACATATAATTGTAATGAAATAGCGAAAGATTTAATTAATAGGGGATGTGAATTAAAAAATTATACAGAAAATGAGTTGATTGCATATGGGTATTTGGAATATGGTGATTCAATATTTAATAAATTAAACGGTGCATTTTCTATAGCTATTTACATCAAAAAAAGAGATGAATTAATTTTAGTTAGAGATAAGTTTGGCAGTAAACCGTTATTTTATTATTATAGTGATAATGAATTTATTTTTTCATCAGAGTTAAATGATATTATAGAATGCGGTATAAAAAAAGAAATAAATAATATCGCATTGAATACCTACTTTGCCCTTACTTATATTCCTGCACCTTATACAATTTATAAAAATGTAAACAAAGTAGAAGCAGGATGTTATGTAAAATTGGAAAATAATACTGTAAATAAGAAAAAATATTATAATTTTAGCGAGAAAGTAAAAAGATCAGGCCTTATTAAAGATTTTAATACCTGCAAGAAAGAGATAAAACACCAATTAATTAAATCAATAGAAAGGAGAATGGAGGTTGATAAGAAAATTGGTTTATTTCTTAGTGGCGGAATTGATTCAAGCATATTAGCAAATATAATTTCTGAAGTATCCAAAAAACGTATACATACATTTACTGTTGGTTACAAT
>SDBT01011633.1_pt1 | contig 14151 bp, 17 predicted proteins | sample 2277101 | NCBI WGS metagenome assembly SDBT01 (sample SAMN10404973, study PRJNA504765) | marine sediment metagenome | isolation source: marine sediment core GS10_PC15, 103 cmbsf | place: Arctic Ocean: Southern Knipovich Ridge | collected 2010 | reverse complement strand
GAGCCGGCCGCCGAGATCGGGCAGGGTAGTGACACGGTTCTGACGCAGATGTGCGCCGAGTCGCTGGGAATCCCGGTCTCACGCATGCGCATCCGCAGCGAGGACACCGACATCTCCCCGCTCGACCTGGGCTCCTACTCCTCCCGCGTCACCCTGATGGCCGGCCACGCCGTCTCGCGCGCCGGCGAGGCGGTCGTCAACAAGCTGCGCCCCTACGCCGCCAAGCTGCTCGGCTGCGCCGAGTCCGAAGTAATCGCCCGCAACGGCAAATTCCATGGGGGACCGGCCTCCGGCCGGTCAGTCCCCTGGGAAGAAGTCGCCCGCCAGTACTTCAACGACAACGGCCCCCTCGTCGGCACCGGCTGCTACAAGCCCCCCGACGGCCTCGGCGGCGACTACAAGGGCGCCACCGTCGGCACCAGCCCGGCGTACTCCTTCGGCACCTCGGTCTGCGAGCTCGCGGTCGACCTCGAGACCGGCAAGGTCAAGATCGACCGCTTCACCGACTTCCACGACTGCGGCACCGCGATCAACCCCCGCGCCGTCCACGGCCAGGTCGAAGGCGCGATCGTGATGGGCGCCGGCGAGGCGATCATGGAGGACGTCCAGTACGACGACCGCGGCCGGATCCTCAACCCCAACCTGCACGGCTACCTGATCATGACCATCAAGGACGCCCCCGAGATCTTCAGCGGCATCGTCGACTCCTACGAACCCCGCGGCCCCTTCGGCGCCAAAGAAATCGGCGAAGGCTCCACTCTCCCCGTCCTAGGCGCCGTCGCCCACGCCATCGCCAACGCCACCGGCGTCTGGATCAAGGACCTCCCCATCACGCCGGAGAAGATCCTGAAGGCGTTGCGGTGGAAGGGGTAGGGTGCGCCCCGGGGCGCGACTTGATGACACGCGACGTGAGTCAGCCCAGCCCGCGGCCCCGAAAGACCTGACGGAGATTGCCAACTGCGCAATTCAGCGCGCACACAGGGAGAATATTCTGTTGGATCGCTTCACAATCGGCCACAAATGCGTTCTCGATCGTTCTTTTTTGACATTTCGGCGCGACGGCCTCCTCGCCGTGGTATAGTACTATTGTCAGGGGCGAACGATGGACAACGACGACCTCGCAACCCAACTCCAGCTGGAAGACCTCGAGGCGGAACTGAGGTTCCTGAAGCGGTGGCGTGTGGCCCGCCGACGCGCGTGCCGAATGGTGTTGCGGGCTCTATTGGGCGTCTTGAAGATCCTGAGGGTACGGCGCTGGAGCGTCCCAACGGCCGTCGCCGTCGTGCGCGAGTTTCTCCGCGCCTACGGAGACGTGCTCGATGAACAGATCAATGAGTGGGCGCGCCTGTACCGGCCGTCGATGTCATTGCGAGAGCGCCGTCTACTCCGGGTTCACCTGGCGTGCCGTTTCCTCCGGGCGGCGGCGCGCTTGGAGCCGGGGTGCTGGCCCTGTCCCGGCCAATCGTGGCGCGAGACCCTCACCAGGACGAGCGTCAGAGACGAAGGGCGCCAATCGCTGACGCGGTTGGTGCAGCTCTTCGTGGATCGCTGGTTCCGGAGGCAGCCTCCCCCCCGGCTCCAAACGCCCTTCTGGTGGCGCATCCGATGAAGACTGGCGCGCGGTCCATCAAGGCGGCCTGCCAAGCCCTCAGGGCGGATCCGGGCAATGCCCAGCTCGAACGTCAGTTTTACGATGCTGTGTACGCGTGCGTTCGAGACGTACTGGCTCCGTCGGCCAGGTTTCTGTTGCCCTGGTATCTCCAGGGCGAGTTGGAGGACGTCTGTCAGGACGCGCTCTTCGCTCTACTCCAGAAAGCCAAGCACGCGTGCGCGTCAGGGAAGATCGACCTGGAGAGGCGCTCAGCCGAGATCCAAGCCTACATCCGCACCATTGCGCGGAATGCGCTGCGTACCGAAGTCAAAAGGAGTCGGAAACGCAACGAACGACGACCGCTTGCTCTGCTCGGGGACATCGTCGGCGAGGATGACCCAACCGAGCGGTGGGCTCTCACGCAAGACCTTCTCCAACTGTTGAAGGGCTTGGGCAGCGAGCACCGGACTATCATTGCCTGGCGGCTGTTTGAACAGCTCTCCTACGCTCAAATCGGAAAGAAGCTGGGCATCAGCGCTGTGGCCGCGAAGGCCCGCTATCATCGCGCTATTCAGCGCCTGCGAGAGGCATACGGCATCTAGCCCGGTCGGTCCTAGGAATTGGCCAGCGCACGCTCCACGGCTCGATCCGCTGCTTCGGCTAGCATGCTCGCGGCCTCATACAATTCGGCGCATTCTGGGCACCGGCGCAAATGCTCTTGGATGAGCGCGCAGCCGCGCGTCACTTTCGCACGCTTGTGGACCCTGTCCGCCAAGTCCGCGAGTCCCTTCAGCGTGGGACACTGGTAGCGACCCTCCACGATGTCACTAAGCATCTGCGTATCGTCACAGTCGCGACGGCCCGCCGCCACTTCTTTCGTAGTCTTCGTTCGCTCGCGAGCCATGCTGGCAACTCCTAAGTACACGCCGAAGCCTGAGGCACGCTCCCGCGGCTTTCCACTACCTTTCTTTACCGGTTCAGCCCCGCGTCCGTGGCGCGGCCTAGGCCAAAACCTTGTCCTGCCGATAACGACTCGGCGCCGGCCGCAGCCACAACGATGTTGGTTTATCGCCAAAACGGCGCGCAGCGGCGTTGTGTTTCGCGTTTGTCCGCCGAATGGGTGATTCTGGACCAAGAAATGTCGCGATGGCTGGGGGCCGGGGGTATTAGATTGAGGCGAGGGTCTTGTCGGCCCAGCGCAGCCAGAGAACAGGGAGCATGAGAATGACGCCAGAGATTGAACGTGAGCAACCGCTTGGCCCTGCCGGCTCCGAGAGCGCCGTCCCGCGCCCGTCCGCTGACCCGGTCCGCAAGCCAGCCGCCCAGGATCTCAAGGACGCCAAGATTTCGTTCGCGCGCCGGTACCGAATTATCAGGGCGCTTCTCGCCAAGGACACCGCAGACAAGCTGACCATTGACTCGTTGCTGACTGACCGTGACTTCAAGCGAGCGTTTCCAGCGATCACAAGGAAGGACGACAGGCCACTCCGGAAGGACTTCGAGGAGATCGCGGAGATGCTCGCCGGGCCGGTGAGTGTCGAGCATAAGAAGCGTTCCGGTGAACTCTTGGCATGGAGGCATGATCGACTTTTCGGCGGGCTGAGACGCGGGAGGAACCTTGAGCCCGCCAGCAAAGATGAGGTGGAGGCGCAACGCAGGGATGCAGAGGCCAAACTGTACATTGGTAAGTATGTCGTGAGTCGCTTACTAGCAGATCCGGATGAAATAGTTTATCTTAGCACTGGAACAACTCTCTTTCAAGTGGCGAAGGCGCTGGTCGACAGCGACATGTCCAACATCCGTGTCGTTCTTACAGACAACCTCGCGATCCTGAATCTGTTCTTTCAGAAGTCCTTGGCCAAGGAGTGGCCACCCAACTTCGCTCTGCAATTGCTGCGCGGGGTGGCGGACTTCATCAGGGGGGATATCGCGCCGATGGATTTCAAGCAGCTCGCACAGTGGGATTACTCCACAGCGGTGGTTTCGGCAACGGCCATAAACTCTTCAAACGGAAGGATTTACAGCTTTCGCCAGCCAGACACGAAGAGGGCGATTTTCGATCGCATGAGCGTGCGACGGTTCGTCATCCCGGTCAAGCCTGAGAAGTTCGAAGCCAGGGGCGGTGAAGTGGTTCACGACCCCGAACAGCGGACCCAGGCAGGACGGGAGTACCACATCGTCACCACGTGCATTCCGCGCGAGCACAAGGAGGCGCTCAGCCGCTACTACAAGGTTCACGAGGTGGGTAACACGGCCGACGGAAACGTGGGTAGCTGAATGGCAGGGGCGACTGCGAATCGCGGTACCAGCGGGATCTGATATCGACTAAGTCTAGTAGCAGGAGAGTGGCCATGATCGACACCAAAGAACATGCGACTTTGCCAATCGAGATGTACGAGCTCCTGGAAATCGCCAGCCACAGAGATCAACTGGCGGACATACGGCGGTGGCAAGCCGACATCGTCCCTGCAGGAACCACTCCGGCAACATTCAGGGGACAGATCCAATGGCTGGTGGACAACGGCTACTTGGCGCGCGATGGTAGAGTTGCGGTGGTGTTAACCCGCCACGGCCGTGTCGCGTTGGTTGATTAGGGGCGGGGGCCGCTGACCCGAGTGTGCCACCGCTCTCTTGAGTGGATTCCGCGCCCGGGAGCGCAGGGGTCGCACAATCCAGCAAGGCTGGGTCGTGCGCTTGACACACTCGATTGCCTCGTCCGTGCAACAGCACTGCCAAGCTGGCGCTTGACAGTGCCACGCGGGTGGGCGGCACGCCCGGGCCAGAGGCCCGGGCATGTTTCCTATGAACCTCGCAAACATATTTCCCTCGCAGGCAGGCCTGTCGCCCCGCCGCGTGTCGGCGTTCGCGGAAGCCAGACCCTGCTGCCCGGCGCGCGGTCACAATCTGCCCACTTGACCCCGCGCCTCCCTGTGCTATAATATCTAGAAATCCCAGAATTCACCGTGACCTGCCACCCAATGCCCAATGCGCCCGTCGCTATTCCCGCGCCCGCTCCGTACGCCCAACGTCCGGATAACGAAGGTTCTCAATTAGGGCGCGCGCAAAATGAACACCTTGAGCACCTTGGGCTCACAGTCTCCAATCGCGGTCGGGTGGCATGCCTGGGCCGAAGGCGCAGGCATGTTCCTCCCGGACTTGGCGAACATGCCTGTCTTGTGGGCAGGCATGCCACCCAACCGAAGGACTCGGGGCCTGCCCGTGCTAGTCCGCACGCCGGACGTTACTATGTGATTCGATGATGAACGCCGACAGTCACGACATCCCGGACGACATGCAGCTGTGGGCGGTCGAGCTTTCCACGCCGGACGGCGTCCTGCGGGGGAAGGTCGCGGTCACACGCGGGCCGATGCGGCTGGCGGGTCTGGTCCGCACGACCTGCGGGTTGACCGATGCGCTCGTGGCGCACGCCATCGAGCTGGAGGAACAGGCCGGGCGGACGATCTCGTGTCGCGCGGGCTGCGCCGCCTGCTGCCGCTACATGGTGCCGGTCTCGCCCGCCGAGGCGCTGCACTTGATGGATGTGATCGAATCGCTCGAACCAGATCGGCGGCGTAGCGTGCTCGAGAAGTTCGACGAGATCGTCGGCGTGCTCGAGCAGCACGAGATGATCGCTGAGCTGCTCGACCCGCCGCCGACCGACGAGCCGGTCCTGCCGATCGCGCGGCGATACTTCGAGCTGCAACTGGCCTGCCCCTTGCTGGCGGACGAGAGCTGCGTGCTGCACACCGAGCGCCCGATCGCCTGCCGCCACTGCAACACGACCTCACCGCCGGCGGCGTGCAGCCGGCCGTACGAGCCGGGGGTCGCGCAGGTGCCGATGCCGTTGCCGCTGTCGGCGCCGCTGGCGCGCCTGACCGCACAGCTCACCGGCCAGCCGCCCGGCCTGATCCCGCTGCCGCTCGTGCCGCGCTGGGTCGCTCAGCACGCGGACCTGCGCCAGCGCACCTGGCCCGGCCTCGAGCTGTTCGATCGCTTTCTAACGCAAATCGGGTCACCGGGCGCTGCTGGCAGTGAGTAGGGTGCGGCTTGCCGCACCGATCTTGAAGAACAGCACCGATCGTGAAGCAAATGGTGCGGTGAACCGCACCCTACTTCGATTCCGTCCCGGAGGCGCGCACCGTGCTCTACGACATTTCGGCCCCGATCAGAAGTGTAGGGTGCGGCTTGCCGCACCGATCGTGAAGCAAATGGTGCGGTGAACCGCACCCTACGATTCCGTTCCGGAGGTGTGCACCGTGCTCTACGACATCTCGGCCCCGATCAGCAGCGAGCTGTGCGTCTGGCCGGGCGATCGGGCGTTTCGGCGCGAAATCACATTCGACCTCAGCGCCGGCGATCCGGTTACGGCGTCCGCGATCCACACGACGGTGCACCTCGGCACGCACGCCGACGCGTTTTCTCATGTGACGCCGGACGGTGCCACGATCGACCAGATGCCGCTCGACGCCTACCTCGGCCGCTGCCAGGTGATGCGGGTCGATTTCGCGCGGGCGACGGCGATCCGGCCCGCCGACCTGGCCGAGCCGATCCGAACGCCACGCGTTCTGCTCGCGACCGGGACGTATCCCGATCCGACCCGGTTCAATGAGGACTTCGCCGCGCTGTCGGTCGAGTTGGCGGACGCTCTGCACGCCGCGGGCGTGCGGCTGGTCGGCATCGACACCCCCGGGGTTGACCTGTTCGCGGCCACAGAGCTGCCGGTTCACTGCCGGCTGGCGGAACACGGGATCGCCAGCATCGAGGCGCTGCGTTTGGACCATGTTCCCGCCGGCGAATACGAGCTGGTCGCGTTGCCGCTGCGCCTGGCGGGCTGCGACGCCAGCCCGGTACGCGCCGTGCTGCGCTCGGTTCCCTCATAGAGGTTCGAGGGATCGGCTTCCCACAAGAAGTCGCGCCGCGGCCGTGCGATGAGATGCTCGCGTGCGTAGAATACTAAGGGGAGCGGAAATGGTTGAACGTCATGCTGAGCCCAAGCGAAGCATCTTGCCACGTTCTCAAGCAGATTCCTCGCTGCGCTCGGAATGACAACGTTCAACATTTCCCGCTCGGAGTAATACTAAGGCCTGGCCAGACCGGCGGAATCCAGGCCGAGGAGACGCGAAGTGTCGATATACGGGAAACTGGTCCGAAGAGGTGTAATGCGACTGCACTCTTGCGAGAGCTGCAGGATCAGGGCCTACGCGGAACGCAAGCCGAATTCGATCGTCGCGCGGATCTGGCACTGGCATGCCGGCTGGTGCCCGCTGTTGAAGGCAGCTCAGAAGAACGTGGCCGAAGGGCAACGCGCGGACCGGGCGGAATAATCCGTCTACATTATGCAGGGTCTGCCGTGCGGAGCGCGGATTGTTGAATCGCGTGCGAGGCGTCGCCACTAATGCTGAACGTAGCCGCTGACTTCGGGCCGCTTGACGGGCGTACCTGGATCAATTGCTCGCACCAGGGGCCACTGCCGCGGGTCGCCGGGCGGGCGGCGGAAGAGGCGATTGCGCTCAAGACGGCGCCGCATCGTTTGGCGAACTCGGAGCTGTTCAACGACGTGCCGCAACGCTTGCGGAAGACGCTCGGCCGGCTGATCGACGTCAATCCCGACGACATTATTCTGGGGAACAGCACGTCTTACGGGCTCAACCTGTTGGCCAACGGAATCCGCTGGCGCGAAGGAGACGAGGTGCTGCTGGTGCGGGGCGATTTCCCCGCCACGATCTTCCCGTGGCTGCCGCTGAGAGAGCGGGGCGTGCGGGTCCGATTCATCGAACCGGCCGGTCCGCGCCTCGAGGCGGACGAGCTGGAGGCGCAGCTCACGCCCGCCACGCGACTGTTCTGCACGACCTGGGTTCATTCGTTCACCGGCTACGCGGTGGACGAGAGCGCGTTAGCACAGATTTGCCGGAGCAGGAACACGCTGTTCGTTCTGAACGCGTCGCAGGCGCTGGGCTGTCGGCCGTTCAATCCGGTGCGAGCGGGAGTGGACGCGGTCAGCTCGTGCGGCTTCAAGTGGCTCTGCGGACCGTACGGGACGGGGTTCTGCTGGATCGCGCCCGAGCTGCGCGAAACGATGCGGCCGACGCAGGCGTACTGGCTCGCGAACTTGACCGCCGACGATTTGCGCGGCGAGTTCCCGTGCGAGATTCGGCCGGATCTGGGGGCGCGGGCGTATGACGTGTTCTGCACGGCGAACTTCATGAACTTCATGCCGTGGACGGAATCGGTCCGGTACTTGCTTGAATGTGGGATCGAGAACATCGCGGAACATGACAACGCGCTGGTTTCGCATCTGATTGAGCGTGTGGATCGCGACTCGTACGAGATTCTGAGCCCGGCGAGCGGGCCGGCGCGCAGCTCGATCGTCGTGCTGAAGCACCGTGATGCGCGGCAGAACGAGCGTTGCTTTGCGGCGCTCAAACGCGAGGGGATCGACATTTCCTTGCGAAAAGGAGCGCTGCGGGTCTCACCCCACCTGTATAACACGCGGCACGAGATAGACACGCTGCTCGACGTTCTGAGTGCATTCCGTGGATAGACTGCGGCCATGGATCTGAGCGGTTGCTAGAATGGGCCGACGATCTGCCCGGCGTGCAAGGAAGTCGAGACTATGCATGCAGCGCTGACGAACCGCCGTTGCGCTCGCAGGTGAACCATGAAGATAGCCATCGCTCAAATCGCTCCAGTATTTCTGAACCGCGCGGCCACGCTTGTGAAAGTCGGCGACTACATCCGCCGCGCCGCCGAGCAAGATGCTCAACTCGTGGTCTTTGGTGAATGTCTCGTGCCGGCGTACCCCCTGTGGCTCTGCCGCACCGATGCGGCGCGCTTCGAGGCCGACGATCAGAAGCGATTGCACGCGCGCTACCTCGACCAGGCCGTCTCGATCGCCGATGGGCATCTGCAACCGATCACCGACGCGGCCCGCGCGGCCAATCTCGCCGTGATTCTCGGCGTGGCGGAACGCGCCGCGGACCGTGGCGGGCACACCATTTTCTGCTCGCGTGTGATCATCGACCGCTCCGGTGAGATTCTGTCGGTGCACCGCAAGCTGATGCCGACGTATGAAGAGCGGCTGGCGTGGGGCGTCGGCGACGGCAGCGGCCTGGTCACGCACCGCATCGGCGAGTTCACCGTCGGCGCGCTCAATTGTTGGGAGAACTGGATGCCGCTGGCGCGCGCGGCGCTGTATGCCGCTGGCGAGAATCTCCACGTCATGCTCTGGCCGGGGGCCGTGCGGCTCACGCGGGACATCACGCGTTTCGTGGCGCGCGAAGCCCGCTCGTTCGTCGTCTCGGTGGGTGGGATCATCCGTGCCAGCGACGTTCCCCCCGACGTGCCCGAGCGAGACCGGATCTGCGCCGATGCAGACGTGTTCTATGACGGCGGCTCGTGTGTTGCCGGTCCCGATGGCGAGTGGATGATCGAACCGGTCGCCGGCAAGGAGACTCTGCTGACGGTCGAGCTCAACCTCGGCCGCGTGCTCGAGGAGCGTCAGAACTTCGATCCCGCCGGCCACTACGCCCGCCCGGACGTACTGAGGCTGATTGTCGACCGACGACGCCACGAGGCCGCCGAGTTCCTGGACGATCGCAGCTAGCTCGTGATACGCAGTCGCGGCCGGTCCATGGCACCAGCGCAGCTCTTTGGGGTGTTAAAGCGGTATCACTGTTCATGTAGCGTCCGGGCCCCGCAACGGACGTCGACGTTCACGATGCCGGGCTCGGCCGCTACAGGCTTTCTGCAGCCGATCTAAGGCTCGCGCACCAGCTTCGCGGAGTCACCGGTCAGGTCCGTGGCGTAGATGATGTCGGTCATGCCTCGGTCGGCGATGTCCTTCTGGGTCATCTCGGACAGCGACTCCGGGACCCAGTCACGCCCGGTCTCGGAGGATTTGAACGGATTGTCGGTCACGGTGAAGATGACCATGTTCTGATCGGTGTCAACATCCCAGGTACCGGTGGTTTGCTTGTTGTCCTTGGTCGGATCACCGTCCAGAGTGCGCAGCGAGAAGACGAACGTCTGGTCGGCATTCAGCGTAACGTGCCGGCGGAAATTCTGGGGTTTGGTCTTGGCACGACGGGCGGACGGCGGGAGTACCTTGGGAGGCGATTCGAGCCAGTCACCGACGACCGTGTCAGCAGTGAGGATGTCTTCCTGGGCACGGCCCTTGCCGCAGCCGGCCACAACCAGCACACCTGCCACCAGCAGCAGGGGGACGGTCACGCGTTTGCTGAAACGATTCATAGCTTGCTCCTGACAAGGCTGTCGTACTCGCGGATTCGATCAAGATCCGGGTCACCTTAGCATCTGGCCTAAGGATCGTACAGTCCCGTGTCCGGATTCGTCGGCCCGGCGCCGTTGCAAAATCTTCGGACCGTCCCTAAACTGCCCGTTTATAATCTTGTCCGAGGACGCACTTAAGGGAGCCGGCGGTGCCTGCGATCAGCGACTATGGTGTCGTGGCAATCCTGATTCTCGTCGTGATGGGGATCGCAGGGATCATTCTGCTCCTAACGTATCTGATCGGCCCGAAGCGATCGGGTCCGATCAAGCTCAGCGTCTATGAGTCCGGGGTAGACCCGATCGGCGACGCCCGCAAGCGCTTCAATGTGCGCTTCTACCTGGTTGCGGTGCTGTTCCTGATTTTCGACGTCGAGATCGTTTTCCTGTATCCCTGGGCGGTATTGTTTCCGCGGCTGCAGGCTGCGGAGGGGGGCGATCGGGCGTGGGCCGCTCAATTGGCGGCCGACGAGTTCACGCCGGTGTTTTTCGCCGTCGCCGTCGGCATTTTCTTCCTCCTGCTGACCATTGGTTTCATCTACGAATGGCGCAAGGGAGTTTTCCGATGGGATTGAATGTGGCTATCGCGAGAGACGCGCTGCCTGAAGGCGCCGTCGAGACCACCCGGCTCGACTATCTCGTGGATTTGATAAAGAAGTACGGGATCAACTGGTCCCGTAAGAACAGCCTCTGGCCCATGCCGTTTGCCACCGCGTGTTGCGGGATCGAGTTCATGTCGGCGGCTGCCAGCCGCTACGACATCTCGCGCTTCGGCTCCGAGGCTTGCCGCTTCAGCCCGCGGCAGTCGGACATGTTGATCGTGGCGGGGCGGATCGTTGCGAAGATGATGCCGGTTCTGCAGCGAATCTATCTCCAGATCACCGAGCCCAAGTGGGTGGTCGCGATGGGGGCCTGTGCGTCGACCGGGGGGGTGTTCGACACCTACGCGGTCGTGCAGGGCTGCGACCAGTTCTTGCCGGTGGATGTGTATATTCCCGGCTGCCCGCCGCGGCCCGAGACCGTCCACGAGGCCGTGATGGCCATCCAGCGCATCGTGCGCGAGGACGGTGTCAAGTCGAGCAAGGAGCGCGGCAAGGGCCTGCAACTGGTGATCCAGCCGCCCCAGATGGGCAAGCCCGATCCCGAGCATCGCGAGCGCAGTCTCGACGAGCGGACTCGCGGTCCGACGGTCTGATCTGGGTGGCGAGGTGCTGATCGGTCGGGAGTGCGCGACCGGTATTGTCAGCGGATCTGCGGAAGGTGTATTGAATGGCGACAGCCGACGCGATTGCGGCGCTGCAGGAGCGGTTCCCGGAGTTGAATCTCGACCCGCGGCCGCTGCTGCGCTATTGGGATGGTGAGCCCTCGGACCAGTTGTGGCTGCGGATAGCGGCGGACCGGCTGCTCGACGTGGCGCGTTTCGCGCGCGACGACCCCCGCACCAGCTTCGAACAGCTCATCGACCTGACGGCGGTGGACTACCTGAACTTTCCTGACGCGGAAGATCGCTTTGCCGTGATCTATTCGCTCCTGAGCCTGACCCACAACCATCGGTTGTGGCTGAAGGTGTTTGTGAACGACCCGAACCCGGAGGTGCCGTCGGTGACCGCGATCTGGCGCGGGGCGGACTGGCCGGAGCGGGAAGTGTTGGATCTGTTCGGCATCGGCTTTGCGGGGCATCCGGATCCGCGTCGGCTGTTCCTGCCGGACAGCTTTAGCGATCATCCGCTCCGCAAGGATTATCCGCTGCGCGGCAAGGGGGAGCGGGCTGCTTTCGAAACGGTAACGCGTGAGAGTGCATAGCACCAACCGACCGGTGTCAGCGATCCGGTGCAGCGGACGAAACGGCAAGTGGAGTTGCAGACCGTGACGATGGCCAATGACGAACGAGCGACCACTCTCACGCGGGACGAGTCCGCCGGCGAGGACCGCTGGGCGCTGAACTTCGGCCCGCACCACCCCGCCACGCACGGAACGCTGCACCTGCAGCTCGAGCTCGAGGGCGAGCGGGTGGTCAAGTGCACGCCGCACATTGGTTATCTACACAGCGGCTTCGAAAAGCTCGGCGAGCACCTCGATTACAACCAATGGGTGGTGGTCACCGACCGGATGAACTACTGCTCGCCCGGCTGCAACAACGTCGCCTGGCATCACGCGGTGGAGAAGCTCTTCGGAGTCGAGATCACGCCGCGCTGCAAGGCCATCCGCACGATTGTCCAGGAGTTGAACCGGATTGCCGACCATCTGATCTGCGTCGGGGCCAACGCGCTCGACCTGGGCGGCCTGACCGGTTTTCTCTACGGCTTCAATCCGCGCGAGCCGATCCTCGACTTCATGGAGGAGCTTTCCGGGGCGCGGTTCACCAGCAGCTTTACGCGTATCGGCGGACTGATGCGCGACGCGCCCGAGGGGTGGACGGGCAGGATTCTGGAGTACCTGCACGGCACCCTCCCGCGGGCACTGGAGGACTTCGAAACGCTGCTGGTTCGCAATCGGATCTTCATCGAACGGGTCAAGGGTGTCGGTGTGCTCAGCCACGACGATGCGGTCAACTGGTCCTGGACCGGGCCCTGCGCGCGCGGCAGCGGCGTCAAACGCGACCTGCGCAAGGATGAGCCGAACCTCTGCTTCGCCGACGGGTGGGACGGCCAGGGCGGCTCGGCGGTGGATTTCAGGGTCGCGATCGCGCACGGCGGCGACGTGCTGGCCCGCTTCATGGTGCGGCTGGAAGAGATTCGGCAGTCGAGCCGAATCATCGAGCAGGTGATCGAACGCATGCCGGCGGGGCCGGTGAACATCTTCGCCGACGAGAACGTCACCCTGCCGAACAAGCAGGAGATCTACTTCTCGATCGAGGGTCTGATCCATCATTTTGAGAAGTTCATGACCAATCGCGGCTATCGGCCGCCGATCGGCGAGGCCTACGGGGCGGTCGAATCGCCAAACGGGGAGCTGGGTTTCTATCTGGTCAGCGACGGCGGTAATACCGCGTATCGCGTCCGCAGCCGCCCACCCTGCCTGCACAACTACCAGGCCTACCCGGTGCTGATCGAGGGACATCAGATCAGCGATATCGTTGCGGTCCTGGGCAGCATTAACGTTATTGCGGGGGAATTGGATCGTTAGTCGGGTCGAGTTAACCCGCCGCATCCGCGTGGGGCGGCCGGAGCGAGTGGAGAACGCTGGTGAGTTGGAAGGCCATCGATCGCAAGACGATTGCCGAGGAAAGCCTCGGACCAGGATTGAGCGCGGCGGCTAAAGAGAAGATCCGCACGTTCTTCCCGCGCTACCCCAGCCGGCAGGCGGTGATGCTGCCGGCGCTGCACATTGCGCAGGACGAGATCGGCTACTGCTCGTTGAGGGCGATGCGGGACGTTGCCGCGCTGCTCGAAGTTCCGCCGTCGGTCGTGCAGGATGTGGTCACGTTCTACACGCACTTCTGGACGCATCCGCGCGGCCGGAAGATGATCACGGTCTGCCGGTCGCTGAGCTGCGAGCTCTTGGGCGGCAAGGAAGTGCTGGCGGCGATCAAGCAGAAGCTGGGGATCGACGAGCACCAGACGACCGCGGACGGCGAGTATTCGCTCGCCACCGAGGAGTGCCTGGCGCTATGCGATCACGGCCCCTGCGTCCTGATCAACGAGAAGGCCCACAAGTGTGTGCGTCTGGAAGATCTGGATCGAATCCTGAGCGACCCGGACAACGACCAGGTCGCGATGCCGCGCAGCGAACTCTTCGACGCGCCGCAGACAGCGTGAGCACGCGATGCCCTTGACGGTTTTGGTGGTGTAGATGCCTTACGAACAGGTACTAATGCGAAACGTCGGCGTGCCCAACAGCGCGTCGCTCCAGACTTACAAGGCCACCGGCGGTTACCAGGGGGTGGTCAAGGCCTTCGGGATGACGCCCGCCGAAGTCGTCGACCTGGTGAAGCGCTCGAACCTGCGCGGGCGGGGCGGAGCCGGTTTTCCGGCCGGCGTGAAGTGGGGCTTTCTGCCGGCCGACCGTGAGATGACTTACTTGTGCGTCAACGCGGACGAGTCCGAGCCGCCCACCTTCTGCAACCGCATCACGATCGAGCACGATCCGCACATGCTGTTGGAGGGCACTCTGATCGCCGCGTACGCGACGCAGACCAAGGTCGCCTACATCTACATGCGCGGCGAGTTCATGGAGCAGTTCCACGTCTTGCAGCTTGCCTTGGATGAGGCCTACGAGGCGGGCTACTTCGGCCAGAATATTCTCGGCAGCGGGTATGACCTGGAGTGCTATAT
>SDBT01011632.1_pt1 | contig 14151 bp, 13 predicted proteins | sample 2277101 | NCBI WGS metagenome assembly SDBT01 (sample SAMN10404973, study PRJNA504765) | marine sediment metagenome | isolation source: marine sediment core GS10_PC15, 103 cmbsf | place: Arctic Ocean: Southern Knipovich Ridge | collected 2010 | reverse complement strand
TAACTAGAAATGTATCAACTGGCAATTCAATCGCCAACTCTCCATCCTTTATATGTGTCTTGATACTATTTTCTTTTAATTGTTCAAAATCTCCATTAACCATATTTTCCAAGTCCGCCTTTACGAGAAAGTATAAATCTCCATTGTATTTATTATATAATCTAGTTGATTCATCTATTGGTGGCATACAGTCTCCTTGACCATATTCAACAACTCCAACTACTCCAGTTGTTATTTTTGTATTTGCATCATAAATTTTCTCACAACTTAATATTCCTATCAAACTAATAAATAATATATTTACAATTATCGTTTTCATAATTTATAAGATGTTTGGTTTCATAATTAAAATATGAGATTATTATTTATTTGGTTGCTTTTTGCATGACTCACAACTACGTACTTTATGCAATTATTATAATATTTCATCACCATAACGGTCGGCGCTTAACCGGTGGCGGGCCTTAGCGAAACTTTTACTCATCCTAGAGCTGAAGCCGTCCGAGTTGACGCCCAACATGGAGATACATTGATAATATCATAAAATAATCACCAGAAAGCAAAGCAAATATTTTATAATGATGTAATAAAGCGAATCGACTGAAACACCAAGGAGTGGTTTGATATTTCTATCACAGCTGGAATGTCCGATAACCGCTGAAGGGGATTATTGAATTTTAAGGTTTCTCAAATATGACAGACCTTTCTTTATTTGAGTTCAAATGACATGAATCAACAAGGGCTTTAGCCCATTCCTTTGAATATTGGAAACGCTAATCCCCTTAGCCCCAGCGGTAGAAGACAACAATACACCTATTCATATATCATATACAATTTTCAACTTATCCATTTTAATCATTGCAATCGTGATTAATATTATTATATTAATAGTAGTATCATCCATCTCTGAACTCATCTAAGCACTCGAATAAAGACTATGGAAACTTTTTTAAGTGATAATACACGAAAAGTCCGTAAAGGACTCCTAATGGCCAGTTTGATTAGCTTTGCTCTTTCAAAGGTGGGCCTTGTGCTCAACAATGTCTCACTTCTTGGTTCCAATTTCAGTTTAACAAGGTTTGATGCAGTGCCAATTGTTCTGGCTCTCGTAATCGTTTATTTCCTAATTACATTCGTCAGTTTTGGGTTCAAGAATATTCAAACCATCTAAAAGCATCTCGTGCACATCCAGCCGGTGTTAAACATTCTCAGGTTGTTTTATCGACTTGGGACAACATCAAAATCGGATACGACGCAAACGAAGGAAATACACCAACAGTTGGTGCTTCATAGATATGCAAGGAATATGCGTATAATACCAGCAGCACCGGAAAGTAGACCGAGGAGCAGTCAGAATGACTGCTGGATAAGTATGCAGAAAAGTCTCATGTATTTCATCGGCTGACAGCGGTAAGGCGGTATTGCATAACTTTTTTTGGATCCGGTTAGGTTAAAATGTATTGAAAAACTTAGATTAAATAGAAATCATTGGATTATTTCTTTTTATTACTTTTTTGAATTTCTTTACACTTTTCCACCAAGAGTTCAAATGATTTATCTCTTCTATCAAAAGATTTTTCAGTCCCAATTGTAGCACCACCGTGAGTGAGCAAATAATTAAACTCCCATTTGTTTTGATCATTTAAGATAAATTGAATTTTTTCAGGATTAAACAAATCGACCAACTCAATTATTCTATATTCTATCTGCTTTAGATTACTTTTATACAATGATTCAATGATGGTATTTGGAGAATCACTAATTGCAATGAGTTCAATTTGAATTTTTGCTGGGAAAACAAATATATATGTAATCGGTCTATTTTTTGGAATAGCTTTTTTGGCATATAACAAAATTGCATTCTTTATTAAATCATAAATCTTCGATAAATCATCCGATATTTTATTTCCAAGTTTTTTAATTGTTTTTTTAATAATTAGTTTGGCAATTTTATAACCAAAAAGTGCATATACAATATTTTCAGTAAACTTGAAAACAATCTCAGGATCGAGGATTTGAGCTTTTCGGATGATATCTATATTTGATATTTCCAATTCAGTTGTTTGTTTTAAACGATTATAAAATGCTCTCGAATGTTCTAATTTTTCAAAATTAACAGGATCAACTGAAATTTCAATTCCTTTTGGCTCATATTCTTTTGCTTCTGTAAAGGGAGTTCCTCCTTCATTAAAGGATTCGCTTATTAATGTTTCGCCTGTCTCAAGCGTAACCAATTCCCTTTTATCAAAAAATTCTTGATATGCTGTTAAATAGTATTCATCATCGACGCCTCTAATAACCTGAGCATCATTAATTCTTCCTAATGGTGGTAAGGTCATATCATGCTCTAAACCCATCCGAACTTTTCGATTTCCATTTATAAATTCTAATCCAGATTCTAGAGCACTTTTTGTCATCATCATGCCGTGTGAATCGATATGGGTAGAAGATAAAGTAATCTTAGTTCTTTTCATTATTTCACTTAATATTTTTTAAATCTAACATATTTTAATAGTCAAATGATGACAAGGTAGAAAAGTCAACAGTTGTTTTCTTGATATTGAATATACACAATCCAATATAAAAATAACGGGTCGAACGTGGCGTATACATCGCCAGAAGTACATAAACTTTTTTAATCGTCGTCAATGGATGTGGTTGCTTGGCTGACCGCTAGATTTAATATTCTGGTCATCAGTGAATATGATACACGAAAAAATGCCCAACCAAATTTCCAAAGTATTACTTTTTAAATGCCGCATCTACATTACTCTTTTTCTTCTGCAAATGCTATGTTTTTTTAATAGTAATTATGTCGCCACTGTTCCGTATCAACTTAAGTCTGACATCTCTTAGTTTTTTACGATGCATATCCATAGCATCCAATTCAAGTTTTTGTAAATGTATCTGATCTGCTGTTAATTCAAACAGCGGCTCATTCAGTATTTTAAATGCAGATGTCATTACCACCAGTCTATTAAATGCGGACTTATATTGAATATTTTCTGCGAGCAGTTCTTGTGCTTTTTTTCTAACATGTTTATCGCTTTCTTTTAGTTCTTTAATATCAGCTTTATGTTTTAAATCTATTTCTCGCACCTGATAATTAACAGCATTATGAAAAGTTTCATCTTTAATTTGGTTTAACCACATTTCATGTGTGCTTTTTAACGTATCGTGTTGAGCTTTGAAACTGTCAACAATTGACTTCTGTGCCTCAATTGTCTCTTTCTGTGCTTTCAGGGCTTTCCACAAAAGTCCAATTATTCCGAAAGCCAATAAGGTCAATATCAGATTAATATACTGAATAAATTCAGCCATCGTTGTCTCCTTATATTAAATTCCAATAAAATTTTGGAGATTTATTCGTTATTTGGATTTTCTTTTGAATACAATTCGTATAATTCATTTAAATCTTTGGAAAATAGATTAGATTTGCGGTAAAACTCTCTTTGGCGAATGTTTCGTATTACAAATGAGTATGACATCATAAATAAAGATAATGCCAGTAGTGAATACCAAAAGAAATAAGACGTTCCAATAAGATATATCAATAGGCCAACAATTAATATAAAGTGACCGTATTTTACCAATAAGAATATTCCGCCACCTTCTTTCTTTAATTCGGAATAATGATGAATTGTTTTCAGGAGAATAGTAAAAAACCCCTCTTCCCTAAGTTCGCCGTAAAAAGGTCTCCACGCATATTTTTCAAGCTCTTCCAATGTAGCTTTCCGAATAAGAGAATCCTTTTCCTTGTTGGCTTGCTGAATGCAATCTATGTCCATGCGTAATTTTCTTATGGTAAGTATGTTTTTCCAGAATACTACAATACTGCTAATTGCAAGCGCCGCAGCTGATATTACGGGCCAATTATTAGAAATCCATGAAACGAACTTGTTGATTATATCTTCCATGTCATTTCATATTTCTTAATTTCCAAATACTGCGGTTCTTATTATACTTCCACTAAGATATACAAAATTTTCGGTTTCATTTGATGTGGGGATTTTTTTCTTTCCGGCATGTTTGTATTTACATCCATAGTCTATGTATTCGTTGAGAAGACCCTTTAATACAGCCTTCGGCTCATTTGAAACTTTTAACTTTGAAACAAACAATTCTTTGTTTGCAGACAAATCTTTATCATTTCCAGTGATAATTATTGCCATTGCTTCAACCGCTTTATATATATCTGTTATCTACATATTTCCATCTTTGAGCATACCTAGCGAAACTGTTGAGAATATTAATTTCTGAAATATAGAAAAATAGTGACCTTCAAATTTGGCTTGTAAGCGACGATCTCGGATATAAGCATAAATTTTTTATCATTTTGATATTTTCGATAGTCTCAACGGTCGGCAATTAGCGCCGTACAGAAAATCGTTAGAAGTTGATGTAGCCAAACACATTAAACTTAAATTGTCGATTTTTGTAAAAAATTCGAACAGGAGGACTTTTTGTGCTTGACTTTAGGCATGTTACACATTAGGCAAATATTTTCTGATAAGCTCAGCGTACTGATGCATGCCCCTCTTCTCCAATTCTTTTACGAATACAGGCCAAGGCGGGATGTTTCCAATATAAGGCGTTGAACCTGTAGACATACCGCCACCTGTGCCGGTAGATAGTCCGCCGCCTGCTCCGGTTGATAATCCACCTCCGGCACCGGTAGATAGTCCACCTCCAGCTCCGGTTGATAATCCACCGCCTGCGCCGGTAGATAGCCCACCGCCTGCACCAGTAGACATTCCCCCACCAGCTCCAGTAGACATCCCGCCACCAGCTCCAGTTGAAGCACCACCGCCTGCACCAGTAGACATTCCTCCACCAGCACCTGTAGATAATCCTCCACCAGCACCTGTACTTTGATTTCGTGGCCAACCTTTTTTAGTCATATTTTCCCTCCTGATAAATGCCTAACGAGATTGTCGAAAAATCCTAATTCCAGAAATCAAAAAAAATAGTGACCTTCAAATTTGGATTGTAAGCGACGATCCCGAATAAAGGCATTGTTTTTGTATACATGATTTATATAATTTTTTTATCATTTTGACTTATTCGACAGTTTCAACGGTCGGCAATTAGCAGCGGCGGGCGATGGGCAAAACATAAAATTCATGCCACAGCTGAAAGCGTCCACTACATTGTTTTGTTAGGCGATTAGAAATAGGGGTTCTTTGTCCGTGCCAGCCAAAAGTGCTTACCACTTTCGTACATTCTGATGGGTTTCAAAATTAATCTTAAGAAATCCTTGTTCTTTTGAATGTCTCGATCACATCACTATTAGCTCGAACGAGTTTTCTATTTAAAGTTGTGAATCTAGGAACTTTTTCTTCAGAAAAAAGCAAATCCCTTGAGAACCCTGACAATTCGACCACATTGCTCAAAAATTTGTTGCAATAATAATTATAGTAATATACTTTACTCTTAAAGTTTCTCAAACCTTCATTTGTGTTTATTAAGTCATTCCCTTTATGGTTGATTTTATTTAGGATACTGTCTAAAAAGTCTGCAGATTCAGCTAATCTATTGTACCCCTCTTCGTTCAAATGCCAGAAACAGTTTTCGACAACTTCTAAGATGAGCGACCGGACTATGTTTATTGAGTCCACTGTTTCCATTACTTTTTCGATTGAAGGATTAAATCTCTTAATCAACCCTCTCGTTGCCCTTGTTAATTGTTCATTTTTACCAATAACACCCCTCAGTTTACTTCTATTTGATCCAAGCAACATTCTATCCATACTGTTTTGAATAAAATTGAGGAACTCCGAACGGAGATTGTCATTATTCTTAAAAGTCCTGAATGTTGCTACTTCGATTTTATTTTCCAGACTATCCATCGAAAAATTTGCAGAGCCATAGTAGATTTCATTTTCACTCATAATCCATTTGGAATGGTTCTTATTCTCTATTGAAACAGATACACCATTTCTTATCAGTTCAATAGCACGTATTCTGTTTGCGTCTCTTCCTCTATACAAGTTAATCGGAAAAATACAGTGTTTTGATTGAATTGGTGAATCAATTACCATTTTAAGAACTGAGCGTGGATTACGGTGGTTCGTAAAACTATAACCACATATTAAAATTAAATCCTGAGCCCTTCGAATGATATTTTCAATTTCTGGTGTAATATCATTTTGTTTTAATCCAGTAAGTCTAAAATTACCTTCTGTGATCATTTCTGACCTGCGTTTAATTCATTCTTAATGCCATGGAATTTTATCGCCTAACGAGACTGTCGAAAAATCCTAATTCCAGAAATCAAGAAAAATAGTGACCTTCAAATTTGGCTTGTAAGCGACGATCTCGAATAAAGGCATTGTTTTGTAAACTTGATATATCAATTTGACTTATTCAACAGTCTCAACGAACAAATAGCCGGCGCTGCCATTCTGGTTACTGAACCTGCAGAAATGATTAAACTTACGACAACGCCCCCGAACGCTGAATTTAAGCTATTATGGCAGCGTCCAAGTTAATTTGATTGTTAGAAATGCGTGTTTGATTTTGATGAAAAATATCTTTTTATTTAGATTCTACAAAATATTTTGCTGATCCCTAATTCTTTAATCACTCTTCTCACAATGGAATCGTAACGCATTTTTAGACTATTCAAATGGAAAATTAAGTTCTTTTAAGAGGTCTCTCCAGAAATTACGAACATCTTCCCCAATTGATGCAGCAGTTCCAATCTTAATATTCTTATCATCAAGTATTGAAACAGTAAAATACACTGGATTTGCAGAAGATGCATTAATAGAAATTTTATTATCAGGATGTCTTTCAAAAGTTACTTCTCCTGTATTAACTTTTAAAAAGGCTTCAACCTCCCCAATTTTTGGATTACAACCAGAACGATCAATTCTGTGCTCTCCGTGTTTAAGATCTGTAATAAGATCTCCAAGTATTTTCATTGAGTTTAAAGTATTTATTCGTTTTTCTACGATGTCAGTAGGTTTCTTTTCTATTTTGAGCCACTGTTTAACATGATCTTTTAGATGCCATAACTCATTCAATAGTTGCTTATTCTCTAATATTATTTGTTTTGTGTCTTTTTCGTTTAGGAAAGTTCCACCAAATAATTTATGATTAGTAGATTTCACACAGGTAAATGCATAGTCTGTTGCTTCAAGGATATTACGAATTCGCTGAATTTTATCTAATATTGACATTTTAACTTACCATTACTTATACTAACGGACACTGCTAACAGGGGCCGGGCCTAAGCAAAATTGAATTCATGTCACAGCCATCGGCATGAAGCATTGGCTTAGGATGCTGGTAATTTGTGTATTATTCTGTTTCACGCAACACTTCTATGCCTTGTTTCGTTAGACACACCGAATTATGTTATTAGTTATATAACAAATGAATTGATGGACTCAAACGTGTACAGACATCCAAAAAATACTGGTAACGTGGATCGCCTTTTAATCCTACTGGATTTGCACCAAATTGTTCACAACAAACGAAAATATTATATTTTGTTAATATTGCTGGTGTGTTAAGATAGAGTAAAATTCCAATTCTTCTTATATCTAATTCCTTTGCCCAAAATTTTTCATAGGTTTTAATAAAATTATATATGATTTTGCTAAGTTCCATCTCCAATTGTTGTTCATCTAACACTTCTAGTAACATATCTCCGGGATTTATTAATTTGCTTAATGACAGTCCCACAATTCCATAAGTTTTATCTGGGATATTAAATATGTTAAATCGTTTAGTTAATTGCTTATGTGCATAATGGATACATTTATCAATATTTTTTAATGAAGAAGGTCTCTTACATTCAACAAACAAATATCTATGATCATCATGAATTAACAAATCCGCATCTGTTGTAAAATCTAATTTGAATTTTGTAGAAGCGAAATGCGAAGCAATGTTCAGTTCAAATCCAATATCTCGAGCAGTATGAGATCCAGTAGATGTTGTTTCATCTAATCTGTAAATCGGCCCTTTAATAAACATCCGAAGTTTTTCAAGAAAACTATTGTCTTCAATATTTTTGAGACCTTTATATATTATCACAAGTTCTGTCACTTCGAATAATGAATTACACAACCTATTAAAACTTCTCTCATTGATCAGTTCATTTAGTTTATTATTCACAAAAGCATTAGCTAATAATTCGATATCATGTTTATATTTGCCTATACGATTCTTACTATGGCTCAGACCCAAAGAATTAAGCCAAGAGGCAGCCTCATCAATATCCTTTGATTCAATATCAAATGTTTTTTTTCCGAAATAGTATTTCATTTTACATTACTCGTTAGCCGGTATCTTCAGCTGGAAAAATTTTGCTAACTGATCTTCAACATCAAGACCATGTTGAGAAGCTATTTTTGCTACATGCATTCCGAGCACACCTCGTAATTCACCAATAGCTCCATTAAAAACCCAACTGGCCCAATGATTTAAATGCGCACCATATTTAACGATTCTATCCTTAGGATCATGAACTGTATCAAGGAATTTTCTACAAGCTGCTCTCATTGCCCGGAGATCTTTCGTTATTTCATGATCATCATCTAAAGTGGAAATTTTTTCAGTAAGAAATTCTCTAATTTGAAGAACGGATTCTATACAAAACTGAAAAACTTCCAATTCAGCTGGATTATAGAGTACACGTCTATCTTCAAGAAATGCAATCACTTTCCGAGCGACGCTAATTTCATGCTCCGGTGGATTCCAAGAGATTCCGAAGATTGGTGTACTTATTCCGGTTAATCGTGTTGTAATTTCTTTAAATTTCATATTTCCTCAATTGATAGCTGACTACCGTCATGAAATATTGGCTTAGAATATTGGTAATTTGTGTGTTATTCTGTTTCAAGCAATACTTCTATGGCTTGGTTCGTTAGCTCTCAGATCAACTTCCATCTCTTCTCAACTGCTGCGATTTCATCTAGCAGCCGTTTTGTGAGAGTATCTTCTCCAATCACAGATTTTCCGTGAATCGTTGGTGTTTCTCCCTCCTCCACAGGATCAAGCTCCTTTATCACTTTCTCCGGCAAGTAGGGCTTCATTTGCGAAAACATCGCAGTGTTTCGAAAGGAATCCCATTCAAACTCGTCTTCTACATATCGTCGCCACGAATCCACCAATTCCTGTCTTCTCTTTCTCTTCTCACGTCGTTTTTCTATTTCCCACTTTACCCACGGCATGACAAGACCCCCAATCACACCAGCTACAAAGATCAGTATCGCTGGCAAGACTTTTGTAACGAAGATTTCCATGCGTTCCTCTCTTCTTATGGTCGCTAATTAGTAAGTGAGTGGAATGATTCCATATAATACTCGTTTGCTTAATAAAATTAGAGTCAATTTAATATAATGTAAAAATTAAAGTAAGATAATAATGATTTGAAGAACATTTCAATTGATCTGCTGATTTTCTTTATTTTTGTGTGGCGACTAGTTCAACTAATGAGTCAAAGAACGAAATCCCGAAAAAATGTGATTTTATCGTAATGGAATACTATTATTTCTTGAATTTAAAGGGCGAATACATTCGTTAGGTGGTGTTCATGAAACTAGTGAATTTTATTTTTGGGAGTTTAGAATTTTTTTTATTAAGGGTATAAAATTATTTATTTGCAATAAAATTTGTTTTCCCGTCTCTCTAATTGCATTGCTATCTGTAGCTAATGCAAAATCATTTAATATGGGATCAATTCTATCAAAAACTATATCCGCTTCATTTGGATTTTCTGCACCAAAATATTCACGGTTTTCCTTAAGTTTAAATAGAAATTCTTGGACTTCCTTTGCATCCGATTCATGATCATATCCTTTTAAACTTGCAGGAGTAGAGGCTGGACCATACTTTGACATACGATTTCGAACATTTTTTATATTATCACTCAGAACTGATAATTCTACCATTTCTCGATGTTTGGTTAACTGGGCTTTAATTTTTTCGGATTCTTTTGCTGAGTATGCGGCTTTTTTTGCTTTACGAATTGCAATATATGCACCAAAAATGGAAGCAAATGCACCGATTATTGTTATTATATCCATATCATGCTCTTAGAATTCTATTTATATCGTCCTTGGATAAATTTAATTTATCTGCTGTCTGGTTCCATTTCGTAAGCATATTTCTGTATTTTTGTAATGTTGGCATATGGCTATTAAAATCTGGGTATTTCTGATCATATTTCAATTCAGGGAATCTATCTAAATCGTTGATTAAATATTGTGTATAAACCATATGATGAGACTCATTATTACCGTCGAAACCGGGAAATGTAAGAAATGTAGTTTCAATATCTTCTTTGTCATCTATTCTATCGTATGAATATTTGATGGAGCTATACATATCTAAGATATCTAAAACCTTTTTGCAATCTTCAATAGAAAATTCATCATAAAGATGATCGGTTATCCAATCATAATGAAGAGTATAGCCTTCCTCAATAGCCTTTCGAGAGGAAGCATAGTAATCTGCTTCTTCAGGATATAGTTTTTCCAAAATTTTAAATTGATTTGATATTATGAAACGCTCAAATTTTGATAACTTCATTTTACTCCTTTCATTTATATTTAACACTACCTAACGAGACTGTCGAAAAACACTATTACCTGAAATATAGAAAAATAGTGACTTCCAAATTTGGCTTATAAGCGACGATCTCGAATAAAGGCATTTGTATACCTGTTTTATTTAATGATTTTATCATTTTGACTTATTCGACAGTCTCAACGATTGAACTCAGCGGCTGGTTCTGACGGCTTGAAAAGCCGGCGGTAACAGTCCGTTGGAGTAATTTATGTGCACCATTGGTTTATTGTGATACATTCTTAACTTTTTAATTTAACGGTTGGTATATGAAAAGTATGCGATTGCGTTGCACGTACCTTTCAATCTGTAAAAAAAGCTGAAACGGGTTACAAGCCTTGAAATTACCACTATTTCGCCTATTTTTTATATGCATTGTTGTACGCCGTTTTTATTTAGGCATAATAAGCTCTTTTAACACAGAAGTGGCTACTTCAGAAATTGTTCCTGCCCATTTTTTAAGAAACTTTTCCCATTTACTTTCTTTTACTTTTGGTGATTGTTCATTTTTTATTTCATTGGCTTCTTCTAAAATGAGTGTTTTGTCCTCTGATAAAATTTGTTTATTTCCCTCAATAAAGTTATCAGCATTGATTACTTTTTCAATGGTTCTATAAAAATTCTGATTTACTTTCATAATTAAATTAACCTTTGGTATTGTACTTGAAAATGAATTTATTCTATTTAAAATTACTTCATATAGTTCATTGGTTTGAATAGCTGACTCACCTTGATGTATATTAATTATTAGTCCATCGGATTTGTCTAAATGAGTAAAAGCTTTAGCTGAAATTGAATTTAATATTTTGGGAATATCTTCTTCATGTGTGATTTTGTTTTGAGTGTAGTTGCCCAGCTTTAAGAATAATCCTGCTATATCAATAAGCAAGTTTCTCTTTTCAATATCTTCAATAGAATTTATACTATATTTTGATAGGTTTGAAAAGGTTTCCCAAAGATTATATTCTGTATGATTAATTTTTTCAAGGAATTTATCGTAAGAAATTTCTTCATCAGTAAAATAAAAATATCGGATTAGTGATTTGTTTCTTTCTACTATTTCTATTCCTAAGTTAGAATTTTCTTGTAATTCAAAATAATTGCAAAATATTTTTACTATATCTAAAACTAAAGTTTGGGTTGCCTTTGAAGCTGTAATTGTAAAGATTTCTGTTTGGCAATAGTATTTTCGACATCCTTTTCCAATTTCAACTACACCCTCTTTCTCTAATTCAAATAGTCTTGCTTTGAATTTCGGATAAATCTTATTGAGATTAAAATTTTCAAATGAAATTAGGCCCTTAGGTTCATCTTTAAAATGAATTGACAGTTCATTTTTTATCATGTCATCTTGTGGATATTTGCCTTTGAAAATAATTCTCCCTTTTTCACTAAGTTCAATATTTTCAAAATGTGTGCCGCTCATCATTGGATTAACATTCTCCTTTAAAGAAAATTCCGCTTCTTTAAAACTTATCGTACCGTTTATCCGACTTTGTTCAAATAGAAATTCATTTTCAATCGTACATTGATTAAAATTCAATTCATAATCAAAAGAGGATTTGGAAATAAATACTCTTGGTTTTATAAGAGATCCCTCAAAGCTTAGATAATGAACTGATTTGCATTGCTTTATTCCAATTTCACAACTCGATGTCTCATTTATATTATTAAAAGTACAATTGTCAAATAACAGATTTCTCTGAAGATCACAATTAATTAAACTAAGTCCATTGTGGAAAGTAGCGTTACTAGAAAATGTAGAATTTTTAAATTCAACATTGGTAAAATAAAGTTTTTCACAAAAAGAAGTGTTTTGAATATTTAGTATAATAATAGTCATATTGAGGAATTCAACACGGCAATTAAAGGTAGAATATGATAAGTCAAGAGAACCAATGAATTGAACCTTATCAAATTTAAATGATTCATAATTGGGGAAATAGAATCCAGAAAAGAAGTAATCCCTTTCGTGTATTTCTAAATTAATATTTATCTCTGAAACTACTTTTATCAATTCATACAACTTGTATTCAAAATCATTGTCTATCTTCCATTTATCATCCTTGCTATGAAATATACAATAGCCATCATTATCAATTAATAAACCTTCTTTAAATTTTTTTTCATATTTAGAATAGAAATTGGGATATATACATAACTTGTCATATCTATTTGATCCTTTATGTTCATATCTATATTTACACATTTTTTTATCAGATTTTTTTATAGCGTACAACATCTCTCTATGCGAAATTCCATTTATTACAGATATAAAATCTTATCTATTTCGCTTTATCAGTAAAATGCCTGTTAATCTATTTTTTTCAAAATATTACCATTTTTGAGTTAATACTAAGCAAATAACGGCCACTGCTAACAGGCGCTGAATGCAAGCAAGATGTGAATTCATGCCACAGCTGCCGGCATGAAGCGTTGGCTTAGGATGCTAGTAATTTGTGTATTATTCTGTTTCACGCAACACTTCTATGCCTTATTTCTTTATATGCAAGAAAATAAAAATAGTTTACTTTACAAATCGATTATATTATATAAGATAACCTCTGAATTCCATTTCATCAGTAACAATTGGGTAGAGCAATATCCTCATTTATTTGTTGCTCAAGACCTCTCGAATAAATCATCAATATCTTTATCAAAAGAATAAGTAGAGCCACCACTACCCCTAAAATCAGGATCTCCTTGTGAACTTTCATAATCAGCTATCATTTGATCGATATCAATAGAATTAATTATTTCCGGCATATTTACTTCAATCTTTTGAATTAAATCTGAATGAAATTCATCTATGACTGATTTTACTATTACAAATAATTCACTCTCAATATCTTCTTTATGATAATCAACATCATAATCCTCTTCATAACCTCCAGAAAAACTTACAAAATTAGATAGATCAATATCATCCTTTCTTGAATCTAATTCTTCACTTAGATAATCTTCCAAGTCATCTATTAACCTATCAATAATATCTTCATTGTCTATGTTCAACAATTCTAAGAATTCTGCCAAATCTTTTATTTCTGATTCAGAAAGGTATCGATTACTAATACATTCTAATATGAAACCATAGTCATTTAAGTCAGAAGTCTCATAATAATTCATCAATAAACTCAGAAATTTAGAAAACTCTTCTATTGGAGCAGGCTCACTAATAATCCTTTCTATCAGTTCAAGAATATTGTCTTTTTTACTTTCATCATCACGGAATAAATAAGAAATAAAGATTAAATAATCTGATTTCTTTTCTTGCTCGAAAGCATCCTCAAACAGTATATTTTTTAGACTTAAAATCTCTTCTTGAGATATATTTTTTTCTTGCTCTAAATCCAGTAAATGTTCCAAAGACTTTACCGTATTTAAAGATTTAAAAACATTTACAAGATTTTTAAAATCATCACTATACTCACTTAATACAAAATCGGCAATTGATGGATTAAATAATGAAAAACTTACACCATTTGGCAATTTATTTCTATTGAGAAAGGATTTGGTTGATAACTTTGCTGTCGATTTAAAATCTTTTTCCGTATGAGAAGTACTTTTTAA
>SDBT01011631.1_pt1 | contig 14152 bp, 10 predicted proteins | sample 2277101 | NCBI WGS metagenome assembly SDBT01 (sample SAMN10404973, study PRJNA504765) | marine sediment metagenome | isolation source: marine sediment core GS10_PC15, 103 cmbsf | place: Arctic Ocean: Southern Knipovich Ridge | collected 2010 | reverse complement strand
AACATTGAAGCGCTGGGGCAGGTTAAAGTCAACCTGAATCGTAGGACCCTGCCACCCCCTTCCCAGAGCATCCTCAAACTTAATGTCTATTTTAGGACCGTAAAATACACCTTCTCCCGGGTCTACCTCATAGGCGAGAGCTAACCGCGACAGAGCTTGGCTTAAGGTCTGGGTAGCCTCTTCCCAAATCTGGGTACTGCCGGCATATTTCTCCGGTCGAGTAGAAAGTAATATCTGGTAATTGGTAAAGCCAAAGGTATCTACCATAAAGAGGGCTAAATCTAACACCCCTACTACTTCTTCTTCTAACTGGTCCAGGCGGCAAAAAATATGAGCGTCATCCTGGGTAAAGCCCCTGACCCTAGATAGGCCGTGCAACACCCCGGAGCGCTCGTAACGATAAACGGTACCCATCTCAGCATAACGCAGTGGCAGCTCACGGTAACTGTGTAGTCTCGTCTTATAGATCAGAATATGACCCAAGCAATTCATTGGTTTAATGATGTACTCCTGTCCCTCTACCTCCATGGGGCTATATAAGTAATCACGATAAAATTCCCAATGGCCACTGGTTTTCCATAAATCCAGTTTAGCAATATGAGGGGTATAGACGATATCATAGCCACGCTTAATATGTTCATCATTCCAGAAGTTCTCAATAACACGGCGTATCACTGCCCCCTTGGGATGCCAATAAATCAATCCTGGACCGGCTTCTTCATGAATGCTAAACAGGTCAAGCTCCCTACCTAATTTCCTGTGGTCAGTCCTGGCTGCTTCATCAAGTTTTCTCAGGTGTTCTGCCAAAGCCTCCTTGGTGTCAAAAGCAACACCATAGATTCGCTGTAACATGGGACGGCGCTCATCACCCCGCCAGTAAGCCCCGGCAATATTGACCAGTAGAAAAACCTTAATCTCGCCGGTAGCACTCACATGAGGGCCACGACACAAATCAACAAAAGAACCCTGCCGATACAAGCTAACCTTCTCATCCGGGAGTTCATCAATTAACTCCAACTTATAGGGCTGAGCAGCAAATAGTTGTCGTGCCTCTTCCTTAGTCGCTTCCTCTCTGATAAAAGGCGTATTTGAAGCGATTATTTCATTCATTTTAGTCTCAATGAGTGGTAAATCATCAGGGGCCAGTGAACGGGGTAAGTCAAAATCGTAATAAAAGCCACTTTCAACAGCCGGTCCGATGCCAAACTTAGCGTCGGGGAAGATGGACTGAACTGCCTCAGCCATAACATGAGCTGCCGAATGCCGCATTACTTCCAGTCTGTCCTCTTTATCTACTTGATGCTCTTCATTAGAAACCATATGTCAGCACCCTCTTACTACTAAATGAAAACCTCCCACCCTGCTTAAGGTCGAGAGGCTTTAACTACTACCGATATTACACTACTTTAATAAAACCACAAATATTCTAACTGGGATGAGATACCATCGGTAAAAACGATAACTCATTACCCACCATCTCTATTATACCAGTCACAAGCTATCTGTGCAATCATGTGTTCTCTTCCATATGATTAATAACACACCACCTCCTCCCCTGTCATTGTGAGCCGGAGGCGTGGCAATCTCACCCCTTCTCCTCCAGATGGCTGCGGTCATTATCTTTATATCAACCTCACCCCCTGTGTCCCCCTCTCCTTAAAAGGAAAGGGGGAGGAGTATGTTTTGAAGGGGCTGAGCCCCTTCAAACTACCCCCTATATGAGAAAGTTTTTAACCGAGAGGCTTCACCTCTCTTCAACTCTCCTTTAGTATCCTTCCTCTTCAAAGTAGATGAAGAGAAGTAGTTATTCAAGGAGCTTTGCCCCTTTTAATCCCCTTAATAAACAGCCTCTCCCTAGCAAGGGGGCCTATTATGTAAGAGAGGCTTCGCCCTTCTTTGACTCTCCGTTCTTTATCTCTCCTTACGAAGGGGGGGAGGGGATTGTTTGAAGAGGTTTCACTCCTCCAAGCTACCCACTTTTACCGTCAGTGCTAAATCTTACTGTCATTACGAGCCCTCTCTCCCTTGTCATTGCGAGCCGAAGGCGTGGCAATCCCGGTAGTGGGGTACTTTGGAGGGCTGAGATTGCTTCGGGGTTAGCACCCCTCGCAAAGACAGAAGGGAGATCATTGCGAGCCCTCTCTCCCTTGTCATTGCGAGCCGAAGGCGTGGCAATCCCGGTAGTGGGGTACTTTAGAGGGCTGAGATTGCTTCGGGGCTAGCACCCCTCGCAAAGACAGAAGGGAGGTCATTACGAGCCGAAGGCGTGGCAATCCCGGTAGTGAGGTACCTTGGAGGGCTGAGATTGCTTCGGGGCTAGCACCCCTCGCAAAGACAGAAGGGAGATCATTGGGAGCCCTCTCTCCCTTGTCATTGCGAGCCGAAGGCGTGGCAATCCCGGTAGTGGGGTACCTTGGAGGGCTGAGATTGCTTCGGGGTTAGCACCCCTCGCAAAGACAGAAGGGAGGTCATTGCGAGCCCTCTTTCCCCTGTCATTGCGAGCCGAAGGCGTGGCAATCCCGGTAGTGGGGTACCTTGGAGGGCTGAGATTGCTTCGGGGCTAGCGCCCCTCGCAAAGACAGAAGGGAGGTCATTGCGAGCCCTCTTTCCCCTGTCATTGCGAGCCGAAGGCGTGGCAATCCCGGTAGTGGGGTACCTTGGAGGGCTGAGATTGCTTCGGGGCTAACGCCCCTCGCAAAGACAGAAGGGAGGTCATTGCAAGCGTAGCGTTGTAATCTCAGTGGAGAATACCCTTATACTTTACAGTGTCACCGATCTATCTGAACTAGCTCATCATCTTAAGTTGCCGAGTCCAGCACCAAAAAGATATAATGCTTCAGATAGATGATAAAAAAAGTGTTCCCCATCCTAGCTTTATCCATTTTCTCTTCTTTGCTAGGAGCTGGAATAATAATACCCCTCTTGCCTATTTATGCCGAGAACCTGGGAGCCACTGGAATCTGGCTGGGTATAATCTCTGCTGGGTTCTTCGCGTCCAACGCTATAGTGACACCTATCTTTGGCAGACTTTCCGACCGCAAGGGACGAAAGCTATTTATCTCCGTTGGCCTTCTTTGTTATACCATTATCTCCGCCAGCTTCATCTGGGCGGATACAGTCCCTCAATTAGTCTTAATCCGTTTCCTGCAAGGTATTGCCGGCGGTATGATTCTACCCATCGCTCAGGCTTATATCGGTGATATCTCCCCAGAGGGCGAAGAGGGAAAATGGATGGGCTACTTTAATGCCGCCTTTTTCACTGGTTTTGGCATCGGCCCCTTGGTGGGGGGCACGCTGACGGAGCACTTTGGTATGACCACTGCTTTCGCTCTCATGAGCGGTCTTAATCTACTCGCTTTCCTGATAGTTACTATTTTCCTTCCCGAAATTAAGGAAAGAAAGACGGCATCGAGCCCCCGTCCCTCCTTTATAAAGATGGGCAGGAGCGCTATGGTAAAAGGGCTTTTCAGTTATCGCCTGTCATCCGCCTTAGGCAGGGGCGCCTTTGCTACCTTCCTTCCTATCTTCGCTGCGCTATATCTCGGCTTGAGCCCATCTCTTATCGGAGTTCTGCTGGCAGCTAATCTCCTGCTGATGTCACTACTTCAGGTATACAGTGGCAATATTGCCGACAGGTTCAACAGGAGGGCTCTGATAGTCGCTGGTAGTCTTATTAACCTTGCCTACCTGGCCCTGATTCCGCTGACAGATAGCTTCGGCCAGTTACTGGCAATATGCATTCTTGGCGGTCTTGGCGGTGCCATTTCCCTACCCGCAGCCTCAGCCTTGACGGTAGAGGAGGGAAGAAAATTTGGTATGGGCTCAACTATCGCCATATTCTCTATAGCATTCAGCATAGGCATGACTATCGGACCACTGTTAGCCGGGATGATAGCTGATTTTGCCGATATTAACTCGGTTTTCTACTTTGCCGCCGCTATGGGGCTTATCGGAACTAGCCTGTTTATCTGGTTTACCAGGTAACACCACCCGAGTCTTTTTTGATTTGCTGTCTATGCCCACCTATGGTTAAATTCAGGAAAAAAGAACTGGGAGAAGAAAAGTAGATGAAACCCAATGCTTATGAAAAATTAGCCAGAGCATTAGACCTGCTAGCGGGAGGTTTCCCCCGAACCAAGTCAGGTGTTGAGTTACAGATTCTTAAGAAGATATTCTCCCCAGAAGAAGCGCTAGTAGCCAGTAACATGACTGGTACCGGTGAGACAGTCGAGGCGATAGCAGAGAGAGCCAACCTGCACCGAGAAGAAGTGGAAGAAAGACTTAAAGTAATGCTGAGCAAGGACATCATCTGGGGCTCTAAAAAGGATGGAATACAGAAATGCCGACTGTCGCCATTTATTGTCGGTTTTTATGAATCGCAATGGGATATTCTGGACCACGAGTTAGCCCATCTTTGCGAGCAGTATTGGCACGAGGGTGGAGCAGAGGGGATAATGCGTCCTCAGCCAGCGCTCCACCGTGTTATCCCGGCACAGCAGGCACTTAAAACCGAGTTTATTCTCCCTTATGATAATATAAAACCACTAATACTACAGGCAAAGTGGTTCAGTTTGATCGATTGTATCTGCAGAAAACAACAGGACTTGTTAGCTACTCGAAAATGCGACTTTCCGCTGAGGGCTTGTCTCATTTTTTCGATGATAGAAAGACCCATGAGGCGAGACAATATCACACAGGAAGATGCTCTCAAACTACTCGACCAGGTTGAAGAAATAGGCCTGGTTCACACAGTAAGTAATGTTGCCAGGGGGATTTTTTATGTCTGCAACTGCTGCGGGTGCTGCTGTGGTATTCTAAGGGGAATCAACCAATTCGGCATCAAACACTCAGTTGCCAGAGCAAATTACTATGCTGTCGTTGACCCCGAACAGTGCAACAGCTGTGGGATATGTGAGGACCGCTGCCAAGTGAGTGCGTGTTCCGTAACCGATATAGCCACGATTGACCTGACAAAGTGCATCGGTTGTGGCCTCTGTGTTACCGGCTGTTCCATTGAAGCAGTAACGCTCAAATTGAGACCTGATGCCGAGATAATACCACCCCCTGATAATTACAGGGCATGGGAAGAACAGCGGCTACATAACCGCGGCCTGCTGAAATGACAGCGCCGACCTGGAAATCTCGACAGGTTTTGGGAGACAGCATACACTAACGAGGCAACGCAGGAAGAACATTAAATACTCGACGCATAACAAAACCCTTAACAAAAAGGAGGTATTAAATGGGTAAATGCGTGATGCTTGTCGGTCTCGGTGACCTTGGGGGTTGGGTGCTGGAGTTCCTGGCGCGCTGCCAGGGAGTGCATAGAATAGTTACCACGGATATCAGGGAAGATTGGGGTTATTCAAAGACGATGACCGCAGCGGTTGGGGTCAGTCAGCAAGGCTATAATAAGAGACTGGAGTTTCACAAGATTGACTTATATGATATAGACAGAACCGCCGAGTTGCTGAATAGTGTTCAACCCGATGTGGTATATACTGCGGCAGCATTGCAATCGTGGTGGGTGCCGCTGCTGCTACCCCCTGACATTGCCGAAAAATCTGAGGTGGCAGGTATTGGACCTCTTACACCCGGCCACCTGGCACTGACGCATAAGCTGATGCTGGCTGTCAAGAAGTCCGGTATTAAAACAAAGGTGTTGAACAACTGTTATCCTGATGTCGTCAATCCGATTTTATGGAGGCATGGTCTTGGCCCAGACATCGGGTCGGGCAATAGTGACCTCGTTATGGAAGATATACGACAAAAGGTAAGTTACGACCAGAATGTGCCACCCCAAGAAGTTGCTGTATACCTTTATACTGCCCATCCTATAGACACGGTAGCCAAGTGGAAGGAGATACCATTTCTGATGAAGATTTATGTAGCTGGTACGGAGGTCACGAACAAGTATGATTGTAATAAGCTAGTGCGTGGCTTTGCTACCATGTATGCACCCGCTAAAATGACAACCTGGATTGCTCACCCCAGAGTAGCTGCTTCCGCAGTAAAGCAAATAATGGCGATGATAAACGATACCAATGAGTTAACCAGTTTACCTGGCCCGAATGGGCTTCCCGGAGGCTATTCCGTCCACTTGAGTGCCAAAGGGGCGGAGGTCGCTCTCCCAGAGGGATTTACCTTGGAAGAGGTGATGCAAGTCAACCTGGATGCGCTGAAGTTTGATGGGATAGAGGAGATAAAAGAGGATGGAACGGTTGTCTTCACGGAGCAATGCCGCCAGTTAGTCAAAGAATGGATAGGGGGCGATATTGGAGAAGACCTTCGGCTTGAAGATGTTGACGAAAGAGCGAAGGAAATAGTATCGCTAACCCACAAACTCGGCGAAAAATATAACATTAAGTTAGAGCTTTAGCTCTGGGGCAGAGAGACCGGTACAGAAACAATGGGTGGACAAGACCTGAAGCATCGTAGAATAAACACCTGGTAGGTCTTATCTTACACAGTGGCCGCTCTGTCGACATTCTTAGTCGAGTAAGAGGTTTTTTTACCACCCAATCGGTTATTCCTCCTGTGCGTCGTCAGCACTTATGGCACAACCTGCTAATGGACATTTTGACCGATTGAATTACCCCTGCCAAGTATTTCGTCATTAGGCTATGGCACCAGATACTATAAACCTATCTTGTAGGCTTTGGATATGTCCCTTAGCGGTAATTCCTCAGATAGAACCGATGCTATGGTGGGCGGTACTGGATTTGAACCAGTGACTTCTGCGATGATATGTCGACGGTTCTGTTTGAACTGCATCAGGATCGTTGGGAACTGCGGGAGATAGCAAAGCGAGTAGATCATTTAGCTGGTTATGGTTTTCGTTCGACATTACTTACCTCCTTCAGTTATCTACTGACATCATAGTTTCCTTCTACATGGTATGCAAGCAGGCGAAAAACCAATTATTAGTGTTGAGTTATTAATTAGAATAATATTTAAAGCTCTTATTCTATTGGTTATTTATATTTTATGGATGCTCCATTTAAGTAAATCCATAAAGTATTCCTTTAATTGCATTTTATCGCATAAACTATCAGGCACATAATATAGAATAAGATAAAATATTAGCCTCAAATATATTTGATCATTGTTTATTATAAAATATATGAGCTTCGATTTATACTCTATATATTTTATAGATATATTATATAAATGTATCTATATCTTACTGATAGAATATGAACTTTAATATAAAGAAATATCACATTGCAAAAGTTGCATAAATTATAGAAGTGAATACAACAAGTTGACAAAGAGGATCCTTTTTATGTAAAATAGTATCATAGTTCAAGTTTAGGTTAATGTCAGTTTCTTAGAATCTCCTCAGATTGATACCAAGTATTGGATGACCCAAGCTCTAACTAAATTTGCAAGAGAGGAGGTCATCCAATGAGTTTTGAAGACAAATCAATCCAATGTTCCGATTGTAGGACCACGTTCACTTTCAGCGCTGGGGAACAAGAATTCTTCCAGAATAAAGGCTTTACCAATGAGCCTAAGCGTTGTCCCGATTGCCGCCGAGCCAACAAAGCACAGCGTTCTCAAAGTGGCAGCAACAGCTACGCATCACGGTATTAATCCCTCTGCGTATCTAAGCCCAGTGTCGCATACAAGATGAAGTTATATTGGAAGGGCAGGTAATATGAGTTTTTATCTTGTATTGCCTGCCCTCTGGTATTTCTGTTGGGATATAGGATAATGTGTTCTTACAGCCCTATTCGTCGAAAGTGGAATATGCGTACCCTAGTTAAATAAGCTGCCGACAGGGAACTTTGTAGAGCAATTTCAGCAATCGATCACCCAGAAATGAAATGGAGGTATTATGATTTTTGATACCGAATGTGTTCATTGGTGGATAATTGGAGATTACTCGGTAGGTCATTGCAAGAAGTGCGGCGCCACAAAAGATTTTGAAAAACTAAGAGCAAAAGAGAAGTCACGCATGACTGCTGCTCGCAGAGGAAAAACGGGAAGTGCAGCCGTCAATGCTGCTAAATTATAATTGGGCCAGTTTAGAGGGTGACCTGCCCCCAAAAGGGATACCACTTGATAAATAAAATATACCAGCTTCGCTTTATACTTTATATATTTTATCATTAATTATGTAAATTAAAACGAGGCTAATAATGGCAACTATCTTACTTTATATATTTTATTGATAGAATATTAGCTTCAAACATATTTTATATAGTTTAATATTAACCTTGACATAGCCTTGTATTATCCTTTATTATCGAATACCAACTAAAATCTTTTCTTTCTCTTTGCTCTTTTTGCTGCTGTCTTACCCTTCACCTTAGGCTTCCACTTTGTTTCTGCTACTGACTTAATCGCAGGCTCTGTCCTTGTTTCTGCCTCAGCCTTAATCGCAGGCTCTGTCTTTGTTTTTGCCTTAGCCTTCACCACAGGTTTTGTCTTTGTTTTTGCCTTAGCCTTCACCACAGGTTTTGTCTTTGTTTCTGCCTTAGCCTTCACCGCAGGCTCTGTTTTTGTTTCTGTCTCAGCCTTCGCCACAGGTTCTTTGCCTTCTCCAAATAAGTCCTTAAATTTCATCTCCCTCCTTCTTCTAACCTTTAATCTCTTTCTAGCATAAACTACTATTAGCTCTCCATCACCGAGTTGTTTATACCTAGCAATCTTTTAAATAATTCCGGAAAGTTAGCTTTTTGTTTATAATATACGGTGAAATAAAATATCATAATTTAATATCTGATTCAAACATATTTTATATATTTTATGGCATAAAATATTACGCTCAAGGCTACAACATTATGTAATATACGTAGCTTCGAGCATATTTTAAAATAGTTTATTTAGTATAATACTTCGCTCAAGTAAAATACTAGCCTCAGACGTATTTTATATATAATATTCTTTAATTATCATAAATTATACTAGCTTCGATTTATATTTTATATAGTTTATTATATTTTTTGCCATTTTTTATAAATGCATCGACCTAATAACCCAAAGGTCACTGGTTTATAGCGATTAACTGGGCATGTTACATATTTAGCTTGTTGCGAAACTCCTAAAAGAAATGAGCCATAATTCCAATCTGTGCTAATGTGGTGGTATATTTTTAATGTAGTATTCTCTTGACATATTTGATTATGAAGATTATATTACCAAATACACTTTAGATATGTCGTCTTCATTAAAAAAGGGGAGGTTATTGATAAAGTGAAAGCATTTCTAGCCCATTCCTCTGAAGATAAACAATATGTTGAGATAATCGCCAAACGGCTAGGAAGAATGCAGTGCGAATATGATGTTAAATCATTTCCGCCCGGCTTTGACTTCCGCGACACAATCAGAAAAAGCCTAAATAAATCAAGCATTTTTGTGTTGTTCGCCAGTAAGATATCATTAGAATCCACATGGGTGAAATTTGAAATAAGTGAAGCTGAGTGGAATACCATACATGAAGAAATCGCTGGATCACTAGTTATTATCATTGATAATCAAATTAAACCTCAGGATTTGCCTGCATGGATGCAGCGTTGTTCTTCACCAACGATTCTTAATCCAAGATCGGCAGTACATACCATTCGGAATTTTATGCTCCAACTTAATATTGTACCGGATACCATTTTAGTTGGAAGAGAGATTGATCTGGCTAAGTTCGCTGCTGAACTAAGCCCGGATATTGAAAAGGAATCTCCACGCATCTTCATAATAGGAGGATTAGAAGGTGTTGGTAGAAGGACTTTCGGAAAGCGTGCTATCAACGATTATTTATCCCTGAATTCAGGCCCAGTATTTAGTGTTGAACAAACCGATACAATTGATTCTTTGCACTTGCAGCTTGTCGATTACACCGGTGATTTAACAAGTAGAAGTAAGCTTGCTCAAGTAATAAAATCATTTAGCGACCTAAGTGAGTCAGAAAAAGGGGCTGAAATCGCTAGGTTGTTATCTGTAATAAACACAGAGAATATAATACCCATAATAGTTGACAAAGGTACTACTGGAACCCTATTTGATGATAATAGTAATTGGTATAAACATGAATGGCAGTCTATATTGGAAGGACTAACACAATACGAAGATAGTTATGTTCTTTTTGTTCAACCCCGATTGTCTTATGTTCCTAGTATCCCAAAAGGGGTTCAGATTCCTTCAATAGCGCAGTATAGGTTAGGACCACTGAGAACAGACGCTATCGAGCTTCTACTGAGAGAAGCCATTCGGAGAGAGGAACTCGCTGCTACTACGGATCAAATAAAGGAAATCGCTCCATATATAAATGGTTATCCACCGGCAGCACACCTAGTAATCGGATACATTAAGAACTATGGATTCGATTTATTAATAGCTGACAAAGGGATGCTAACTAGTTTCTTATCGAAAAGATTTGAAACTCTCATTGACTCATTAAAATTGAATCAACAAGAAAGTGAATTGTTAAAGATCCTTGCTGCTGACCTACCGTTACCAGTTGAAGCTATCCAGGCAATACTTGATTGTTCCGATGTAGAAGTCGGACAAATTATTCGGCATCTGACAGATTTTAACCTTGTTGTCCACACGAATTCTGATTTTGCAATTTCACCACCTGTACAGGTATCCATAATCAATAAATTCGGATTTATGACAAAAAAAGACTACTCAAAACTCGCATTAACATTGAAGGACAGATTTTGGGCAAAAGACGAAGAACTTCCGAGACTAAGCATTGTTGATGCGATAATTCATGCGTTAGCCTATTCTGATATAGAAGAATTGAATAAATTTAAGGACATAGTTCTACCGGCGCAGCTATACAAAGTTGCAAGGGAGAAATACAATGCAAGGGACTGGAAAGGGGCTGTAGCTCTCGCAAGGAAAGCGTTACAACTTGATGATAGTCTACATGGTGCAAGAACGATTCTTTTCAAAGCGCTGGTACGACAGAGGTACTGGAATGAGGCAAAACAAGTACTAAAAGTAATAGAAGAACTAGGTCGTAGAGAGCGCTTCTATTTAATGGGATTCTTGGCATGGAAACGAGGACATCCTGAAGAGTCATTGAACTGTTTTCGTTCCGGCTGGGAAGCTGGTGATCAGTCTCTCTCAATACTAAGAGATTCTGCATATTGTTCATTTGTATGTGGGAAGATGGAAGCTGCGAAATTCTATATCGATAAGGCTTTGAGTAGAACCAGAAATAAATACATTTTGGATTTAGCAACAGAAATAGCAATATTCTCCGACAATATACGCGACGCTAATAAATATCTCGCCGAGTTAGAGGAACTTGACAAGACATTCTTCTATAATAGGAGAGGTACCCTCAAATATAAACAGGAGAGATACAAAGAAGCTCTGGAAGATGTAGAAAAAGCCTATGAAACTGACTATCCAACTCTTGATATTAAAGTGCAAAGAATTATATTAATGATAATTCTTGATATACCTGAAGCTGAAAGCCAGATATTACAGATTGAAAGCATTCTCGGAGAGAATAGCGATATTGTGAGAGGCTTACGGTGTAATTATTTCCTTCAAAAAGGGCAGTGGGCAATAGCAGATCAATATTGGCAGAAGATATGGTTAAAAGAATTGCCATCGTTTAAGGAACTACATAGGGTTATACTAGAACTTAAGAAGGAAGACATTATGGTCCCCGTGCCAGAGCGGAAAGAGGCTGAAACTGAACTGTCAAAATTTCCAGAGATTGTCAAACTTCCGATAGTTAATCCGGACATAGAAGAAATGTAATAATACCTTAACTTATAAACAGAGGATTCCACCGACTTTCCCCCCGTATGATTCTCAAGTTTTTATTGAATTATCAGATAGCGCCTGTGCCTGAACAACAATCATTGATAAAAAGCAGTGAATCGTTACTTTACCGCACTTTTATTTGGGTTTATTAAAATATACCTCTGTCTTATCTTCTTCGGTAACATTAAATACAAACTCTAGTTCACCTGGCACCACGTATACCTCACCTTCTCTACTTGCTTTCTTCAACTTAAACGGCAACCAGGTTTGAGCCCACATATCATCTTCATCTTGATAAGAGACCCGCTTATACTGACACAGTATATAGTATCTTCCTTCAGGTCGATGCAAAACAGGCTTAAATTCTAGGCTCTCATCGGCTCTCAGCATAGTTTCTCGTTGCGTATCAAGCCATTCCCGTCTACAATCGAGCAGTGCCATTTCAATTTCTATAGCTGGATCACGCCCTTCATTCCACATGACGAAGTGAGAGAAATACTCGCTCTCTAAAACATCAGAATCTGAGCTGATAGGCTTGATAACATCTTTTATGGTAACTATCGGCTGCAGATCAGTGGGATACTTTTTCCCTTTTTCTCTATCACCTGTTTTTACCGATGCAGGAGTGGTTGTCTTTTGTTTTGTATCATCGAGCAAATCAACAGCCTCTCGAAGTCTCTTATCCGTAACTGAAAGGTATACTTGAGTAGTCGATAGGTTTTCGTGCCCGAGTAGGTGTTGGACCGACCTAATATCGGCGCCATGTTCAAGTAAATCAGTGGCAAATTTATGCCTCAAAGTGTGAGCGTGAAGGTTCTCGAGCCCTGCTCGCCTGGCAAATGCTTTTATTTTCATCGTTATTGTAGGTGGCTTGAGTCCAAACACTTTCTGAGCTGGTTTCTTCCGCTCAATAAACTGCCTCAGTCGAAGAGCTATTGGTACAGATAAAGGAATAACACGGTCTTTTCCACCCTTACCACCTCTAACTATCAAGAAGTCGGTGTGCACATCCTTTGCCTCCAGATTAGCCAATTCGCCTCTTCTCAAGCCGCTCTTGAGTGCTAGCTCTATCATAAGGCAATCTCGAACTATAGTGTTTTTGTGAGTTTTTTTGTTTTCAATGGCATGAAAGAGCCTATCAATCTCGCTGTCCTCTGTATAAGGTGGCAACGATTTGGGCACTTTAACCTTAAAGTCCTCCATGGGTTCACCGTACCACTTCATGAATACCCGAAGCATCTGGGCGTAGCGGTATAGTGTACGAGGCTTACGATCGGTATACTGTGCCAGGAATGATTTAACGAGGTCGTGTGAAGGTGGATAGTCACCAAGGGATTCTTTGAATCTAGTTAGAATCTTCCGAGTATCATTGAGGTTTTTTGCGTTGTGAAGTCGAAGGACTAAGTCACTGTCATAGAGCTTGAATAGGTCCTCATTATTCATCTGCCTTAACATGAGTCGCCTCCGCCCCTCCGCCCCAAAAGTACCTCCAGCAGCTCCCTTATTGGCAGTTCATCGTTATGTAAACCATAGACATGGTGGGCGGTACTGGATTTGAACCAGTGACTTCTGCGATGTCAACGCAGCACTCTAACCAACTGAGCTAACCGCCCACTCCGCTGCTAGCTACTTTATGTCAATACCCCACCGTCAAGCATAGGCACCCTAATCCTTCAAGGGCTGCGCCAACTTGCCTACTTATCCCTATCTACCTCACCATTGTAGGCTAGTTTAGGTATTATCCCTCTGGCAATCGTTGCCGCGGCAACAGCTTTAATGACATCACCAACGATGAAAGGAAGCGCTCCCATGCTGAGGAGAACGATGAAGGTTACTGCATTTCCCTGCACCATTCTGAACCATAGTCCGAGCCAGATTAGCCCAGGAATATAAATCAGCACGAAGTTGGCAAACAGCATCAGTCCCATCATACTGAAAAAGCTTCGCGACCGTATGTACTTATCCGTAAAGTGACCCAAGAAAAGGGCGGCCATGATAAAACCGCCGATGTATCCGCCAGTAGCCCCAAGTCCACTGGCCCAGCCAGCAAACCAGGGAAGCCCGGCAAAACCCAGTCCGGCATAGATAGCCAAGCTTGCCCCTCCCCACCACCTTCCCAATAGCACACCGGCAAGCAGCACAGCAAAGGTCTGCCCGGTTATCGGCACTAGATTCCCAGGAAGAGGGATTCTCACCTGAGCCAGCAGTCCCGTGAGAGCAGCCATGCCAAATGCCAAAATTATTTTTTTGGGGATGCTCAGTTCATATCGCCATCTAAAGGCATCATATTTAGCCCGATTGATTGTTGCTACTATCTCCAAGTTTCTCCTCCTTCATTGATGATTGGCTAATACCTTAAGCTAGAAGACGCCCGTAGCGCTTCTGCCCCGCTTAGTATATCTCATAACAAATGCTTCAATCAAGG
>SDBT01011630.1_pt1 | contig 14152 bp, 14 predicted proteins | sample 2277101 | NCBI WGS metagenome assembly SDBT01 (sample SAMN10404973, study PRJNA504765) | marine sediment metagenome | isolation source: marine sediment core GS10_PC15, 103 cmbsf | place: Arctic Ocean: Southern Knipovich Ridge | collected 2010 | reverse complement strand
ATCGATTGCGGGTCGACGCCCGTGCTGGCAAGCACGTCGCGGATTGCCCGGCAGGTTTCGTCCCACCAGGCCTCGGGCTGCTGCTGGGCCCAGCCCGGTTGGGGGCTATCGACCTCATGCGCGATCTGTCCGATGCCGAGGATTTCGCCGTCGACGCCGACGACCGCCGCCCGGACGCTCTGCGTGCCGATATCTAGTGCGAGGATGTTTTTGGTCATAAGCTTGAACTCGTGTAGGGTGGGTCGAGGTACGAGACCCACGCGTGGGAAACAGGTCTGGGCAAAGGGCACACTTCTCGTAGCACAGGCGTCTCGCCTGTTTTCGTAGCGTAGGCGTCTCGCCTGCGCAATATCACAGGCGAGACGCCTATGCCACTAACACCCGCGTGGGTCTCGTACCTCGACCCACCCTACGGTCTTCAATACCGCAGCAATGCCTTGATCACGCTACCGGCACGGACTTGCTCGACGGCTTCGACGATCTGCTCTACGGCGAAATCGTGCGTGAGGAATTCGTCGGCACGGACCTTGCCCTGGCGGATCCATTCGCAGAGCGGCTCCATGGCGGCCCGTTCGCGATGGCGGGTGGGCCATTGGTGCATGAACAGGTTGAAGTTGTAGGGGCCCTTGGCCTTCTCGATCGTGATCGTGTCGTCGGCAATTACGCCGTAGATGCAGATCGATCCGCCCATCTTGACCAGCGGCAAGGCCGCGTTGGCAATGGCCGGGCTGCCAACGGCGTCGATCACGGCGTCCAACGGCTTGCCACATTGCCCTGCACCTTCTTTCAACTTGGGGCTGTCGGGAGCGAACACGGCATCGGCCCCCATGGCCAGGGCCTTTTCGCGTTTCTGCGGGAGCGGATCGACCAGGCCGATGAACTCCAGACCGAGCAGCTTGCCGAACTTCAAGAAGCTCAACCCGACCGGCCCGGCCCCGAAAACGAGAATGCTGTCGCCCGCCTGCAAGTTGAAATCGCCGAACCCGCCATAGACCTCCCGCCATGTGCAGAGCATTACGGCCGCCTCGACCGAAATGTCCGTGGGCACGGTCCGTTGGATTTCGTAGCACTCGAACCAACCATGCTCCTCGTCGGCCACGCCGTCCTCGACCATGGCGTCGTGATCGACCGCCAACGAGTATTCGCAGAACCCGCCCCAGCCGCTGGAGTATTTCGGATCGCCGCAATCGAACAGCAGACCGCCGATCACCCGGTCGCCCGGCTTGAAGTTGCGGACCTTCTCACCGACCGCGTCGACGATGCCGGCCGACTCGTGGCCCAGCAGCAACGGATACTTATCGACGCCCGGGAAGTGCCCGTCGATCAGCTTACCGTCGGTGGCGTTGCACAGGCAGGCCACCTCGGTCTTGACTCGGGCTTCGTAAGGGCCGGGTTTCGGCTCGGGAACGTCGACCAATTCGAGTCGGCCGGGCTCGATAACTGCAACGGCTCGCATGGGGGATTCTCCTCAAACATAAAGCCGCGACCGTTGGTCGCGCCGGAATAACTGCCTGGCACGGTGTTTTGTCGTTCTTGGGCGCGACCAGCGGTCGCGGCTTTGTGTGCGCGACCAACGGTCGCGGCTTTGTATTGCTACTACTTCTCCAACTGAATGACTGAAATCGTGTAGGGGGCGTCGTGGCCCGAGTTGAGCTTGTCGGGCCCGGTTACCATGTCGAAGTTCACCACGATCAGCTCCTTGCCGCGGACGAGCGGTTCACCCGGCTGGTCTAGCCCGCCCTTGGAGCCGTCGCAGTCGGGGCTCTTGGCCAGCACGCGGACCTTGCCCGCCGGCGAAACGACACAGATCGCGTTGGCCGAGAAGTCGGCGACGTAGAGGTTGCCGGCCTTGTCGAACCCGATCCCGTCGATGCTCTTCATGCACTCGTCCTTGGCCCAACGCACGTTCGAGACCACGTTGCCTTTTGCGTCGAAGGCGATCTTGTGAACCGTGGCGTCGCCGAAGTTGCCTACGTACAGATTTCCCTTGGCGTCGAAAGCCAGACCGTCGGCACCGTACTGGCAATCCATGTTGAGCGTCTTGAAAGTGATCAGCAGGTTCTCGTCGTCGGGCCGGTTGTTGACCTTCACGTTGCGGTCGTCGAGATTGAAGCGATAGACGCCGCTGAGCAACGGCTTGCCCTCTTTGGTGGGCAACATGCTGTGGGTGACGTAAATGTGTCCCTTGTGGACTCGCACGCCGTTGGGATGGCTGAGCCCACGGGCCACGACGGTCGTCTTGCCGGGCCGTCCGTCGCTGATTTCCATCCGCAGAATCCGCCCCTTCTCGTTCGGCTTCATCCAGCCCTGGTTGTCGACGATGTATAGCTCGCCGTCGGGCCCGAAGTCGATCCCCATCGGACAGGCCACGCCCGTGTCCGGATGCACGGGCACCGTGGCGAACAACCGCACTTTGTTATCCGGATCGATTTTCATCAGCACGGCCGGGTGCGTCTGGTCGGCATAGTTCGGGCAAGCCACGATGATGTTTCCCTTAGCGTCCATGGCCATGCCGTCGGGCGTGGGGCAGATCTCCGGCAACTCGACCAGCAGCTTGGGCTTGGCCGTGGGCGTGAACTTGTCTTGGGCCGGAGCCCGTTGCGCCAGGCCGGCCGCGACGGCAACGATCGCGACGGCAGCCAGCAGGCGGAAATGTCTCACTGTTCGAGAAACGGCAGAAATTCTAGACATGGATGCACCTCGTTTTTTGGTAAGCGGCGTTTCTTGGTAAGTTACTCAAACTGTAAATACGGGAGCCCGAAAAAGGGGACAGTATCAGGGGCATGATAACGGAGCCCAGCCGGGTGGTCAACCAGTCAGGAGAACTGCAAAGTCCGACACGAAGGGGTCAGGTCCATGTTTTCGGTCGACGATTCTCGGCCATCGCAACGTCTACTCGCCGAAAAATGGACCAGACCCCGACTTTGCAGAGGTCAACCAGTGGAAGCCCGTGGCTCGGGCGTCTGTCTTGTGTAAAACGTCTGGGCGCGGATAAAATGTGCGATCCGCAAGCACCCGCGACAAAAAGGACACGCAAGACGATGATCGACCGGCACGAGACTCAAATCAGGGTCCGCTACCAGGAGACCGACCCGATGGGCTTTCTGCACCACGCCCAGTATTTCACCTATTTCGAGATCGGACGGACCGAGTGGCTACGGGCCATCGGCGGCAACTATCGCCAGATGGAAGAGCAAGGCCAGTTGATCGTGGTGGTCAAGGCCGAGTGCCGCTACCGCCGCCCAGCCCAATACGACGACGTGTTGACGGTCCGCACAACGGTCAAGCGAGTTTCGGCCGTGAAGATCGAACACGAGTATCTCTTGCTGCGTGGCGACGAGCGGTTGGCCGTCGGCCACGTTACCTTGGCGGTGATCGATCGGGAGGGGAAGGTTTGTCGAGTGCCGGAGTGGATGGAGGAGGAAGGAAGTGGGTAGTGGTGAGTGGGGAGTGGTGAGTGGGGAGTGGGGAGTACTGCGGAGCACTGCAATCTCTGAATGACGCCCGGCGAATCGTTGGCAAGGAACCGTTCCCGGAGCCCGACGAAGACGGCAGCTAACAACTGAATCTTTCAGACCCCAACCACTACCCCCCCGAACGCAGTCGGGGGGCGTTTGAATTTTCCTCCCCACTCCCCACTCCCCACTCTCCACTCTCCACTCTCCACTCTCCACTACCCTCCCTCCCTCAATTCCTTCGACCGCAACAACTCGTCGGCCCAGGCGGCGTCGTGAGGGGCGAGTGGGGGGAGCGGGTCGGCCTGGTAGTCGAGATCGTCGTAGCGGCCGTTTGTGTAGCACTGGTCGATTAGGGCTTGTAGATCCAGCGACGCGTCTTCGTCGGTCTGCCGCAAGGGGACCCGAACCACGGGTAATCGCCGTTCGAGCGGGGCACGATACATTTCCACCGTGCCGACGACCCAGCCGCGGAGTACGCAGACCTGGTATGTGGTCCGGTGCGAGCGAGGAGTCCTCTCCCAGGGCACGAGCATCTGTCGGCGGCCGTCGCGGGTCAGGTCGATTTCCACCAGGCTGGCCCCGGCCCCTTGCACTTCTCGCTGTTTCTGCAAGTAGAGGTCCTGACCCTCACCGGGCGCCTTGTTCGACGGACTAAGGAACTCGATTACCGTTATCACCCGGTTGCCGGAACCGGCTTCGACGATTTCGATGTAGGACTGCGTGATCGGCTCGTCGCGGATATTGACCAGCAACGGGTCTTCAAGGGCAATGTCTCCTTCTGACGCCGAGGCGGGGCCTTCCGGCTGCCGCGACGGACTACGCTCGACGACGTGGACATCAGGATAAAAACTCCGATATTGGACTTCGTCCGATTCCACGAATACCCGCTCCTCCACCCGGGCGCGAAGTTGGGCCGGGAGGCTCTGTTGAAGCTGATCCCGAGCGTAAGTAATCAGTCCGTGATGCACGTCGCGCCAGAACTGCTCCAAATAGGGGTCCATTCCAGGGAACGGGCTATTCATGGCGGAACTCCCAATTATCGTACAAACCGTCTATCGAGGCCAATGTCTATCCCTTATTGTACCAGTCAAGGGCCGATTCGTGGAACCGCACCCGCCCCACCCCCAGATAGAAGTGGATTGCGGTGGGATTGGCCCTTCGGGCGGGGGGGGCTTCGGGGCCTCTTGTCAACCGGTCGGTAACCGTATAATCTGGTGAGTTTGGTTCTTGCGACGGATGCTACCATGGTTGCCCAACGGCCCGACGATCAACGGATTGTAATTACCGGCATCGGCCTGACTGCGCCCAATGGAAACTCCCTGGACGAGTACCGCCAAAGTCTGTTGGAGGGTCGTAGCGGGGTGCGGGAGTACGAAATCCGCTACTTCGGCAAAACCCTGGCCGGCGTGTGCGATTTCGACCCGTTGCGACACCAAAAACGCAAAGAGGTCCGTCGCGGCACCCGGGCCGGCAGCGTCGGAATCTATTGCGCCCGGGAAGCGGTGGCCGACTCGGGCATCGATTGGGAAAACGTCGATCGGTCGACCGTGGGTATCTATATCGGCGTGACCGAACATGGAAACGTCGAGACGGAAAACGAGATCTACCTGATCAAGGAATTCGACTACGACACGCAGTATTGGTCGCATCACCACAACCCCCGCACGGTAGCCAACAACCCGGCCGGCGAGATCTCGCTGAACCTGGGCATTACCGGGCCGCACTACACGCTGGGCGCCGCCTGCGCGGCCGGCAACGCCGGGTTGATCCAGGGCATGCAAATGCTGCGACTGGGTGAGTGCGACCTGGCGCTGGCCGGCGGCGTATCGGAGAGCATCCACACGTTCGGCATCTTCGCCAGTTTCAATAGCCAGGGAGCCTTGGCGCGGCACGAAGACCCGGCCAAGGCCTCGCGACCGTTCGACGCCGATCGCACGGGGATCGTGGTGGCCGAAGGTGGCTGCATCTGTACGTTGGAGCGGCTGACCGACGCAAAGGCCCGCGGCGCGAGGATTTACGGCGAGATCGTCGGCCACGCAATGAACAGCGATGCGGTCGATTTTGTGCTGCCCGACCCGGATCGGCAGGCCCAGTGTATCCGGCTGGCGTTGAAGCGGGCTCAGTTAAATCCGCAGGACGTGGACATTGTCAGCACGCACGGCACCGGCACCACCCACGGCGACATCCAGGAGGCCACGGCCTTGCGCCAGGTCTTCAACGGCGACGGCGACACGCTGTTGAACAACACCAAGAGCTTCATCGGCCACGCGATGGGGGCCGCCGGGGCGCTGGAGCTTATCGGCAACCTGCCCGCGCTCCGCGACGGGGTCTGCCACGCTACGATCAACCTCGACCGAGTCGATCCCGACTGCGAACTGCCCGGCCTGGTAGCCAATCAACCGCGCGAGCTGGGCCGGGTAAACATCATCTTGAACAACTCTTTTGGAATGCTAGGCATCAACTCCGTGGTCATTGTGAGACGAGTTTGAGCCATGCACGGAGAACTACATGACCGCTGACGAAATTAGAGGCGCGATTATCGAGATCCTTTCCGATATCGCCCCCGACGAAGACCTGAGCAACCTGAAGGAAGATGTTCCCTTTCGCGATCAACTCGAGATGGACAGCATGGACTTCCTCGACATCGTGATGGAGCTACGCAAGCGCTATCGCATCCAGATTCCCGAAGAGGAATACACCGAACTGGGCAGCATGGCGAGCACGGTGAAGTATCTGGAACCGCGGATGAAGGACGTACCCAAGGCGTGACGGAAGTCTTCTCCGTCTGAGAAAGTCATGTACGACACAATCATCATCGGTGCCGGCATGTCTGGCCTGGCGGCCGGAATCCGGCTGGCACATTTCGACAAGCGCGTCTGCATTCTCGAACGTCACGACCGGATCGGCGGGCTGAATTCGTTCTACCGGCAGCGCGGGCGGGACTTCGACGTGGGGCTGCACGCGGTAACGAATTTCACACCCAAAGGAACCCGGCGCGGACCGCTCGCCCGGATGTTGCGGCAACTCCGTCTGGCGTGGGACGAACTGGCGCTGGTGCCGCAACTCGGTTCGGCGATTGCCTTTCCCGGCGTGACCTTGAAGTTCTCCAACGACTTCGAGTTGCTCGAATCGGAAGTAGCCCGGCACTTCCCCCGGCAGAAGGACAACTTCCGGCGAATGGTCGCCGAGTTGGCCGACTACGACCAGCTTGGCGCGTCCGACACGGGCCGCTCGGCCAGGGAAGCGGTGGGACGCTGCATCGACGACGAACTGCTCGTCGAGATGATTCTCTGCCCCTTGCTGCTCTACGGCGGCGCCCGGGAACACGACATGGACTACGGCCAGTTCAGCATCATGTTTCGCGCGATCTTTCTGGAAGGTCTGGCCCGGCCGTTAGCCGGCGTGCGGTTGATCCTGAAGAAGCTCGCCGACAAGTTCCGGAAACTCGGTGGCGAACTGCGGCTCCGCACCGGCGTGAGCCGGATCGTCGTCCGCGATCGGGCCGTTCACCGGCTGGTGCTCGAGGACGGTTCGGAGTTGGAAGCTCGGCAGGTGCTATCCTCGGCTGGCTGGCCGGAAACGATGCGGATGTGCGACGATCTTCGGCCGGACGACGTTTGTCCCGCCGGCCGCCTGTCGTTCGTCGAAACGATTTCGGTTCTCGACGTGCAGCCCCGCACGCTGGGACACGAACACACGATCGTCTTCTACAACGACTCCCAGAAGTTTCGCTACGAGAGACCCGACGAACCGGTCGATCTCCGTAGCGGTGTGATCTGCTCGCCGAACAACTTCGACTACGCCCAGCCGCTCGACGAAGGCGTATTGCGAATCACTTCGCTGGCCGACTACGATTGCTGGGCCGCCTTGGACGACGAGGCCTATCGCTTAGCCAAGCTCCGCTGGTACGATCGGATCTTGGAGTCCGCGGTTCGCTTTGTGCCCGACTTCCGCAGTTCGGTGATCGACACCGACATGTTCACACCCAAGACGATCCGTCGCTTCACCAGCCGGGTCGACGGCGCCGTTTATGGGGCCGCGCAGAAACACTACGACGGCCGCACTCACCTCGACAACCTTTACATCTGCGGCACCGATCAAGGCTTCGTCGGCATTATCGGAGCGATCATCAGCGGGATTGGTATTGCCAACAAGTATTTACTCAGAACATAGTTAAAGCGAGCCGCGGGGCTTGTCCCCGCGCATGTTGTCCCCGCGCAATCGGTTTGCGCGAGGACAAGCCCCGCGGCTCGCTTCGTCAATGGATATCGCGCGAGAGACATGCCCAAACACCCGCTGGAAAACGTCCGCGACGAGTACGACGTGATCGTCATCGGCGCCGGTCTGGCCGGACTGACCGCCGCCAACACGCTGGCCCGTGCCGGCCACTCCGTGCTGCTGCTGGAACATCACGACAAACTGGGCGGGCTGGCTACCTGGTTCCGACGGCGCGGCGGATGCATCTTCGACGTCTCGCTGCACGGATTCCCCGTGGGCATGATTAAGAGTTGCCGCCGCTATTGGACCCGCGAAATCGCCGATTCGATCGTGCAACTCAAGCAGATCCGCTTCGATAACCCGATGTTCTCGCTGTCGACTACGTTCGACCGCCAGGACTTTACCCGGCTGTTGATCGAGCAATTCGAGGTCCCCGCGGCGACCGTCGACGCGTTCTTCGACGCCGCTCGAAAGATGAACTTCTACGACGACCAGGCGATCACCACGGGCGATCTGTTTCAGCGTTTCTTCCCCGGCCGCGACGACGTCGTGCGGCTGCTGATGGAACCGATCACCTACGCCAACGGCTCGACGCTGGAAGACCCGGCGTTGACCTATGGAATCGTCTTCTCGAATTTCATGTCGAAGGGCGTTTACACGTTCGAGGGTGGCACCGATCGGTTGATTGAGCTGATGGGCGAGGATCTGGCTCGCAACGGCGTCGACGTGCGCACCCGTTGCAACGTAGAGAAGATCCATGTGGTCGGTCGCCGCGTCGAGGGCGTGACCGCCGCCGGACGCTTTATCAAGGCCCGGGCCGTGCTCTCCAACGCCAACCTCAAGGGAACCGTTTTCGGGCTCGTCGGCGAAGAGCATTGGGACGACGATTTTCTCGAACAGGCCCGGGCCGTGCGGCTGAACAACTCCAGCGCGCAGGTCTACATGGCGTTGCGCGAAGGAGAGATCGTCGACGAATCAAGCTGCGGCGATCTGCTGTTCAGTTCGACCGCCCCGGCCTTCCGCACCGAAATGCTGCTGGCTCGCAAGGCGACCAGCCGCACCTATTCGTTCTACTATCCGCGAACCCGCCCCGGGAGCAACCGCTGCCTGATCGTGTCCAGCACCAACGCCAACTATCGCGATTGGGCCGATTTGACGAAAGAGGACTACGCGGCCGGCAAGCAGGACCTGATCGACACGACCCTCGAAGCGATCACCCAATACGTGCCCGACATTCGCGAGAAGCTCGACTTCGTCGAGGCCGCCACGCCGTTGACGTTCGAGCGATACACTAAACACCTGCAAGGCGCCAGTTTCGGCACCAAGTTCGAGGGGCTGGCCGTCAGCCGTGGCCTGCCCGAGCAGATCGCGGGGCTCTTTCACGCCGGCAGCGTAGGGATTATCATGTCGGGCTGGCTTGGCGCGGTCAACTACGGCGTGATCGTGGCCAACGACGTCGACGCGATGCTGATGACGGGCGGTTCCCAAAGCAATCCAAACACCACGGACCAGTTATGAGCCGAGAGCAAATTTTACAGGCGATCCCCCACCGCGAGCCGTTCCTGCTGGTCGACGAGATCGTCGATTGGACCGACTCGCGGATCGAATGCACCAAGCGCTTCACGGGCGACGAGGATTTCTTCGCCGGGCATTACCCCGATTTCCCGCTGGTGCCGGGCGTGCTGCTGTGCGAGGCGGCCATGCAGTGCGGAGCGATCCTGCTCTCGCGCCATTTCGCCGACATTGAAGACAAGGTGCCCGTGGCCACGCGGATGAACGACGTCCGTTTCAAACGGATCGTCCGGCCCGGAGAGACGATCCGCATGGAGGTCGAGTTAACCGAGCAACTCGCCAACGCGTTTTTCCTCAAGGCAAAGGTAACCGTCGACGGCAAAGTGGCCGTGCGCTTCCAATTCGCCTGCTCTGCCGCCCCAGCACCAAAGTAGTACAACAATGTTTAGCCGTCGCCGGTACGGCGACGCGCACAAGTTTAGCCGTCGCCGGTACGGCGATGTAAACACGAAACTAAGTCGCCGTGCCGGCGACAGCTAAACGTAACACCGGCAGCGAACCACACAAGCGACGCGCCCCCAAATCAGAATCCCCATGGACTATCTCCAACTTAGCGACAAACCGATCCTGATCTTTGGCGTGGCCAATCGCAAGAGCGTGGCTTGTCACGTCGGCCGTGTGTTGACCGAAGCGGGCGCACGGTGCGTTTACGTGGTGCAAAACGACGAGACCCGTCAGGCCGTCGCAAAGCTGCTCGGCGACGCGCCCGTTTACGTTTGCGACGTCGAGCACGAAGACCAGATCGCCCGGCTTCGCGACGAACTGGCCGCCCGGGGCGAAATGTTCCATGGGCTGGTCCACTCGATCGCCTTTGCCGACTATTCCGACGGCATCAAACCGTTTCACGAGACCGGCAAGCGACAGTTCCTCCAAGCGATCGACGTCTCCTGCTATTCGCTGATCGCGCTGTGCAACGCGCTGAAGGACCTGCTCGACCCGGACGCCTCGGTAGTAACGATCTCGATCTCGACCACGCGAATGGCCAGTGAAAGCTACGGCTACATGGCCCCGATCAAGGCCGCGTTGGACTCCTCGCTGGCGTTTCTGGCCAAGTCGTTCAGCCGCTTCTCCCGCGTCCGTTTCAACGCGGTGGCCCCGGGCCTGCTAAAGACGTCGGCCTCGGCCGGCATCCCGGGTTACGTCGACGCGTATCTGTTCGCCGAGCAAGTTATCCCGCGCAAGCAGGCGATCACCACCGCCGAGGCCGCCAACGCCGTCGCCTTCCTACTAAGCCCCCGCTCCAGCGGCATCAACGCCCAACGGATCGTGATCGACGCCGGCATGTCGATCAACTATTTCGATCGCGACCTAGTCGAGCAGGCGATGCGACCGTAGAGTTCACAAAGCCGCGACCGGTGGTCGCGCCGTCTAGCACATCGGCCAAGATCCGGATGAACCAAGAATTAGCAGTCTCGCCCATTGCATTTGCCCCTCGTTGGTCCTAAGATCAACGGCTACTGAAGTATGTTTTGCCCCGGCGTTCCCTTAGGCAGTTTTTCCTAGGCAACAACAGAGGAGACTCGGCGATGAAGGTTTTTGTTACTTGGACGGTTCTCTTGCTCTGCCTTGGCGGCGCCGTCATGGCCGCCGAACCGGATGCCCCGATCGCCGACGACAAGGACTCCCAAAAGCTTTTCCACGAGACCTACCGTCCTCAGTTCCACTACACGATGACGAAGGGGTGGATCAACGACCCGATCGGAATGGTGTACTACAAGGGCCAGTACCATCTTTTCAACGATCACAACCCCGCGAGTCGCCGGTTCCCGGGCGGCAGGACCTCCGGCGAGCAGTCGCATTGGTCGCATGCGGTCAGCCCGGATCTGGTGCATTGGAAGCACATGCCCATCGCCGTGCTCCCGGATAAGCTCGGTGCTTGCTGGTCCGGTTCCGGTGTGGTCGACTGGAACAACACCGCAGGCTTGCAGACCGGCGAAGACAAGACGCTGGTACTGCTCTATACGTCGGCGGGAAAGACCTTCACGCAGAGTCTGGTCTACAGCAACGACCGCGGCCGGACGTGGACCAAGTATGAGAAGAACCCGGTCCTCGGACACATCGCCGCGTCCAACCGCGACCCTAAGGTGATCTGGCACAAGCCCACTAAGAAGTGGATCATGGCCCTGTTTCTGGACAAGCAGGATTACACGTTGCTGTCGTCGACGAACTTGAAAGAGTGGACCCGCATCTGCGACATTCCGCCGATGGGTTGCGGCGAATGTCCCGACATCTTCGAGTTGCCCATCGACGGCGACGAGAACAACAAGACGTGGGTCTTCTGGGGCGGCAACGGCAACTACGCACTCGGAACGTTCGACGGGAAGACCTTCACGAAGACGAGCGGCTCGCACCCGTCGAAGTACGGCGCCAACGACTACGCCGCCCAAACCTTCAGCGACGTCCCCGCCGACGACGGCCGACGAATCCAAATCTCCTGGATGTCCGGCGGCAAGTATCCGGAGATGCCGTTCAACCAGCAGATGAGCTTCCCACGGGTGCTGACGTTGCGGACCACCGAAGAAGGCGTGCGGCTGTTCATGGAGCCGGCCAAGGAGATCGAGCTGTTGCACGAAAAGGAGCACGCTTTCAGCAACGTGGCGCTCAGACCCAACGAGAACCTCTTGGAGGATATCTCGGGAGATCTGTTCCATATTGTTGCCGAGTTCGAGCCGGGCACGGCGGAGGTCTTCGGTTTCAACATCCGCGGCAACAAGATCGAATACGCGGTCGAAAAGAAGACGATCACGGCGCTGGGCAGGTCGGCGCCGCTGGCCGCCAAAGACGGGACAGTCAAGCTGGAATTGCTCGTCGACCGCACTTCGATCGAGTTGTTTGGCAACGCCGGGCGGATCCAGATGGCCACATGTTTCCTGCCGGATCAGGCCAACCGCAGCATCGGCGTCTTCGCGGAATCCGGCCAGGCGAAGATAGTCTCACTGAAAGTGTACGAATTGAAATCCGCATGGCCCCAGTGACGGTCATCCTCCTCACAAAGCCGCGACCGGTGGTCGCGCCATTCAGCATAACCCCACGGCAAGCGGATGCTTGATATCTGAGATAGTAGACGAATCGGTAGGCCGTATCGCCCGAGTGTTCAGCAAGAGACAACAAAAGGACTCAGTACGATGAAGTTCTTCCTGCGATTTGTCAATCCGATCCTCGCGTTGACGGTACTTGTCATCTGCCTTGTGGCAGCAAGCGCCCACGGCGTCCAAGGAAAGTTCACTTACGTGGGGTTCTTCCAAGATCCTTTCTCGACGTACTTCCTGGCCAAGGGCATCTTCTGCTCCACGGCACTTTTTCTGTTGGGAAAGATTACTGAACGGGCTATCAGAACCGACCCTGGCCACTCCGAGTAATCTTCCATGTCCCGCCAAGTCCAGACTGAGCCGCCTAATTCGCGAGGACGATTTCAGTTTAGCCTGCGGGCTCTGCTCTTGTTCACGACGGGTTTCGCCGCCGTTCTCGGTGTTGTTTCCTGGATCGGTGCCGTTCAGGCTCAGGCCGCGCTGATGGTAGGCGGTTTCTGCCTACTTGTCCTCGGCAATTGGATCAACCGAGACAGGATCATCGCCTGCGGAGGAGTTCTTCTGATCGCCGGGTGTGTCGTGGTCGTCTTGTGCGCACTACAACAGTTGATGACGCTGTAGCCCTCAAGATGCGGATGTCTTTCGACCGCCAACTCGGCCACCCCGTGGGTTTCCTGCAACCGATCAAGTTTGAAGAACACTTCGGCAAGCAAAGCGAAAACGCGGTGTTGTCGCTTCAGCGCCGTGACGGCGGTCACTCCATCGCCCTTTGCTTCCAATACCCGGGTCTGCGCCTTCCGTGGGCAATTGCGAGTACCTCCACAACTTGTTCCGCTTGTCGAAACACGACGAGGTATGGAAAGCGCCGCAGCAAACACCGTTGGGTCCCGTGCAGATAGGACGCAAAGCGGTCTGGCGCTTCGAGGATCCGCTGCATGGCGGCGTCTAGCTCAACTGCAAAGGCATCCGCCGCCGCCGGACTGCGAACTTCGTACCACTGGCGGGCCGCCCGTGCCTCCGCGACTGCCTCGGGAAAAAGCTTAATCGTCGGCTGATCCATCGGCCCCGTCCAGAATCATGCGGCGAGCTTCCGACCACGGAATCAGTTCGACCAATCCGGCGTCGAGTTCCGCGATTCGACGTCCAATTTCCACGTCCCAAGCGGCTTCCACGTCCTCGTCGATCTCAGTATCCAAGCTCTGGATCAGACACGCTGCCAACTCCGCCCGGGCTGTGTCGGGCAGGCGAAGAGCTTCTTCAAACAGTTTTTCGGCAGGGGCGTTCATGGGGTAATTTCACTCATTACACTACTCTTAGATTCTACCACGACGGCCCGCTCTAAGCAAGGGCCGTTCGGAAGCCCTCAGACTACCCGCCAGTAGCACAACATGCTACGATGCTTCGGACACACCGACCCGTTTTATATGCGGCCCCGCCAACGCCACCCCCTTCTCAACCAAACTCCGCTGCCAATCCACGCCCATCATCACGGCGTTGATCCCGGAGCCGATGCCTAGCAACGCAACGCGGTCGTCCTTCTTGACCAGGCCGTTTTCGATGCCCAGTGCTGCGGTGGTCGGCAAGGCGGCGGCGCCCGTGTTGCCGAGAAACTCTAGCGTGGTGTAGTCGACGGTCGGGTCGAGACCGCACTCGTCGAGCATCAACTTGCGATGCACCCGGCCGACCTGATGGCAGAAGGCCCGGTCGATATCGTCGGTGGTCCACTCGAGATGGTCGAGAAACTCGGCGAAGGCCTCCTTGGCCGTGGCCACACCTTGCCGCATCAGCGCTTCGCTGTCGGTCTGCATGATCTCTTGCAGGCCGTCGCTTTGACACAACTCGCAGCCGTCGGTGTTGGTGCGAACCACGCCGCCG
>SDBT01011629.1_pt1 | contig 14153 bp, 19 predicted proteins | sample 2277101 | NCBI WGS metagenome assembly SDBT01 (sample SAMN10404973, study PRJNA504765) | marine sediment metagenome | isolation source: marine sediment core GS10_PC15, 103 cmbsf | place: Arctic Ocean: Southern Knipovich Ridge | collected 2010 | reverse complement strand
TTCCACAACATGATCGGACTGCTGCCGCTCTTTGCACAGGCAGGGGCTAAGTGGTTCATCAGCATGGTCGGATGGGCCGCTTCGATGCAACGTCTCATGGACGCCGCGGGTGGCAACACCGGCGCGATGATTGCGGGCGGGGCTCCGATGATGTTCCTCGGCAAGCCGGTCGTCATCACCCAGACGATGAACAGCACGATCACCGCCCAGACCAGTACGAACGGATTGGTCTACCTCGGCGACTTGCGACTGGCTGCCACTCTCGGTAACCGGCGTGGCATCACCGTTGGTGTCACTGACCAGCGATACTGGGAACTGGACCAAATCGGAATCAAGGCGACGCAGCGGTTCGCGATCAACGTGCATGACGTTGGTGGGGTTACCGCCGACAGTGGCGTGCCGGGCCCGATGATTAACCTCACGACCCCAGGGTCTTAGTCTACGAAAGGTAGACACTGAACTTCACATACACGAAAGGAAACTGAATATGAATCCGTTACAAGACGTCAAGGTGCTCAACATTCTGCCACCGTCAACGATCCACGATAACGTGGCACCGGCGACAACGGAGGTGGATAGTCTGGGCTTTGACTACGCCCAGTTCTACGTTTTTCTCGGTGCAACCGATATCGGCGTCACTGTACTGAACGTCGGCCATGGTTCGACGGTTGCCGGGGCATCCACGGGGGAGGTCATCGCCAAAACCAACTTTGCCTCGACGGCCGGGATCACGTCGATCGACGGTACGACTCTTGTGCTGCCGAATTCGACCAATGACAACAAGGTCTTCGGCATCGACGTCGACCTGAAGGACAAGGAGCGTTACCTCGACCTGAACATCACGATTGGCGACGGCAGCGCGGGTGGATACTACTCGGCGTGTTGCATCCTATCCCGCGCCGCACAGGCCCCAATTACTTCGACCGGTCGTGGATGCATCCAAGTAGCCCGCGCCTAACGTGTCATTTCTCCGGGGTGATCGGTTCTGGGGCAGGGCCGGTCACCTTTTCGGAGACCAACAGGAGATGCTTCGATGATCCGTATCAGGATGCTCAAGCCACGTAACGCCCTCAGGGTTGGCAAAATCCTAGATCAAGACGACGGCGTTGCAGAGATGTGGATAGCCTCGCGCGTTGCCGAGAGGGTGCTACCGGAGCGGATGGTTCCGGACCCGCCGGCAATTGACGTTCAAGTCGGCCGTCCCCCAAAACGCTCTGGCCACTCACGTAGCAGAAAGAGGGTACACGCATGACGGACAAACTAATCAGGTGGGCGATTGCCATTGTCATCTTGGCAGGCATTGGCTTGCTGGTTGCGAGTGCCAGTACCACGTCGCAGCCGGGTCCACAAGTTGGCGAAGACGGCGAGTCGCTGCACGCATCGGGAGCCGAAACGCTAACCGGTACGGGCTCCCTGACTGGCATCCTTCCCGGCAATACCAACGGCGTGGTTCTCACGCTGGACGTGACGGCGGCGGCTACGGCTGTTGGCGATACATTGAACGTCTTCGTACAGACCAAGGTGGACGGCACCAACTGGCTGGACGTGGCCCACTTTACTGAGGTAGTCGGCGACGGTGGTGCCAAGCGGTACGTCGACAAGATCACGGCGTCGGCTGCTGTCACGACTTTCGAGACGGGTTCGGCGTTGGGTGCTGCGGCTACTCGTGACCTGGCTGGTGCCCAGTGGCGTTGTCGCTGGGTGATTGTCGACGCGGACACCGACGATGCGTCGTTTACGTTTTCCGTATTCGTTCAGGCAATGTGAGGGAGGATACCATGGTCCGGACAGTCCGACAAAAAATGAAGAGTAGAATCGGCCGCATTACAATGGCAGCCGGTTTGACAACCGCGATCTGCGGATTGCTGGTGTGGTCACTATCGCCGCAACAGAAGGCGAGCGCGGGGCCCGACATAGCGATAAACAAGGCGACGGTGTCCGTGGAGTTTGAGGTACTGGCGGGTTCGATCTTTACGATGGGGACGAACCTTACGGTGTCCGACACGAAAGACATTCTCCCGGCGACGGCGGGCGGGAGTGACCTTGGCAGTGCCACGGCTGAATGGGGGAACATCTATGTCAGCGATGACAAGGGTTTGTTCTTCGGTGCCGACCAGGATGGTTCGATTATTCACGGCAACACCAACGGTGTAATTATCAACTCCACGTCTATGATGACGTTTCAGATTGGGGCCACGGATATTCTCGGTCTTGATGATAGTGCCATCACGCTTGCGGCGGCTACGAATACTGCCGGCCAGGGCCTCTGGATGCAAACTGAAGATGCTGGTGGAACTGCCACGTCTGCGAAAACTGGCGGTGCGTGGGAGATTCGTACTGGTGACGGTTCGGCTTCCGCCGGCAACTTCGCCGGTGGTGCCGGTGGTGCTTGGACGATTGTTTCGGGTGTCGGCGGTGCAAATACTGGTGCTGCTACGGGACAAGCTGGTGGTGCTGGTGGTGCTATCGGTATCACGACGGGTGCCGGTGGAGCTACCAACGATCAAGGTTCCGACAACGGTGGAGCCGGTGGCGATTTGACGCTCACTGCCGGTGATGCAGGTGAGTCGACTGGGGGTACTGGTGACGGTGGAGTCGGTGGTGCGATTATTGGCACCGCCGGTGATGGTGCCGGAACAATTGGCGGTACCTCTGGTATCGGCGGGGAAATTACCTTCACCTCTGGAAACGGTGCAGTACAGCCTGGTAACGATACTTCTGGTGCTGGTGGCGTACTTACGATAACATCTGGTGCCGGTGGTGCGAATATTGGCACTGGTTCGGGAGCTGCTGGTGGAGCGGGTGGAACTGCCACACTGCAAGCTGGAGTTGGTGGTACTACCGATTCGACTGTCGCTGCCATCAACGGAGGTGCTGGTGGTGCCGTTGCCATCACCGCAGGAATTGGCGGGTCCCACACGGGCGCTGCCGACTCTGGCGTGAGTGGTGCCGGTGGAAGTGTCACCGTCACCACCGGTGCAGGCGGTGCGACTGCCGGGACTGGAGCCGATAACGGAAGCAACGCCGGAACCTTCACCTACACGGGTGGAGCCGGTGCAGCCAACTCGGCTGGAACCGGTGACGGTGGAACTGGTGGCGGCGTTGCCTTCACTGCCGGTGCTGGTGGAACGAGTGCCGGTGGAACCAACGGAACTGGTGGCGCAGTTATAATTGCTGCCGGTATTGCTGCTGCTGGCGATGGAACGGGTGGTGCGATCACGATCACTTCCGGTGCGAGTGCCGGTGCCTCCGGAACGGCCGGTGCCCTAACGGTTGACACGGGGGCAATCAGTGGTGGCACAGGGGCCGCTGTCACGATCGGCGGAACCAACGCCACCGCACTGAACTTGGGGCGTGCGGGTCAACCCGTTACGCTCGTTGGTCAAATGGACCGGCGATCGTCAATGGAACATTACGAAGAGTTCCTCGACGATGCCGGTGCGACGGAAGCCCTGCCATATAAGACGGATATCTTGACCGCCGGTACAGTCGACTACATGGCCGACGAACCGCTCGGAGTCTTGCAACTCGCCCAGACTGCTGGCGACGCTGCCGAAGCCCAGCAGTTGACGTGGGGCGATCAGCTAATGATCGACACGGACAACAACCCGATCATTGAATTTCGCATCCGCATCGACAATACCGCCGGTGCCACCAGTGTTGAACGCTACTTCATCGGACTGGTGCCAGTCCACACCAACTCTGAAGACACCAAGGATAACATCGACCACTCGGTCTGGTTTCTAGTGAAGGGCTCGGCCATCACGGCGATTCTGGTTGAATCCGACGATGGGGGAGCTAACGACAACGGGGATCAGGCGTCGGGCATCACGCTTGTCGACGATACCTATACCATATTTAAGATCGACATGAGCACATTGGCTGACGTGACAATGACCGTAGACGGTGTGGAGCAGAGCGGCGGAACGCTGAATATGGCAGCTTCATCGGGCCAGGTATTACAGCCGATCGTTTGCTTCCAACGTGACGACAACTCGCAGACCGAAGCCATTATGCAGATCGAAGTCGACTACATCCAAGTCACGCAGGACCGATGATAGCCCATGGCCAAATCACCCGAGCTAGTAACCGCGCCGGCAAAAGAGCCCGTCAGTATTGACGAGCTAAAGGACCACCTCGCCGTCACGGATTCATCGTTCGACAAGTACGTCCAGGCGATCGGCGTTGCAGCCCGGGAGCACGTCGAACAGATAACGTGGCGAGCGTTGGTGACGCAGACGTGGGACCAGTTTTTCGATTGCTTCGGGCAACGGCTCTGGCTACGGATGCCACCGCTGGCCACGTCCAACCCGATCACGTCCGTCAAGTACACCGACAACGACGGCACCACCCAGACAGTATCGAGCAGCATTTACGAGACAGGGAATCAGGACGGCGTGCCATTCGTGCGACCCGCCTTCAATCAGGATTGGCCCAGCGACATACGCAGCCATCCCGATTCCGTAGTCGTGCGAACCATCGTCGGATACGGCAGCACGAGCGGAACGCCCGACGACGTACCGGAGCCACTGCGGCACGCCATCAAGCTACTTGCTGGAGATATGTACGAGAATCGAGAGTCGATAGTCACCGGAACGATCGTCGCAGGGCTTCCATCACTCGCTGCCCTACTTGCCCCCTATAAAGTGAGGCACTGAGTTCAACGATACCGGGGCTCTGGAAAGATTACCAACACCAACGGGGCAACAACAAAGGAGAAAGAGACGTGACGGAGAAAACGAAACCCAAAGTAGTTGCTATCATCCAGGCCCGCATGGGTAGCACGCGGCTGCCCGGCAAGACGATGATGGACATTTGCGGCAAGCCCATGCTGCAACGTGTGATTGAGCGTGTGCAACGGGCGAAGACTGTGGATGAGGTGGTTGTGGCAGTTCCCTCGCCGACGGCTGATAACCACCATTGCCAGGATATGTGCGACGTGGTTGTAGGCGCAGGGGCGTCGTGGTTTGTACCAGACAAAGCCAATGAGGACGACGTGCTCGCACGGTATGCGGAGGCGGCTGATTATGGCAAAGCCGACGTAATCATTCGCATCACCGCCGACTGCCCGCTGATTGACCCGGACGTGATCGACGAAGTGGTCGGCGTGTTCCTGGCGCAATCGCCCGACTATTGTTCCAATACGCGAGTGCGGACGTATCCCCGTGGGCTAGACGTAGAGGTATTCACTCGTGCGGAACTGGAGCGGGTCGCCAAGGAAACCACGAAGCCCTACGACCGCGAGCACGTCACGCCTGGCATCTACAACCACCCGGACACGAACGCCATTCAAGTCACGGGCGGCGGGACAGACGGCTCGGTCAATTGGTCGGTCAACACGCAGGAAGACCTCGACCGCGTGCGGCAGATTTACGGGTGCCTTGGCGACGGTGACTTTAGTTGGCGGGATGCGTGGTCTTTTGACGACCACGTGGATGGTGCCACTCAGAGGGAAATCGACAGCAGCCCCCCGGAACCCATCATGGTTACCGCCAAGCCAGAACCCCGCAAGATCGCCATCATCGGCACGGCAGACTCGTCGCGCAAGCTGGCACCCTACGATAACGAATCGTGGGAAATCTGGACGTTGTCCAACATAATCATGCGGGACGAGATACCACGTTGGACTCGGCACTTTGAGTTACACCCGTTGTCTCAATTTGAGAAGGACCCCGCGGCCCGCGTTTACATCGACTGGATGCACCGCCACGAGGGGAATCCGATTTACCTTCAGTCGCCAGAGAAGTATCCCGGTATCAAGGCAGGCGTTCAGTTCCCCTACCAGCCGTTAGTGGATCGGCACGGCCCTTACTTCACGTCGACTATCGCCTGGATGATTGCTCTGGCGATCCACGAAGAGGTAGACGAAATCGGGCTGTGGGGCGTCGACCTCATGTTGCCCGAGGAATACCAGCACCAGCGGCCATGCGTGGAATACCTACTCGGCTATGCTGATGCCAAGGGTATCAAGAAAACGATACCGCAGCAGTCGAGCCTAATGAAGCCGCAGCAGTTGTACGGCGTCGAAGGACAGCACTCAGCACGGCCAGCAATCGATGCACACATAAAACGACTGACTGGCTTAGCTCAGGGATTCCAGGCGAAACGTGATACGGCAGCCTTGGAGATGGCTCATACACAAGGCGCTATCCAGGGTCTCCAATTCGCGAACCAGCACGTGAGGTGATGACAGCATGGCAGTGCGAGCCGGAAAGTTGCGACACCGAGTCGAGATACAGACGCTCAGCGGTAGTACAACCGCAGGTTCGCGTGGCCAGTCGTCGAAGACGTTTGTGACAGCAGAAACCGTCCGGGCTGACATTCAGTATTTGATCGGACGCGAGGGGTTGCTTGCCAAGCAGTTGCTACCGACGGCGACGCACCGCGTACACCTACGATTTTCGTCAAACATTGACGTGACCGCTCGGCTGAAGTTCGGCACACGCATCCTCAATATCTTGTCCGCTGAACGAGTCGACGAGCGACAACGTGAGATGTGGCTGATTTGCGGGGAGGAGTTGTAATGGCAAAAGCTGGCCGGGGAATAAGCATAACGATCCTGGGGACCAAAGCATTGGCTGAGTTGTTGTTAAAGTTGCCCGACTCCATAGCGAGGCCAGCCGTCAAGAAGGGCACCCGGGCAGGGCAAAAGATTATTGCGAGAGCAACAAAGCGATTGGCACCAAGGAGAACAGGCCGGCTCGTAAGTTCAATAAAAGTGAAGGCCATGAAGAGGCGTCGCGGACGAGTTGGTGCTGTGGTAGTGACCGGCAAAGGGTTCTTCCAAGGCGATACGTTTTACGGTGCCTTCCTTGAGTTTGGCTGGTTCGCAGGAAAACGCAGGGGTGGTAGAAAATCGCGGCAGTCCTCTCACATTGAGTTGGGTCACAGAAAGGTCGAGGGCAAGCACTTTATGGAACGAGCGGCCAGGGGTAAGGCACGTTCGGCAGGTGTTGTTGCTACTGCGGTGATTCGGAAGGAGTTGGGGATCAACCTGCAAAGCTCACCGTTTGTGGCTAAAGCTAAACGCATGAGGGTGTAATGGCAAGCATCGGCGAAAACCTGAGAACCTTCCTTGTTAGCTCGACGGCCATACAAGACCTGTTCGACAACGTGGAAGCACCAAACGTGGTTGCGCAAACGGCATGGCCAGAGAATCCGCCGATGCCCCGGATATGGTACGGGCGGGCAGGGCAAGAGGAGCCTCGCGACCTGGATGGTTGCGGGGGGTTAGTGTTCTCGTTATGGGACATTGAATGCCAATCGGTAGACCTCGACGAGGTGTTGCTAATTGCCGATGCCGTCAAGGCCAGATTGGACGCACACTCGGGAGCAATGGGAGATCAAGTCACACAAGGCGTGTTCGTCACAGACCACGACGACGACTACATGTGGAAGAGCGTTGGGGCAGACGATGGCATTAACGCATCGGCACTCCAGGTACAAATCGTTTTCAACAGTTAGAGGAGGGCAGGACCATGGCGGTCAGTAAAATACTCGGGTTCAAGACACAATTGGGATTCGGTAGCTCGGCTGGTGCCCCGTCGTCTACGTTCACCAAAGTTGCCGGGCTCATTAGTCTGCCCGGTCCCGACGGTAGCGGCGACGATGTGGATACTTCCACGATCGACAACGCAACGAACTTTAAGACGTTCGAGCGTGCCCAGGTGGATCCCGGCGAAATGTCGCTGGTGCTTGCCTACGGTTCGACCGACGCCTCGCAGAAACAACTCGGCACGCTGTACACCAGCGGTGCGGTTGTCTCGTGGGGTTTCATTTTCGGATCGACGGCTGCGGATAGTACCCAGTGGGACAGCAATACGTTCGACGGCTACATCAAGTCGATGGGACGTGCCATCGAAAAAGACGACATGATTACCCGGCCGATCGGAATCAAGGTCAGCGGAGACCCCGGATTCCCGACGACCTAAACATCAAGTGAACGGAGATGTGTGATGGCAGTGATTACCAAGGAAGCGTTCCTTGCGGCAGACGACCGCCCTACGGTTGACGTGCCGTTGCCACCCGACCTGTATGGCGAGGGGATGTGTGCCAAGTTGCGGACTATGAGTGGCACCGAGCGTGCCGAACTGGAGAAACGATTCGCTGGCACAGATGCGGCGGAAACAGATCCAGGCGGGTTCCGGGCTGCGTTGCTTGTTGCGACGTGGGTTGACGAAGCTGGCGAGCCGATGTGGACCGCGGAAGATGCGGCAGCAATGCTAAACAAAAACGCAGGGACGCTGGAAGCGATCGTCGAGAAAACGTGCAAGCTAAACGGCTTCACCAAGAGCGACGTTGAGGGCCTGCAAAAAAATGCGGATGAGACCGGTGGAGTTGATGCTCCGCCGGCTGTGTCTGGAGATGGGATATCCGACACCGAGACACCTACTGCAACACCTGGATAGCCTCGACATTTCCGAGTGGATGGCGTTTTACCAGATCGAACCGTTTGGCGGGCTACACGACGAACACATGGCGGGGGTTATCACCTCGCAGATTTACAACTGCAACAGAGGAAGGGAACAGCAGGCGACTACTGCGACGGATCACATGCCCCATTATGTTTCTCCCGAGATGGAATCCAACGAGATGCAATCCAACTTTTACGCATGGATAGGAGCGGACCATGGCGCTGGTGGCTAATCTTGTTATCGGAATGAGTGCCAACACTGGCAAGCTCAGCGCCGATATGCGCAAGGCCACGAAGATACTCAATAAATGGGAAGGTGGCATTCGTTCCATGGGCAGGCGGATTGCCGGGATAGGCTCACTCATATTGGGCGGTGGGATTGTCGTATTGGTAAAGCAACAATTGGAAGCCATTGATTCGACTGCAAAACTTGCCCAGCAACTTGGCGTCACAACGGAGTCCTTGCAGCAGCTACGATTTGCAGCAGACCTCACGGGTGCCAGTGCCAAATCGCTAGACGCTGGGCTCGCTACAATGTCAAAACGACTGGGAGAAGTGGCAAGGTCAGGATCGGGTGCCGCGGCTCCGGCACTTGACGACCTTCAGTTAAATGTTCAGAAACTCGTGCAGATGTCTCCCGACCAGGCGTTCATTGCAATTGCGGAGGCTATGGCCAAGATCGAGGAGCCGGCCAAACGTAATGCGATTGCGGCCAATCTGTTTAGTAAAGCCAACCAGGGATTACTGAATACGCTTGCACTCGGCAAAGAAGGGCTGAAGGCAGCAGCGGCAGAAGCGGACGCGCTCGGCATCAGCTTTAGTGCGGCTGCGGCGGGCGGTGTAGAACGAGCCAACGATGCGATTACTGCCGCCAAGCGGGCAATCTCAGCCCTTACGCAGAATCTCACCATCACCCTTGCGCCTGCACTAGAAGCCGGTGCCAAGAAACTCGCGACGTGGGCAAAGGTCCTGCAAAACGTCAGTCAGGAAACGTGGGACAATTGGATTAGAACCGCCAAGTGGGTAGGAGGGCTATCCGCTGCTACGTTTGTGATATCCAGAGTTATTAAGATTGTCCGCCAGTTGGTGATTGTCTATAAGGCACTAATAAAGTCGCAACTGTTTGCTCTTGCATTTTCGGGTCCCAAGGGGTGGGCGGTTATCGCAGCCGGAGCGGCCGTTGCGGCGGTGGCTGTAGCGGGGTTAAACGAAGCTTATGGCGACATTGAGGATGCAGCAGACAGAGCGGCTCGTTCTGGCGACAAACTTGCAGTAGCAAACAAGGCTACGGCAGGCAGAGCGAGAATGGCGCAAGCTGCAATTACTGACGAAGCGGAAGCCCAGGCAAGACTCACGGCCGGTCGAAAGGCCGGCGTGGATATCGTTGCGAGGCTACGCGATCAGCGAGACCAAGTCACCCAGCGATTTAAGGACGTGCGATCGGCGGAGGCAGCAGGCGTAAGCGACCAACAGATTTTTAACATCAATGCGTTGCACGACGAACTGGACGCACGCAAAGCCATCACGGCAGAGATGGAGAAAAACAAGAAACGTATTGAGGAGCAGACTGAAGCGGCGAAGCAGTTCAATGCGCAGTGGCGAGGGCTACGTGTAGGGGCCGTTACGCGGGGGAGCATTGAGGCCAACCGTATCATCACTGGGTTGCAACGTGCGGCTGCTCCCGTACCAGCCGGTAGGGACACAGGCAAACAGACGGTAGACGAACTAGAGAAGCAAACGCGGCTACTAACTGACATCGACAAACAACTGCAAGACCAACCGCGTGTAGCGAACATATAGGGGCAATCATGGCAGTCGTGCGAGTAGGCGAACGAAAGGGGCGACGCGGTACGTCGGAAGGCGAAGACGGCGTGCGTACCCACCAGCGGGTGTTTTATGTCAAGACCGACAGCGACATAGACCACGGCGATGCTGTTCTGGATGCCCCCGGCCTACCGCAACTGAATGAGCAGCACCCGACAGACTTCTCGTACATTGTTATGGGACGCATCCCACGCGAGATAGCAGGGGCAAAAGGGCAGTGGGAAGTCGATATCGAGTACGGGCAACGTCCACCATCGGAACCGCCCGGCAGCCAGGGTGGCCAACAGAAACTCTTGCTGCGCGACCCGCAGATATCCGTAGGCTTCCAGAACATGCTGGTGCCTATAACTGGTGAAGCCGTCGGAGGGGAGCCAGACTCGTATAACCCAGGTGCCGGCCGAAACGCATCAAGGATAGGGTTGACTAATGCGGCTGGCGAACCATTCGACCCCCCTGCGATGCGTCAGAAGAGTTCGTTAATTATTACCATCACGCGGAGCGAGGCGACATTCAACAACGATAATGCGCTGCGGTTTATTGATTCTGTCAACAATGCTGCCATCAGTATTGCTGGCTTCGATCTAGGAGAGAGAACGGCCAAGATGATGGGAATATCTACGCCGGGTATTGCGTGGGAAACATTCGAGAGCGTTCAATTTTTCACATACCCTGTTACCTACACCATCCATGTAAACGTGGAGACGTGGGACATCAAACTCCTTGAGCATGGAACATACTACAACGACTTCGGCGACGGGGGCAAAAAGAAAGCGTTTCTGACCGACGAGGGGCAACCGCGCATCGGATTATTGACAGAGGGCGGTGACGACAACGGGGATAATCCGGGGATATTTCATACAGTTCAGGGCTTCCCCTATAAAGAAAACTGGGGAGCGATTGATCCGCCTCTGCCGAGTACAATGCTGCCCGTGATAGCACAAGGCGGCCAGCCGGGCGCGGCGGCCGGTGAAGGCGCAGGTGCAGGCGACGCCGGGGCTCAGGGCGGCGCAGCCGCGGGCGAACGCAGATAACACTTAACGAAAAGGAAAACCAATGGCAAACGAAATATCAGTCCAGATATCCAGCAAGCTGGCCAATATCAAACTGGCCGATCAATTTCAGCCCGGCTCGCTGACGTTCGACCAGACCACGCTTGGTTCTCATTCGCCGACTGTGAGTGTGACGACCGGCGAAGAGATTGTCAGCTTCGGCGACATCGGAACCAAGGGCTGGGTGTTCGGTCGCAACCTCGACAGTGCGAACTACATCGTCATGGGGCCGTCGTCGAACTCGACCGGTGCGATGCACCCGTTTCTCCGTGTGGAAGCTGGCGAGCCGTTCGCGTTCCGTATCGAACCGACAATCTCTACGTGGAAGTGGCACAGTAGCACGGGCACGGTCAAGATCCAGCTTCACCTCTGGGAGGATTGATCGTGCCGAAAGAGACCTTTGTATTTGACCGTCCGGTGGTGGACCGGATCGATACCATGCTGGAGTGGTTTGAGAACACGGGGCGGCTGCTGGACACGCCACGGTATCGACGGCAGCCGCCCGGCCTTGCGGCAGACCGTCGTTACACGGGACTGTTCTCTGAGGATATGTCGCCAACAGACGAGAGCGCAGATGTTGACGGCATAGAAGCAATCATCGGCCCGCCACTGGTTGAGTCGTCGACTGATACAATTGAGGTATTCAATCCCGAGGGCATTAGGGCGGGCGATGACGACAAGTGCCGTTTTGAGTTCAACTATTCGAGCAGCCAATTCGAGTTCTATTCTGTTCACTACAACGACAGACGATACACGGGATTACTAACGGGCACAATGTCAACGGGTACTGCCAGCATATCCGTCGATAATATCGCAACGATTACTGGGCCCGATCTGGTTAGCTCCTCTACGGATACGCAAACTGTCCAAAACACCCACGGTTGGGAGGGCGACAACAACGGCCTATTTAGTTTCGAGTGGAACCGCGCGGCTTCACAATTCGAGTTCTACGCCGGCGATTGCCCGAGTACATAATGAGTTGGCCATGTAAAAAGTGTTGCGAACGCCAGTGCCCGTTATGCACGTTCGGGCAACCTAGGCCAGCCGAATGGGAGGTTGACCTTGCCGAAGGAGGTTTAGTAGACGACCGGTGCGACTATTGTGACCAAATTGCAGGCCAGTATAATCTATCCCATGCGTCTGGGTGTGAGTGGGACTTCTTTGTTGGTGAAGTTTGCATCGCTCCATTTACGGGTACAGAAGACTTCCGCGTTGAGTTTCAACACTTTCTTGTCTCAGCCAATACATGGCAGTGGCGAGTTGATGTTACCTTGAGGGATATAGTTAGTCAGGGTGGGGCGGTCAATATGCGCATAATATACGCCACGACGGCAACAACAAATAATGACTGCTTTCATTTTGGTGGACAAGGAACTACAGACAGGATAATTCTTACCAAATCGACTGACAGCTTTATTCAAAGCCTGGTTTGCACCGGGGATCTACCGAACATGATCGAAGCATGGTCCACGACGTAACGCTATGCGATTACATTATTGCAGCGACTCTCCCGGACGGTCGCTACGCTATGGCATGCAGACGCTGCGGAGGGACCACGATCTCTCGCCATCCACCACAGATGGTCCACAAGGTGTGCAGATCACCGACGCCTGCAAGCGAGATATTATACCAGATCCGCTACGATCTAGGCACCGCCATAGACGACGACGACTGGCCGGAGGTCAAGCGTCGCGTAGAAGCCTGTTGCGGCTGTCCGAAGTTCTCAGGCGTAGGATGTGCCGAACTGGGTAAACGCTGCCGCACGGGCCGTATACGATGGCTGGAGCGGCTTGTGATGGGGCAATGTCCGAAGTGGGCTATGGGCCAAACCTGATCGCCTCGATTGTTTTGATCGCCTCCCGTATCTCTTCCTGGGCTTGCTGGTATCTGATTTCGCGAATGACCCCAAAGCAGGCCGTCGCAAATGTGCATACCAGGATCGCCGATAATAGGATCGATTGTATCGGTGATTGATTGTTGTGTCGCATGATAGGTTCCCTGTGTGAGAGTGATTGTTACATCTTCCCGACGCGTCGCCCGTGCCGCCTACACCCGCCGCTGACGCTAGTAGTCTTGATCCCCGGGCTGCCGTCCGAGGCATCGCCGTAGGGGCGGACTTGCAGCACACCGTCGGCGTCGGTACGGGTGGCTAGGATGGCTGCCGCCCGTTGCTTGATTTGCTCCGGTGTAGGATCGGGTTCAGGCCCGAACGGCTTGAGGGCTGTTGTCCGCTTCTTCTTCGGTCGTCGCTTGTGCATGGTCGCCTCGGGGTGGCGGTTGCGTGACGTGTCCATTATACCGGGGGCGTCTAGTGGCGAAAAGGCTAGAATCTGGAAATACTTCCCCCACCGTAACTCCCTGCCCTGTCTAGACTTACGTCGATTGCCAAAACTATTATCTGCAATCCGTCCGAATTTAGCCTAATAGCCGTTGCCTATTAGGCCGACTACGGTATAATAGAAGTAGACAAGGGAAAACAAAGGAACGAAACAATGACCAAGCTCACCAAAACCACGACCAACAAAGCAACCCGCAACGGCCTGGCTGTCGGGATCTTCGCCGCCAAGAGCGAGCGAACCGGCGAAGAGTACGAGACCATCGAGATAGCCGAGTGGGAGGAAGAGGAAGCAGCCGACGAGTTCATCGCCGCCTACCGAATCAATCGTGACGGCAGTTACACCTACGACGGAACCTGCAAAGACGGTTGCCATGACTTCCCCGCCTGGATCGAGAACGAGCAGAAGCTGCGAGACCTGCTGCCGGAATTCGCGGCGGTGGCGTAGGGCTGGGGCATCACCGGGGCAAGGAAAAGAGGTCAAAGCAATGACTACTGCAACCATCTACATGACCGCACGCGAAGCCATGGA
>SDBT01011628.1_pt1 | contig 14154 bp, 19 predicted proteins | sample 2277101 | NCBI WGS metagenome assembly SDBT01 (sample SAMN10404973, study PRJNA504765) | marine sediment metagenome | isolation source: marine sediment core GS10_PC15, 103 cmbsf | place: Arctic Ocean: Southern Knipovich Ridge | collected 2010 | reverse complement strand
TTTCCCCTGGGAGAGCCGCAAATTGCTGGAAGACAGAGGCAGTCTGAGTGCTTGATACGCTAGAATCAAACTGTACGCCATAGTCTCCAGAGCGTTTCTCCTCATCCCTAACTATAGCGAATCGCTGTGCTGAATTAACCTTTGTCCAGCCTATTGGATCGTCACTTCCGCTACTTGTCAAACCCTCTCTCTCTAGTTGTAGGAAGTCGTCAGCTATAGTGACCTGACCTGTTGGGATTATTGTTAATTGTACTGTGTCATTAAGAAGAGGAGAGGAGCCTGTGTCAAAGGAAGTCCCCGCTCTCAGTCTATTGTTTCCTACTGTAGAGCCGTTGTCTTCTACATAGATGACGATAGCATTACCACTTGACCATCCAGACCTATTTACAAGCTCTTGTATTACGGATGTTATGTCTGGGCTGTTGATCGCTACGCCTATGGTGAAGGTAGGAACAGCATCCCAGTCTACAGTAGCAGTTGTTCGCGTGGCTCCTTCTGCTCCGGCGAAAGTCGTAGGGGCACTTGGGTCATCTGCATCTACAGCAGAGAAGACGGCATTGACTGTAGTGACTGCGTTTGTGCTAACAGGCGTAAAGGTAAGAAAAGCCTGTTCGATCTCCTGTCCCTGAGTTAGATTGACGTTATCAAACCTTGCAAAAGCGTTATTCTGATTCGATCCTCCGCTTGAGGTATATCCGAAGCGCATCACTGTAGCAAAGAAGTCAGAAGTTCCTTCTCTCCAGACTCCATCATCTCCAGCGGTCTCTACGAAATATGTAAAGTCTACATCGGTAGGAGGTTGTCCGGCCTGAGATTCGGTAGTCACAAGCGTCCCAGAGTCCCAATTAGCCTGTGAATTAGTCGTGTCTGTTTCTGCAAAGAGCAGCGTAATAGACTCTATGTATGTGAATGAATCCTCTTCTGACCAGTTCCATACATTCGCATTATCAGAGACGGTTACAGAAGCTACTGAATCTGAAGACACTCCCTCAGATAGGATAACATCAGTCCCATCTCCCTGAAGGGTCACAGAGGTAGCACTGGAGGAGATATTAGACAGGTCTAGGTTAGAAATACTTGATCCGTCCCAGACTTCTGCTGACAGAGCATTAGTTCTTGACACCCAGACCTGTAAAGCCTCCTGCTTATACACTAGGTTAGACGCTAACGACGGGAAAAGAATCTCGTCAATGGCTCCATATTCAGCATTGGAAGAGGACTGGCCTATGAAGCGAAAAGTATCTACGGCTGTGATATTTCCAGCGCAAGTCACATTTCCCTGACTCACTCCATCCAGATACAGATCGTAAGAGCATGTCCCTCCATAGTCTATATTTGCGATATCTATCCGATACCATGTATCCGGTGAAAGACCTGTCTGAGAGTCAATAAAGCCTGATCCGAAGGGCTGATGTTGTAGACTCACTCCTCCTGCATCATCTCCTATTAGACGAACAGTAGGCCCCCCTCCTCCTCCTGCTCTAAGCTGAACCTGGGAGATTGTAGTAGTAGAAGTCTCAGATATCAAGAGGCTAAATCTGACCACAGTAGGAGATGTAGATGTTGCATTAGCCAGAGTCCAGTCTCCCGTAGCAGGCCCATTTCTATCAGTCTTGAGCCTCATGCTGAATGTGCCTTCAGCGGCTACAGCGTTAGTAGCTTCCATATCAGTAGTATTAGACCAGACCTGAGCCACAGAGATGTCGTTGTCTTCAAAATCATCTCCAGCGTCAGAAGGCAACGTGTCTGTATTCAGATACCCAGTAAGCTCGATCTGGAAATCCGCTCCAGGCTCCAGATCAGCATCGTCGGGAGTTGTGATGCCATCCTCACCAGGGAAATACTTCTGATGAGGTCTGTCATCCGATCCTAAGAAGAGTGTGTAGCCTAGACTATCTCCATTGCCCATAGTGGCTGCTGTGGGAGACTCACAAGCACTACAGCCAAACAGCCAGAACATCCCAGGATCGTAGAATACCTGAGTTCCTAAAGGCTGAGTATAGACTCCTGATCCCGCATCTGTAATCCTTGCTCTAACCCAGTAGGACTGAGTCCCATCTTCTTGAGATTCGACCATCCCGAAAGGTACATCCCAGGTGACAGTCTGAGTCCCTATCGTCCTGAAAGCATCGGTATTATCAGACACGTTAGGGAGTACAGTCCAGACATCACAGGAGTCATTAGGGACATCTCCATTGTCAGTGCAAAACTCCCAGGCAACTTCCCAATCTGTGACGGAAGCGTCTCCTGCTACAGAGACATTTATCCTCAATATCCTAAACTGCCAATGAGCCGCGAAGTACATAGCGTCATTGAAGGCTGGAGTAGTAGGGAGAAGGGCTATATCTCCGGCTCCTGCATCGTTACAGTCCGTAGTATCGTCAGCAAAGGCTCCACCATCGAAAAGAGAGCAAGCCTCTAATGCTGTATTTTGAGGAGACAAAGCGAAAGGAGCATCATTTCCGTCATTGGCATGGACTTCAATGTCTAAAAGACCTGAAGTGATGAAGCCTCCATCTACTAGAGTTTGTGTACTCAGAGGGACAGGGCCTCTCACAAAAGACTGAGACACTCCGGTGTTATTGGTCAATACGATAGGAGCAGAAAGGGTAGCGTCCGAGACTCCTACACCTAGCCAGAGGAGAGAGATAAGGGTAAATATAGAGACGTGCCAAAGCCTCATGTTAGATTCTCCTGAAGATCAAGAACGAAGACAACAGAAGCCCTGCTCCAAACACGTAAAAGAAGTATTTCAAGACTACCATGTCTCCTTCTAGCCAGCCATAATCCCAGAGAAGCAACTTCGCCAACAGCTTTGAGAACATGCCTAGAAGCTCAAAGGGAGCCGTGAAGACTTCAATGATATTTGCTCCTACGCTGTTGGAAGCAGAGAACTCTAGCACGTTGAAATCAATCCCCAGATTCACCAGTCCGCTTGTCTCGTTATACACTCTGATACCGGAGGCGTGGACTGTCGGATTAGTAGAATTGATTCCTCTAGTCACTCCAGTGAAGGAAGTAGAGGTCGTTCCTGTCCAGCTAAATTCTTCCCTTCCTATAAAGCCTCTCACTCCCGATGAAGGAAAGGAGCCTGTATCTCCTACAGCGAGAGTCCCAGCCGTAGAAGATACCGAAGCCGTCAAAGCAGTTGCTCCAATGAAGGACTGAGACTCCATAGTTAGAGACCACAGCATAGCTCCGATATAAATGAATAGTGCGCCCATCCAGAAATTAACCATTAGTTAGCTCTCTTCAGAAAGTACACGGCTCCCAGAGCGAATATCCCCAGACCTCCGATAGCTGCCGTGACTCTGAAATCCATCCAGCCTACCTTCGATGTAGCTGCGATCATTATGAAGAGTACGATCACAGAGGCAGCGGACACCTGCTCTGGAGTGATCCCCTCCTGTTTGCCAAGAAACACGATCACCAGAGTCACTACTATGAAGCTGAGAGGAAGACCTACAAAGAGAGTCTTCGTCATCCGCACAGACAGGCCCAACTCAGAAGCTAACCCATCAAAAGAGCCTGCTAGACTCGATCCCACGAAGAAATCATCCAAGGTTGATACATATGTGGCTGATCCTACTGTCTCCACGTTAGAAGGAGCTACAATACGTGCTGAGAACAGATTAGGAGCCATCAAGCGAAGGTTAGGAACAGTAGCAGAGAAATACTCCTCTCCTGACGACTCCGCTAAAGTTCCTGTCAAGATCGCAGAAGTAAATCCAGCCTCAAAGATCAATAAGTCCGTCCCAGACCATTCTGTTTGAGCTTCCAAGAGAAAAGCTAGGTTTCGGATAGCCTGCTCCAGATCAATCTGTGAGTCTGTCTCAGCTACCCAGTCTATGTTAAGGCTTGCTGACTGTGGAGACGAGAACACAGCCGGACTTCCTATGATCTGAAGCGTGTCTGTTGTATCTCCATATGTGACTCCTAGATTCGTCACGTCAGCAGGTGAAAAATAGACACTCATGATCCCCTGGTCATACCCATTGGAGACCAGCACAAAAGGAGCCGTTGTCTTGAGAGGAGTTGTCCCTCCGTCCATATACCGTCCCAGGAAGGTCTCAGAAGCCGCCTGAGAGGGGGTAGAGAGATATTCTATGTCGAAGTGCATGATGCACAGAATATCCCCTGTATCGAGAGCCTCTCCATAGCAGCGAGAAGACAGTATCCTGAGACTATCAGGCTCCGCTATCGCCCAGGCTGGAGAAGTCTCGATCAGCAGAAGGAGAAGGAACACAACTCCGGCTGTTTTCAGTAGACCTTTTCTGACTTTATTCGATATCCATATCATCGCGTGACCTCACTATATTGAAGTCTTCCACAAGAGCCGCTAACGTCAACACCATTGTCAATAATGTAAGTCCTATTGAAGCTATGGTCAAGGTAGTGGATTGTAGCACGTCATTTGAAAAGGGAATAAGTGACGCAGCAGCAGGGATAGCTACCATCATAAATAAAGTGTTCATTTTCGCAACATCCACCTTCCGTCATCTTTGTCCATGTCAACTCCAGGCAGCTTTTCTAATTCCGTCCTGAGTACGTGGGCATTTCTGAATCCGTAAGCATCGATTCTTCTAGCTGCCTGGACAAGCGCACTCAAGCTGATATCACTTGTCTGTTGCTCTACTAGCTCCTGGAGAGATTCTGGAGGCTTCATAGACATGATATTCCCAGCATGAGGTTTCACTTCAAATCCTATGCCAAGATCGCTCATATCCTTATCTTCCCACTGGCTACGGATGATCTGATTCTTGTTCTTAGCCCAGGGAGGCGGGATCACCTGCTTGTCATCATACTTTCCTCTGAGACTTGTGGTGTTGTGAAGAGTAAACTCCCAGTCTACATCTTCCATCTGAGGAGGCCACATTTTCCGCTTCGTGTTTCCTGTCCACTGTCCCCACCAATCGAATACGAAAGCGTCAATAGACGACGGCATCCCGTACATATCGCGCTCTGTAGCTTCTGCGATGATGAAGAGATCAACTTGATACAAAACAGGGAGATCGATCCACTGAGGAAACTGAGTGGTGAAGATCATTTCATCATTCAGCTTCCTGATCTGAGTCAAGGTCTGCATGAAGTCAACGTTGGTTTTTGACAGGGCACGTCGGTTGCTAAACTGTGATCCGGCCTCGTCTATGCAGACGTAGAGATACTGAGCAGCGGGATCGTAAAAGCCGTCCTCATTCAGCCACGTCACAAGGTCAGGATGGAGGATATCTGCAAACTCAGTCCAGTAGTTAGAAGCTACCTTGAATCGGAGATGATCCTTCTGGTATCGAATTTTCTGAATTGCCTGGAGTCCTGTTTGAAAGAGAGTCTTCCCTCGTCCACGTCTCCCGATTACCATAGCTGTGATAGGCTCAAATCGCTTGGAAGCTCTTATACGATCAGGGAAGATGAGGTCTATGGAAGACTGATCTGTAGGAGTCTCCAGGTTAAAGCTGGGAGTTCCTCTGATGACGATAGGCGCACGTCGGGAAGCTACCATTCCAGCGATACCCATTCCAGGGGAGCTTGATCCTCCTCCTCCGTTTCCTATTCGCATCACCATGTCTATCTCCGTTCTCGTTCTGAGCTAGTACACATATCTTCTATCTGTACCTTATGCATCCGGTGGAGAGTGAAGGCCAATATAGAGACGCTGATTTCTATCCATAGCTGCCTCCATCTCTTTTTAGGGAAAGTCAAACGTATTCCCTCAAATAGAGTCATAGAGCCTATAAAGAAGAATCCAAGCAGGTTAAGCAACGTCCACGTCGGACTCCATTCCTGCGCTAGTATGAACAGAAGGCCAAAAGTTGTCATCGATGTGATAATTGATGCCGTCACCATAACGATAGAGATTGCTAGAATGGTAGGTAGTAGGTTCAAATCCCTGTCCTTTCTACTCTCTTTTCTGACAAATCTGCTCCACCAAAAGGATGCAATAACAACTCCTAGGACTGTCCCAGCGACTTCGACTAGTGTGATTGCTGGAATTGCGATGAGGATAAAAAGCAGTCCATTCAAAGTCTACTCCTTGCCTCTCTTCTAGGACTTCCTAATCCAATCCCCAGGAGTATGACAAAAAACAATAGAGCAAGAGTGCCATTCATCCACATATAGACAACCTCCCATTCCCAAAAGATCATTGCGAATAAAAAGAAGATATGAAATAGGATTGTCCCAAAGAAACAGAAGATAATTGAGTAGAATATGTGTATAATTCTCCGTTCACGTTCTGAACGAGTACGCATTCTCTTAGACGAAGACGGCATCCGACGAAGTAGCATAACAGCCATGACTATCCAAGCTATATCACCTACTATTATCAATCCCGCTAGCCACCATTCACGATCACCAAGGATCACCATTAATGCTGTAATCGTCATGCCTAGTACAAATCCAGCCATTAGAAGTAGGCTACCATCCAGCCGTTGTCCGCTCAAATCTCTTGCCTCTTACCTGCTCATTCCCTAACGCCTAGACTTGAAAGCATTACTACGTCTAGATCTAGAGAGAGGCTGTGTCCTTAGATCCGCACTGGGAATTTTACGCCCCTTTACTAGCAGAGAATGATCTCTGATCCGAGCACGAAACTCTTGTGAGACTCCTACTTCATGCTGCTTCAGGATCTCAAGAATAGTCCCGATATTCAGATGCTTCATGATTACCCATCTCCCCCTCTCTAGTCGCTTATCAGGAGGCGGATTATTATCTTTGGCCCAGATTGTGACACTGGCCTTCTTAGTGCGTGGAAGTCTTGCAGGATGTCTCTCAATCTTCTGTAGAGCATCCCTGAATGAATTAGCAGTCGGAGTATCTAAACGTGGACGATTCGTATTATGTGTTGTTTGGGAATTATCGAATATCCCCTCACTATACGTAATGCGCCACTCAAATGACTCAGGCTCCTTGTTAGCCTTAGCCCTGATTTTCTCCTTGAGTTGTTCTTTGAGAGCAGCCGCTCCCAATACTGCTGAAGTCATGATATTTCCTCTTGATAGACTACCTACTCATCCCTTGCTTATAGATATCCTGTGCTCTCACTGGTTTTCCTCCCTTATCTTCATAGACGGCTCCTCCTCCTGTGGTGATCTTCACAAGCTCCTTACGTGCCATGCCTCCTTGACCAATCCTCGCAACATATTTCACAGCCATGACATCGGGAAGAGATGAATGTCCCATCGTCAGTCTATTGGCTCTAGCTGTGATCCTAGTCAGGACTCCGATCTCACTCTCGTCTATACGAGTCCTGGGAAGGTACACTGTAGGGTCAGAAGAAGCGTGGAATAGCTCCTTCCCAGGATTCCACTGTTGACCTTCCTTCTCCTTAGTCAGAAACAGTCCGGCCTGGGAAGCTGATTCCTCTCCTGAATTGGTCTCCTGATATACAGGGCCATTGAGGGTATTATCTAGCTCAGGAGCGACTAGCTCTTCAGTTGTCTCCAGAGCGGCAGCTACAGTCTCAGGCTTCTTACGTGACCGCTTCTTCTTATCATCGTCAGGCATGTCATCGACCTCCTAAGAATTACCGTAAGCAGCTACAAAGAGGAAGAAAAGTCCCAAGCTCGATAACGCTATCGTAGCGATCAAGCCCAATTCTACTTTCTCCCAGGTACTCTTCGATGCGCCTTTGTAGAATGATGTCTCGTCCATAGCTTGCAAGTCAGAATAGAGAGACGTTGTTGAGTAGACTTCAGGAACAATCCGCTTGTGTTTCTTCCCGTCTACTTCATACTCTTCGATCCGATAAGCCCTTCCTTCGTCCGTAAACTGCATGTGAATGATGGACTCAGCTTCGATGTACCGCTCCCCTTTATCATCCTGGAGATAATTCTTTCGCATCACGGAGAAGGGCGCGATTACAAAATAAAGAGCAATCTTCCTTCCAGCTATCACTCCCAAAGGAAGCCCGATCACTACAGTGGTTATCAGCACTTCCATCAGGCTTCGTTTGAAGGCAAGTATCCCTAAAATGAGGACGGGCATGTAAGCAGCCATGAGTCCCAGGACAGGCCCTAGAAGCATCCCCCAGCCTTCAAGCATTGTGAATTGATATCCAAAGATATCGATCTTTTCAATCTCCCATCGGCTTCTGTAATCAAGATGCCCCTGGATTACTTCACGGGGAAGCATTACAACTTCATCAGACACCTCAGAGTATACATAGACCTTCTCCCAATTCCAGATAACCCTTGGCTCACTCTCCTCCTTCTCCCGTTTTCTCTTGAGTAGGCTGAAGCCTAGAAGAGGAAGCGTCTGAAGACTCGCTGACGAGGTAGCAGCATCTCCTCCGAAGAAAGCATTGAAGCCCAGGATTCCTAACAGGACTGTGATGAAGGCAAAAGACAGAGTGAAGACAAGCAGCATCCCTTTCTGCATACTTGATCCAAACTCATCCTTTGATGCTTTAGCTTGTCCGGCCTGATTGATCTCCTCAAAGACTCTTGCTCCCACAGCTTCTCGTCCCTCCTGATCTAATCTCGCCTCAGCACTCACGGGGTATATGTTGGAAGCAAAAGCCAGTATCGTACTCTTTCCTGAATCCAGATCAGGAGGGAGAGGTTCAGACAGCATAAACTCTTCCCAGGTTTCAAAGCGTCTGGGGTTTTTGTTCTCACGGATCACGGGATTCTGTAAGAGAAGGAATGCCTGTCTCGTCTTTCCTACAGTAGTGAATACGTAGTTAGCCTGATCTGGTCTGGTCTCTCCTTTGGATGTTTTGAATCTACTATTGGGATACAGGTGTCTGATTCGGATCAAAGCCTACCCTCCATCTTATCTCTCCAGTATAGTAATCGATACTCCTGATGTCTGAGACTCTCATACCTTGCTTGTCCAGTATCAGCAAGTATATCATTCTCGCTTCCATTAGCGGAGAAGGTCTCCTGAGTCCTGTTACCCAGCGTCGATATGTCGTGTAGTTATTACATCCTAAGAGACGAGATATCTTTGTGGGAGCCAAGCCTAAAACCACTGGGAGCATCTCCATGATTTTCTCAACGGCTCCGTGTGATGGATAGGAGGACATCGGGAAGGCTGAATCAGGAGCATTAGGAATACCTTCAAAGAGTCTTGTTGTCTCCCGCAATTCTTCTGATGCCCTGGTCTCGTCTCTTTGCATGAGAATACTCTACCACATTCCTGTAGTCTATACTATGGTCTTTGACTCTTTAAGGCTACTGTCCTTATAAGGACACCCTTGACATAGAAAGCGTCCTCCTTCAGACTTATGAGCATGATAGCCGTGTTTGCTCTAGCTATAATCGTTGCATTCGCGCTAGCCTTGGTAGTCCTGAACGACTTGATGGAAATCACAGCAGGACTTTCTACCTTGTCAGGCGGATTAGGAGAGATGACCTCTCAAATACCTTTTCTGTTCTCAGTGATCGTATTGGGGGGAATGCTAGCCTTTAGCATCTCGATAGCAATAGCAGTCTTTCTTCACGAGAAGTAGGAAGCGGCGTTTAATCACATAGGCCCTGTTTAGGGTCAAAGGAGAAGGCATGTTTGCCAAAACTCTAGGAGGCAGTCTAGCCTCAAGGTTCATGGTCAGGTTCATGGCGTTTTTCTTCGTTCTTCAACAAGCCCAGGCCACAGTAGGAGCTTCGCTTCTTCTCAAGGGTCGGGAGCTAGTTGACGGAGCAAGGGGAGATGTCAACACCGCAAGCATAACTACCGTCATGGTAGGGTTGCTCTTCATGGTCATCGGTCTAGCTCTGCTTACCACGATCATGACCTCAGCGTCTACAGCGGGAGCATCAGCGGTAGCGGGATCATTTACAAATGCGACCTCTATCTCTGACTTGGCTCCTCTGGTCTTCGCTGCTGTCGTCATCGTCGGAGGCGCATCGATGATCGGCCTTACCGTATTCAGGGTAGCTAGAGGCGGGAACGGCGGGTAGTCGGAAATCACCGACTATTCTCTATTGAAGCTCTAAAGTAACCTGAAGACAATAGGAGAATGCTATGCCGAAGAAGCGCAAAGCCAAGAGGAAGAAGTCATCCACTGGGCGCGTCAAGGTCAAATCCTTCATGCGAAAAGTCCCAGGGAAATCAAAGAAGGTACGAGTTAAGTCCACGACTCGCGCCCGTTAACTACTTCCTTGCTGGCGTAATCGGTTTCACACTGATCCTCCGTCTACTCCTGGTATTAACTCACGATAATATGCTAGGGGTAGACGGAGGACAGTATCTTCTGTCTGCATTGCAAGTGCAAGGACGAGATGAGACCGGACAGGGATTTGTACGTCCGCTGTTAGCTCCTGGATGGCTCCTAGTACCATTTATCAATATCTGGGGTATGGATATCGGCTTCAAGATATTCTCTGCTCTGTCCTCCCTGCTGCCTCTTTATGGAGCTTGGATATTGAGCCGTAGATTCCTCTCTTCCAGACTCAGCTTGTTACTCACAGCCTTTTTATCGATAGATATTCTTTTGATGGAAATGATGGTTACAGGAACGCTTCCCTTGATTGCATTCACGATCCTTCTCATAGCTCTCTACGCGATCTGGAGGCTACTTGACTCTACGGACTTCTCCTGGAAGTGGATAGGTCTTCTGTCGATCTGTATCCCGCTCATAGCGCATATCAACCAAACCACAACAGGGATTGCTCTTGTGTTGATTCCTGTCTTTGTAATAGCCAACATCATATTCTGGCCTAGAGCTACTGCCTATCTTCCTGTCTTCACAGGTCTCCTACTAGGTGGCCTCTTTGCACTTACAGCCCTTCCTAGATATCTTGCTGTAGCTCCAGGCTCACCGGAGACACATCATCCAGGCCCGTTAATATACTTTGGAAACTTCCCTGCTGATCCAGCTTTCCTCCTGGTGCTGTTAGCGTCTCCAGTAGCATTCTTTCTGGTAAAATGGTCAGACGATACAAGGCTCAGAGCTTACGGTGTCTTGATGATGTCGTCTGCTTTATTGACTCTCTTTTACAGCGCGGACGAGTCGCTGCTTAATATCTTCTATAGGAACAGATATCTGTTTCCCCTCCTCTGGTACCCAGGAGTGATCTGGGTTTTCACGGAGAGTATCCGAAGAGGTATCTGGAGAGGCATCCCGAAGCAGTTAGGGTATGGAGTGTTGGTAGCGATGTTGGGCCTTGGGCTTTACGGAAGCGTATACACTTTCCACAAGCAATCTTCCTACTCTGACCATATTACGCTTGCGACAATGAGCATCCTTGAGAATTTGAAGGCTACTGATCCCACAGCAGGGATTATAACGAATACGCGCCTCATGTCTCTGTACGTAGCAGCCTTGAATCAAGTACCAGTTTCTTCGGCCTGGACATGGAAACCTCCTCCAGCATACACTGAGGAAGAGCGTCATGTGAGATGTGTATTAGGCTGGATAAATGGAGAAGATGTATATCAGTTGTCTGGGCTTAGTCTTGTTTTAAGACCTGCTCTGGACAAAGCGGAAGAGTGTATTCCTACGGAGTCTGCCTCTGTGATTCAGGCGAAGTACGTTCTCATAGATACTCGATTCCCTAGATATAAAAGCTACCTACCAGGAAGCTACATGGCTCCTGTCAATCAGTGGGAAACTACCGGAGCTGTAGACTGGCTGGAGCTTGTAACAGAAGTAGACACAGTGAAGCTCTGGAGGATCAGACGATGACGATGGGATTCACAGAGGTTGAAATCCGCGCTGCCGCTCAAAGACACCTTGATAGCCTAGCTCTGGAAGAAAAGAAGATCGTCCAGTCAGGAGACTTCTCTAAGGCAGCTAAAGATGCAGAGAGTGATATTAAGTTTCGACGCGCTCCTATTCAAGCTGTAGCAGCATTTATACAGCAGAAAGGACTTCGGGAGTCTCAGAAAGGTGCTGATATCAAAGGTCTTCCTCCTGGTATAATTGAGAAGATTCAGAGGACTAAGCTCCTGGAGCCTTTTATCCCAACGTCATCTCTAGCTACCCTACGTCTTGGACAGCCTGGAACAAAAAGTCCCTCTACTGTATCTCCTAAAGAAGGCAAGTCCAAGCCCAAGTCTAAGACCAAAGTGACAGGCAGCACTAAGTCTAAAAGCCGTCTGCTTCCCGAACAGATATCTGACTTTGAAGCAGGAAGGGATGCAGTAGTCCGCAAAGAGGGAAAAACCTTTGTCATCGATACTCAAGGCATACGCGCTGACACTCTCGTAGTTTCTGACGAGCTAACCCAGAAGACAATAGGAAATCTCCAAAAGCTCTCAGGGGAGCAGAGGGGACAGGCTATTGAATCAATCCGGCGTACTCCCTTTCTTTCTGAGGAGGGGAAGCGAGAGCGTCTGGATGTGCTTCGTGACATCATGATACGAGAGCGAAGAACGGAAAGAAGCACTTCAGTAGGCATGGGAAAGAGCGCGAGATAAGCAGAGCCAAAATTAGACGAGGATAGCAATCTACAGGAGGATTAGATAATGGCTACGGATCCAAGAACAAAGAAACTGCTCAGAGAGATAGCCACTACGGAGACACTTGTTAAGAACAGCAAGTTCAAATCCGCTGAGAATGCTATAGCCTTTTCAGAACGAAGATTTGATAGCGTCTTCCGTGCGCTTCCTGAGCAGGACAAGAGTAGAATTGCAGGACGAATCCTAGATGTCAAGCAGAGTATTCGGGATGGAAAGGCTGCTGATCTAGGTAAAGAGCAGGAGCTTCTCAGGAGTGGACAGACTCAGGAGTTTATCCAAGGACGAATCCGACAACTTCGCGTTGATAGACGTAAGGCTGTTAAGTCCATAGGAGGTCTCAATACATCTATTTCTAGTCTTGAGAGGCAGAGGATTCTAAAACAGAAAGGCATACTAGCCGCTATCAAAAAGGAGGCTGCCAGCCAGCAAGATAGTCTCGATGAGCTAGATCGAGTCCTCCTTGCTCTAGGAAAGCAGTTAAAGCTCCTGAAAGCCAAGCCTGGCAGCATGGGAAGCCGTAGGAGGAGGAAGCTCTAATGCCAATAGATATTAAGGAATTCCAAAAACGCACAGGATTCCCAGACTCTCAGATAAAACGCTTCACAATCATAGAGGCTGGAGACTTCATTGAAAGTACAAGAGGCTCTTCCTCGCTACGTGGTCACGTTATAGAAGAGGGTATAGGAAGAGGAAAGGCTGCTATTCCACAATGGAAGATAAAGATCTTCGGAGGAGCAATAAGATCGATTCCCAAAGACGATGCGAGAGTAGTGCAGAAAAGTGAGGCTTTTTTCAGGAGCCTGGAGAGGGAGGGAAGAAGTAGAAAGCCTGGAGTGTCGAGAAAGCTAGGACGCACAAGAAGAAGGAGACCCTGATATGCCTCACATCAAAGGCAAAAAAGGAATGGGGAAACATCGGAAGGGTATGGACAAAAAGCGTATCTACTTCGCCCTGGACGACGACGGAAACAAGAGAAGAATCTCAAGGGCTGAGTTTGACAGACGAGAGCTTCTCAATCTTCCTGTCCAGGTCTCTCTGGTAGCCGTAGGATTAGCCGCTACCACAGCCGCTCTAGGAATCATAGCAGGCCCTTAATCACCTAAGAAAGGAGAAATCATGCCACCACTAGGAGCAAGGAAGTCACTAAGAAGCAATCAGAGAGGAAACTTTCCTAGATCTCGCTTCAGCAAACGTAGGATTATGTCAGGAGCTAACGCTGGAAAGATCATGGTCAGGTTTAAGCCTCCAGGATCGAAGGTGTTCCACACACTAGCAATAGTGGATACGTCTATAGAAGCCTTCAACCTAATAAACCGGATGAAAGACCTGTAAGGAAGGAGATGTCATGTCTAAGACGGAATTTAAGCCTGACACTGACGATCTCGATCCAGAGGAAACAGAGCCTATGGGTACTGAGACAGAGCCTATGGGTACGGAGCCAAAGCCACAGAAGGAAAAGGACGGAGATATCTCTTTTCAATTAACAGGGAGTGTCTTTGATCCTGATCCTAGAGAGATGCCGAAGCAAAGAAGACGGCGTCCTAAGATGGGAAAGTAAGGAGACAGGCTATGGCTACAGAGAGAGCTAGACTTGTATCTGAAGTGTTACTCGCAAAAACTGCTATCAAAGATTTGAACAAGAGCATACTTGCGGAGGCTGCTGTAAATAAAAGGCTGGGTACTAAGTCTCCCGTAGGCTTTGCTACCAAACGAAGACAGCAAGCTAAACAGAGGCTAGACACACATCAGAAT
>SDBT01011627.1_pt1 | contig 14154 bp, 11 predicted proteins | sample 2277101 | NCBI WGS metagenome assembly SDBT01 (sample SAMN10404973, study PRJNA504765) | marine sediment metagenome | isolation source: marine sediment core GS10_PC15, 103 cmbsf | place: Arctic Ocean: Southern Knipovich Ridge | collected 2010 | reverse complement strand
GTTGCACCGACGGCCGGCCAGTTGGCCAATAGCGAATCTGAAGCCGAGGATAACGCAAATATGGCCAAGGTGGCTGTGAGTAGGCACTTTCTCATTCTTTTGACTTACTCCATGCATAGAACCCGAATTGCTCCGAGTCATTATACCAAAATTGGAGGGGCCAAGTCAAGAAAAACGGACTTATAGGACTTGCTTGCACTGTAATTGGCAGTAACGTAACTTGTTTCTGAGAAAGCAGATACGGTTATTCTTGGCGGTGGCAGCATGTTGTCAGCCTGGTTGCCGCGTTTTTGCGTAAATCTTTGTCCTGGGTATTTGCCTGGGCGCTTGCTGCTTAGGGACCGAGGACTTTCGCCGGTCCTATAAAAACGTTTCGCCGGGAGATGTATTGACATTGACTGTGAAAGCTATTGGCTGGCCCTGCGAAATGTATGGCAGGTGGCCGGGAAAAGGCAAATCCGCAGTAAAGTAGCAGTTTAATAGAACCGATAGCGCTGGTATAAAACCGTGCTGTTAGAGCGAAAAATGAGGTAGGTAAATAGGCGGGATTAGTTATGAAAAGATTAGCTAAAATCTTGTTAGCAGTTGCATTGGTCTTGTGTTTTAGTTCCGGTTCGGTGTTCGCGCAACCGGTGGATGACTCTGCCACGTGCGATATCACGGTAACGGTCGACCCCATTATGGAGTGGTCAGCGGCCAGCTACGCTGACATCGCTTTGGCCAACATCACAGCCGTGGCCGACACGCCCTCGGGTAGTAGAGATTTTACACTTTACACAAACTCTAATTGTGAGATCAGCGCCGACAACACCGTAGCGGCTCAACTGGATAATGATGGGGCCAGTACCGACACCCTCGTTACGGAATACCAGCTGGCATTTGATGGCGATGGAGCAACGGCAACCGGTGGTACCGATGTAGGTAGCTGGACAGATTACACTACCTTCCTGAGCACCGCATCAGCCGTGACACATGTTGACGGTGATGGCGATGCTATCATCACGTTGTCGGTCCAGGCTTCTACCGGTGGCACGACCCCTGACCAGGGTAACTACAGCGCCACGCAGACCCTTACGGCCGCCTGGACAAGCAATTAGTAGACTCTATCCCAAAGAGTGGGTGCTAAAGCCGATGTTATCATAACCAAGCTTTTTTGTTGTAGGTGTAAATATGAAACGGAATTCAAATATCCCTCGCTGGATTACAGCGGCCCTTCTTTTGTCTATCCTTCTAATGTCCTCTACTGATGCTCTTGCTGGAATGGCGGTCAGCCCCCTCCAACAGTGGGTCACAGTTAAACCTGGCAAGCAGGCGTCTTTCTCGATTACGGTGACCAACACAGTCAGAAGCCCCGACACCCCCCCCTGTATTGTCAGTGTGAGTCTGGTTGATTTTACGGTCTCACCACAAGGGAAATTGTCCTTTGGTGCGCATCTAAAGCACGACCGCTCTGCAGTTGAGTGGATAACCTTCAATGCGGGCGAATTTATGCTCGAACCGGGCGAATCTAAAGAGATAAAAGCAACGGTATCTGCACCGATAAATGCTGACGGGGACTATTGGGCTGCCTATATGGTTAAACTGGTTAACCCCGACGAGCACCAACAAGGTGTACGGGTCAATTTGCAGACTGCTTCAGGAATTTTTGTCCATGTGGCACGGAGAAATTATATCGAGCGTGGAAGCGTAATCGATGCTAACATAGTTACACCCCAATTTGGCCAGCAGGAAATCCTTGCTGAAGAATCGGCTTGGGACCGGACGATTCAAGAGGCTGAAGAAGAGGGGGCGCTTAGAATCAACGCAGAGTTGAAGAATGACGGACTGGTGGCCTTTATTGCTGATGGAAAAGCGTTTCTCTATTCCGGAAAATGGCGGCGGGCGGCTTCTATCCCATTGTACACTAGCCGCAGACGAATCTTTCCCGGTCACACCCGCGTCTTTACCGGTATAATGTCACAGCCGCTACCCGCCGGCCAGTACAAGCTGCGAGTCTTTTTCGACTTCGACTCAAAGTACAGCCGTAAGATAACCAGAGATATGGAGCTTTCGATAAGTGGGGAATTGGCTCGTCAGTGGACCGAGAATTTCAAATTCAACGATGTACAAGCGTTAGAGATTGAGCCGCAGGAGATTGAACTGGTACTGACCGGTGGACGTTTCACCACTTCGCGATTCCTCATCTCAAACGAGGGCTTATATACAGTTGCTGTTCGTTGCTGGCTCCAGTGCGATGGGCTGCTGCAAGGCTGGCTGGAACTGAAATCCCCGGAGTTTACTCTCGCTCAGAACATGCGGCGAAACGTGGTTTGCTCGGTCAGGATACCTCGAGATGCCGAGCCCGGCCAATACGACGCGATCATAAACGCCGAAGTTGAACGCTCAGGCTTGACCGTCGAGGGCAAGAGCAACGTTGAACTGCACAAAATCCCCATTCGTGTTGTCGTAACTAAGTCTGTTGCGGCGAATAAGTGAGCTCATGTATGTCGGTATTAATAGCCAGACAGGAACAAAAGCTGTGGAAAATGGCGGCAGCGGTGTTGTTTGTGCTGCTGTTTTGTCTGGCCCGGTGTGCCGCTGTTACAGGGCAATTTAACACTGGCTACGTTGATACCACGGACCCAGCCGACGAAATGGTGATGGTTCATAATGTCTGGGTTGATGTGCCCCTGACTCAAATTTTTCGCGACATATCGATAGAAACTGGTGTCGTAATAGCCCTGTGTCCCCACGTGCCGGACCCGCTGATTTCGCTCGATGCCGGTTCAGGCAAAGCGATTGGGCAATGCCTGGCTGAGCTTGTGGCTGGACGAGGCCTTTTTGTTTATCCAAGAAGCGAGCGTTTTTATCTTGTCAGTGGTGGAGACCCCGTATGCCCGGGTTTTCTGGAAATAGCGAGATCCAAACGGGTCTACCTCAAATACATAACGGCGAAGCATCTCAGGTCTTCCCTTCCTCGCTCTGTCCAGCAATACGTCTCGAGCGGTGAAAGGGTAAATGAGGTACTGGTATATACCGTGCCGGAGATTATGAGCCGTATTATGGAAATCGTTCGCAAGCTGGATGTTCCTCAGCCGCAGGTGGTGCTGGAGGTGCTTGTTGTCGAGCTTCGAGAAGAAGCCAGCGAGGAATTCGGACTGGATTGGGACTACACCGGTCGCCGCAACAGTTTCAGCATGGAAGCAGGTCTCGGGGCCTTTACCGGCATAGCGCGTTATACAAGCGTACCGGCGAATGAGTTTAGAACCCTGCTGTTGACTCTTCAATCTCTGGTCCGTGAAAAGAAGGCCAATATCAGGTCTCGTCCGCGGGTGGCGACCCTCAATGGACAGGAGGCTATCATCGATATATCGCTTGACGAATACTTCACCGTCGTTACGGATATCTATGGTACTACCGGAGCGCTACGGACAGACTTGGAGGTTATTAAATCCGGTGTGCTTTTAAATATTACCCCGTATATAGGTGATAACGGTGACATTACGGTTGACGTTCTCATTGAGGTTAGTGATGTAGCCTCTCGACAGAATCAGTTAGCCGGTAACAAGTCGGGTGACCTGCCGATAATCCAGCGTCGAAAAGCTGACACGACTGTTCGGGTCAAGCAGGGAGATGCAATCGTTATAGGAGGTCTTATCGAAACTCAGCAGCGCACGGAAGACAAACGCGTACCACTGCTCAGTTCAATTCCTCTTGTAGGCGGTCTGTTTACGACAATAGACAACACCGCGGTGAAAAAGGAAGTGATAATATTTATTACTCCACGGCTGATTGAGGAAGGGGAGATTGCCGTTTCCAAGCACCACCAGTTAATCAGTCCTGAACAGGAGCTCGAGTCTCTGGGCGTCCCGGCTGCTTCGTTTAAGATGCAACCTGAAAATCACCGCAACGGTCCCAGCATTGAGCAGGAACTCAGGTCCCTTTTGGAGATAATCTCCCTGCTTGATGTGCAGCGCGAGCGTCCTTATTCAAGTCTGCCTCCATTTGAGATAAGTGATGAAGAAATTGACCTTTCGGGCCGCCATGAATTACTCAATGTGGGCGAAGAGATCGAAACTCTGCAGGATGTGGTCGCCCTGCTCCGTGCCAAGCCTCAATACTACTATAATTTGCCCTACGCAGAAGCCAAACTTGAATTTTCGGGTACAGACTGACCGTGATAGAATGAAGTTCCACATAAGCTACAGTATTGTTTTTGCTGTTGTCCTCACTTTTCTCTGCTCTGTGTTAGTTATGAGCCAGGATTTTATGTACTGGGAGAGTGATTTCGATGCCATTACGATGCCCGATATCACTACGCGAGACACAGAGTCCGAAGGTGAAGGTGAGGCCACGCTTTTTACCAGCGGGGATGTGGAAATCTCCGCCGACAATACCGCAACAGCTCAGTTATCTTCCGGTACCGACACCCTTCTTACACAATACAAACTCAGATTTGATGGAGATGGCACAATCGCGACCGGCGGCTCAATGGTTCCTTTTACCAGTTATGATTCATTTCTAAGCACTCCCGCTTACGTAACACACGTTCCCGGTGATGATGATGTAAATGTAAAGCTTATTGTCAAGGCGATGAATTACAACGGGCAACTGGCCGATGCGGGCACATATACTGCTACACAAACCTTGACGGTGCACTGGGTTGGCCCGTAAGAGCCGGTCTGATTGGGCCATCAAGGCCTTTCGTGGTATCTTCCAGCCTCTCCAAATCGGCAAAATATTCAGGTCAAAGATCAGTAGTCACTTGTTTAAGTCTTTGCATTATTCAAGAAGATTGTCTCAAAAGGCCGAAAATACACGTAGTTACCAGCGGTATGACTACTTGATGAGGATTTTAGATGAAAGCAGAGACGGACAGAATGATGACAGAGGAAGACAGGCCAAGTCTGCAGATAAAGAGGTCGCTGCTGCCAATCGATGAATATGCAGCCCGCCAGGGTCTTTCCGTCGACCTTGTTGAGAAATGTGGAGACCTGGGCATTGTGCAGATAAGGAAATATAGGGGCAAAACGTTTGTTGTCAATTCACCTGTTAGTCCATACCCTTGCGCTGCTGAGACCCCGGGCGAACCTGTAAAATCAAAGGCTGGACCGGCGGCGACCGGAACCGCGTCTCGGTTAGTTAAGAGCATGTTTAGCAAAGCTGCCAGAATTGTGGATAAGCCGGCAGGAGCGGCCAATGGGGGAGCCGGCGGGGCAAAAAATTCACACGGGTCGGCCCGCAAAATTCAACCTCAATCTCACAAATCTGCCGGGCAAGCAGGACGATTTGTCAAACATAGCGGCGAAGGTGAAAGCGTGTCTCAATCGGTTCACACAATAGCTTCTCCGCCCCGCAGAGTCGTCGATGAGCCAACGAGAGGGGCCGAGGGAATCCGGTGGAAGGAAACTTTGCCGCCGGTGAAGCCGCCTGACATGGAATTGTTTGAAATCGACGATGAGCCCGGCGAGATCATTGATGACTCGGGTCGGGTGCTTACCGCCGGGTTTGCCGGGCTGGATGAGATGCTTGAAATCGAGGAAACGCCCGAGTCTGTCCAAATTCCGCAAAACGATGGCTACCGGTTTGGCATCTTGGCTGCAGGCGCCAGGTCCGCACGCAACTGGCAGCTTGCCGCACTTTTTTTGGTTTCTTTTCTTTTTGTGGCTCTTTTTGCTGCTATTTGGCTGTATGCTGATAGAGAAATCCAGGTCGGCAGACTTGAGCAGGCATACGCAAGCTTGGAAAAACTGTCTGACGATTCGGGACGCGTCGGCGAAGAGGTTGAAATCTTTCAACGCAGCCTGAGCCGTTCGCAAGAGCAGGCTGGACTCCTCCGACGGGAACTGGACGCGTCCAGAGTACAAATAAAAGGCGTTCAGAATGAACTTTTGCTGGCCGAACAGGACCGCGAAACCCTCAGAAACGAGCTCGGCAAATCCAGAGCAGGGGTCGGGCATTTGAGAAGTGAGCTGGGCAGCTCCGAGGCAGAGGTTAGTCGTTTGCAGAATGAGCTGGAAAACGCGGGGGCGGAACTGAAGAGTGCTAAAGCTGAATTGGCCCGGGCTAAGCAAGGCCTCCGAAGCATCCAGCGGCGAAATGCCGAAGCCGCAGCTCGCCTGAACAAAAGAATTCAGGAGCTCGCAGCTCAGAGAACCGAGTGAATGTCCCAGGGTCGCTCTGGCCCACACAAATCAGCTAATTCAAGGGCACTGTTGCACCGGCTTGTTGGCGCATTCTTTTTACGCTTGGTTCAACTTTGACAGATTTTATAATACGTTGCGTGTTGATTAAGGTGCTTGCGCGAACCTGTTTATCTCTTAGATGTAATCGCCCTAAGAAAGAACCGCTTTTATAGCCGAAAGACAAACCGAATGGAGCTGTCCATTGTTATCCCTGTGTTTGAGGAAAGTGAGAAGATAGGTGCTGATATTGAAGCGGCCTCGGTGTTTTTGGAGGCCAATGGACTGGAAGGAGAGATTATCGTAGTCGATGACGGCAGCAGAGACAACACCGCTGAAACAGCACGAAAAGCAATAACTTTCTGCAATGTGCTTTTGAAAGTATTTCGATACGAGCCCCATCGAGGCAAAGGTTACGCGGTGCGAACCGGGATGAAAGAAACCGTCGGTGAATATGTGATGTTTGCCGACAGCGGCTGTTGTGTGCCGCTTGGAAATGCCTTACAGGGGTTGTATATGCTCAAGAGTGGAAGCTGTGATATAGCGCACGGCTCAAGAAAACTGCTGGAAAGCGACATTCGACAGGCCCAGCCGTGGCATCGGCGAATCTCGGCGAGCCTTTTCAAGTGGTTGATAAATAAGGTCTTGACACTGCCTCCGGAAATTACCGATTCACAATGCGGTTTCAAGGTGTATCGAGGGGATGTGGCGAGGAACTTGTACAGCGAATGTATCAGTGACGGTTTCATGTTTGACGTGGAAATCATTCTGTGGGCGCAGAAACAAGGTTACCGTATAAAGGAATTTCCAGTAGAGTGGACCTGCGACCCCGACAGCCGATTGTCGCTGCCGCGCACCATCTGGCCCATTGTTTCCGAGCTGATTGCCATCAAGCATGCTCTATCAAGGAAATGAGGAAATAGTTGTGCTGAACGGCAGGCATCACTGTCTTAGAATGTTGTTTTCTTCCCATGGACCATAGCGCAAAACCCTCAGTTCTTGTACCTGACCTTCCCCGTCTTTGGTTACCATCATAGCCAGCGTGTCCGGATGGGTTGAGCAGTATTGGCTGACTTGCTTTGGGGACATAACCATAAAGGCGGTTGAAAGAGCGTCGGCGGATGCGGCGTCGGGTGCGCAGGCCCAAGCGGCGATCTTACCTTCAACCGGCCGGGCTGTGCGCGGGTCGATGATGTGCCGGCCTTTCTGCAGGCCTGAACCGCTGACAGCCCGGTTCTGTAGACAAAGGCTGGCCAGCTCCTCTTTGCGATTGTCGGGATTGCTTAATGTTACAGGCCAGCCGTCGGTCTCCGGTGGCGAGCCGATGGCTAAAACCGAACTACAACCCGAATGAACCAAAGCTGTCTCGATGCCCCAGTCTTTCAGAAGCTCGCTCATCCGGTCGAGTGCATAGCCCTTACCGATGCCACCGAGGTCAATTTTAACCGAGTCGCCCAGAAGCTCCACCGCGTGGTTGGCTTGGTCCAGTTTGACAAGGCCCGCGCCGGTCCGCTTGCGGGCAAGATTGAGCTTTTCCCGGGACGGCGCTTGAACTGCTTTGTTTTCGTCCAGCCAGCAGTCCATTAGTGAGCCGACGGTAATATCGAAGGCCCCGTTCGTTTCGGTATATAAAGAACGCCCAACCTGAAGACATTCGAACGCATCCAGTCCTATTGTCAATGATTGGTTAGCGGAGAGGTTATTAATCCGGGAGATGTCGCTATTGTCGATGAATCGGCTGAGCTCGGCTTCGAGTCGGTCGAGTTCGTCGAACGCAGCCCAGGCTGCCTGTTCGACGTAGCTGTGATCGGTGTGCAACACGAATACTTCAAATACGGTTGCCATTGCCGCATGGGAAAACCTCTGTATCCCATCGATTGAATCCCATCGGCCGTTGACGAAGGGAATTTCTGATTGCGGCTGAGTCATTTCTCACCTTTAGCGGCTTTTTGGCTGATTTTACCTGATTTTTTCTGGTAGCTGTCCCAGAGGTTTTTTGTTACATAGCCGCGAAGTTCAACCCCCGGACGCAGTTCGGTGTACGCGTCAAAAAGGGGCACGTACAGGTCCTTTTCCCCCGGTGGCGGCAGTTCATATAACTTGCTCAATAGCGCCGCCTCTACGCTTGGAGAGGCGATAATAACCGGTGCAGCTGGAGCGCCCGGGTCAACCTTGTTCCACCAGCCGACATTGCTAAAACGGCGCAGGTACCAGGGAAGGGGCCAATAGTCGTCGTCCGTGCAGATAACCTGAATGTACATATTGTACCCGTCAGGATGGGCCCGGGCGATTTCTTCGATTCGTTCTGTTATGTCGAGAACATCGGGAACCGGATGGGCATAGACGTAAGGGTTGGACGGGTCGGCATAATACTTATAGCTGCCCATATACGCCTGACCAAGCGGCAATAACAAGCCGAAAAACACCAATAACAAGCCGACTGCCAATCTCTCCCACCAGTACAGTGACATCTTTATTAGAACGGCAGTTCCGACACCGGCCAGCAAAATCATTCCGTGCAGAAAGCTGAGCATAGACCAGGGGGTCTTGTACGGAATCGCCGAGTACACGATGGTCATTATCAGTGTATAAAAGGCAATAAACCTGACCAGATTCAAGTTGCCGTCAGGAAAACTTTTCTTGGTCATTGCGATGATGAACCCGAAGCCGGCTGCAACAACAATGAAATCCTCATTCCAGGTTACTCGTTCAAAGCCTTCCATCCAGGTCAGTATATCGAGGTAATAATACCAGGGGTGAATGTGCCACTGGTTTTGACCTGCCCGCTGGAAATAGGCTGTATAGGCCGCAAAGGAATCCAGAATGCCTCTCGGATTGGCGAAAAACGATGAGTAAAACAGCACCGACACAATAGATGCGGTTAATAACGCGGCAAGTATATGCTGCAGGGGAATTTTCTTTATGATACTGGTGGTTAAGCCCTCGTGTTTTCGCTGGATGATTGTCGTAAGGACAAGGGCTAACAGCATTGAGCCAAAAGCAATGATGCACGTTTCCTTTGTCGCGTGCATCAATCCTATGAACAGACCTGTCAACAAAGCCCATTTCATGTTTTTATTCTGGGTGTAAAGGTAACCGCAGGCAATAACTCCTGAGGTAAAACAGACCAGGAGCATTTCGTGAATGTAATAGCGGCTGTAAAAAACAAACGCCGGGGAGATAGCGGTAAATATCGCAGCGGAAATTGCAGCGTACCGCCCAAGACCTTTGGTCAGCAGCAACGGCGTCAATACGAGAAGTAGGCCGAAAAAAACCGGCACAATCCGCAGGGTAAACTCGTTAAGCTCTGCAAGTGTCTTTGCTGAGCTAAGCCGGGCTGGAATCAAAGTCAGGTAGTTTAGCGTTGGGCCGTGGTATTCATAGCGGTTATAGCTGTAATTGCCTTGCTCCAGCAATTCGCCGAATTTGACGGCGTGGACGGCCTCGTCGCCGTGCATGGGCCGCTGCTTCAGCCGCGGCAGACGCAGCGCAATAGCACCAGTCATCGCAATCAGGATGAGGATGCAGAATCTTTTGGCCATTTTATATCGCGGGTTTGCCGAAAACTTCCACTTCTATGTAGTGGTTCAGCTCGTTGCTGCTGTTGCCGTTGCTGTATAAGCGGACGTAGCGAGCCCGGGTACCCTTGGCATCGATCAGTTTGCCCTCCGAGGTCTCGACGTAGTGCATATCGGAACCTACCCCCAAGCCAACCGAGTTGTCGTGGTCATTATTGAACAAAGTCGTTACGTTCGTGATGAAATCGGGGTCGTCGGCGACCTGCACAACCGCGTCGAAATAAACACGGGCCTGCTTGTGGAAATGCCATAGCAAGATGGCGTATATATCGTGTTTGGCGCCGAGGTCGATAGTGACATATTGCAGAAACGGACCTAACTCGACATAGCTGCCGTCTGTTCCTTCTTTGCCTCCGTCGGTTATCATCTCAATCTCACCGATGATAGGTTCCTCGTCAGTGCTGGCCACTGTTTTTCCGAGGGCGACATTTTTGGTCCCTGCTGGGGCAAGAAACGGCGGGCGCGGCCTGCCCAGCGGCTTCTCAAGATTGGGCACCCGGATATTCTGGGGAGTACCCACAAACATCGGCCTGGGAAGTTTTATATCAAGTGCAACTAACGTGGTTTTAGCTGTGCTCGCTTGCTCGGTTATGTCCTTGGACTTGTCCGTGTTCTCCTGGTCCTTGCTTTGCTGTTTTGTCTCAGTACTCTCTTTCATGGGCTTTTCTGTCTGCTTGGTTATCTCAGTGCTTTGCACTTCCGTTGTCCCTGATTTACTTTCCTCAGAAGATTCCTTACAGGATACCGCAAGCAGTAAGATGAGCGCCAGCAGCGCAGTGCTGTAAAACTTGATAATTGAATTAAAGCCTTTTTTCATAATTATAGTGAACCTCAAAAACTGGAAATTGCATCCGGCGCCGGCAACCGCCCTCGTATAGAGACCGTCGCAGGCCTGAGCTAATCAACAAATGTATTTTAATATATCCTGCTCACATTGTCAAATGGCTCTGAAGCTGCCCTTGCTATGCCCGATTTTCACTCAAATGGGCCAACATCACAAAGGGCGGGAGCTTGGCGGCTCGTGCCCGCCGGGCGATTTGCCGGATTAGGCCCCAAATGCAGTCCAGCGCGTTTCCGAATGCCTTATTGCACACTTTCGGTCGGACGTAGTTCAACTACTTCCGGTTCGAGTCCTGCCTTGGCGAGGACTGCATATAGCACGAAGCCAATCACAAAGGCAATGACCGGTGCCGGTGTGATGAAACCGAACTTGTCCGGCGCCAGCATCGGAAGAATAGCGACGACAAAACCGGTTGCCCAGGCGATGTATCCCGCCCAGTTGATTCCCTTCCTCGGCCCTGACCACTTGCAGCCGCTCAGCAGATAATCGGCGGTCATCGAGCCGCACACCGGGCCGAAAGAAGCCCCGATGATAGAGAAGACTCCGATCAGGTTAAGCGCTACGCCCGTCACCGCCAGGATAATGGCTATGACCGCTCCGACCAAGACCATGCCCATCTTGTTGGCCTTCGGGAACATCGTCCCGATACTGTTTGCGGCAATGAAAGAGCTGAAGCATATCGGAGCAAAGCTCGCTATAGCAAAGAGAATAAACATTGACCTCGCCAGAAAACCGCCCTGCTCCCGGATTACAGCGTCGAAGACGAAGCTCTTGAGTTCAGGATTGGCAGCATTTGCTCCTGCGATGGCGATGAGTGGCAGGCCGCCAGCTACGATTATGGCAAGTGTAATCCCGACGAGGCCTCCAAGTCGAACATCTTTTGAGTTGCGGCTGCCCATCCCGAAATCCACGCCTGCTGCACCTGCGGTTGCGAAGAAGCCAACAACAATTCCAATTATTCCCAGAAAACCTATAAGCGGTTTAGCATCCTCAACTGTCTCGAAGTCACCGGCACTACCCACATTTGCGAAGAAGACAAAGATAATCATTATCAGGGGGACGATGGGAAGAATAGAAGCTACCTTAGCAACATATTTAATGCCCTTGACACCCACAAATGCAGCCGCAAGGCCCCAGACAATTGCCACGACCGTGAAAGCAGCGCTCCAGTGGAACACACCATCAGTACCAACAGCCGGCGGCTGCCCCGCCGCCTGAAGGATAAAGTCACTGGATACGGCGATATTCACAGCCATCCATCCGAACTGAAGAAGACCCATCAATAGGCCCGGCAATAGAAAGCCGCCTAATGTGCCGTAGGTCGAGGAACCCACTACATACAGCGGATAGCCCGTCTTCATGCCGAACAATCCCGGCACAAGATAAAAGAGAAAGTGGCATATAAGCGCCGCAATCAAAAGCCCCAGCAGACTCAAACCCAGCCCGGCATTAGGCAGCGTGCCGTCGGCGATTTTCATATAGAAGACAACCCATAAGAAGATGCCGGCGTACGTAGGCGCCGTGTTCTTGTACCATGGTGCCCGGTTCTCCTGCGGATTCGGCGTTGCCAATTTCAAATAATTCGGTAGCATTCCATTACTCATAATCTGTTCTCCTAACGAAAGTAATGATTTGGCTGTTACTTCTCCATTTGGGTTCGGATTATCAGGTAGGTATGCACGACCGCAAACACAGCAAGCAATAAGGCGCTGTATCGGTGGAGATCCAAAAGAAATTCCTGCCCTTGGGTCCCGAAAAGCGGAAACATGCCAAGAACAATGGATAATATTACAGGTAGAGCCAAAGTGATAATCAGCCAGAAACATATCTTCTGCCCGAGTTGGTGCTTTGTACCAGTTTGCTTATTTGTGGGTCCTTGCCGAGAAAGTTTTTGCGGCCGCGGCCAATCACTTTTATCAAAACGGCACCTGTCTGCCCACACCAAAGCCAAAACCGCCAAACAGCCTGCGAAAACCGGTGCGAAAGTAGCGTGTACCATCAACAAATAACCACCAAGATGCTCGGCCTGAACCAAAACCGGATAAAAACCGGTGATTACCAAGACTACGAAGCAAAGCAGGGCCAAAAGGTAAACCAATTTTTTCAAAGCGCCGACCAGACTCAGCTTCTGTTCCAGGAAAAGCAGTGTGAAAAGATGAATCAGCGTCTTGAAGATATTAATCGGTCGCCATCGATACCTTTTAACTATCACTGAAACTACGCAATGCACACAAATAAAGCCAAGAACGACCAAAAATGCTGTTATAGAAACTAAACGAAACATACTATTATTACCAAATAGTACCTATCAATCTTTACCTGCCAGTGCTTTAGTAATACAGCCTAATGCCCTTAACGCATACAACAGCAGAATCCCGGCAATAACCGCACACGATGCAAGACTGACAAACTTCAACCAGGGACGAAAAACAAATGAGAACGCAAAAGCCTTCGTATAAACAGGGTCAAGGTCCTGGAACTCAACCATCTTCTTAGTGGCACCTTGCTTGGAAGCAACGGGCGAGTCAATCTCAACGTCGCTGAAAAAGAACGCCGAATCTGTCCGGTGGCAGTCCTCGCAGCCGTGACTGCCTAATGACTGAGCGGCTGGCCTGACGTCGTGGGCAATGGGCCAGAGGTAAGGCGTCGCTGCCGGATGGTCTTGCTCCACAAGTTGACCTGAATCATCAAGTCGGTAGACTTTGCCGCCGCAGACATAGACGGCTTGAGCCTCTATTGCTCCCAAATTTGATGCAAAAACTAAATCTTCAGTGATTCTTTCTCTGCTTAACGATGGCCAATCACCGGAACGCGGAAGGACCTTGCCGGTGATCATTTCAGCGCCTTGCCTGACGATTTCAAGGGCAATTGGCTCAACTTTTTGCCCTTTCATACTACCCCAAAATGCGGGCCATACCAAATTATGCGGAGCGATTTTACCATTCGGTTTTTTAGCGAAAACAGGCGATAAAATATGAGGAAGAGCTTCATCGGACCCATCGATGTTATATGTCCCCAGACCATGTGCCCGTGAGGTTTTGACCCTGTGCGTCTTTTGTTCCGGCCAGGGGCCGCTGTGGCAGGCAGTGCAGGTGAGCTTATCAAAGTGAACTGGCGGAATCCCCGCATGTCTCGGGGCGGGGGCGCCTAAACGCCCGTTACTGTGGCAGCCTTCGCACGTAGAAGCGGCGGCCAATGGATTGCCTGGCGCGATATTCTCCCCTTCATAGCCGCGCGTGATATTGTGCTCAAGTCTGTTAGGGTGGCAATCGACACAGGTCAATCCCGCCGCCAAATGCACATCCTCATCCGTCGACCACCTCTCTGCTCCAACATGGATATTAGAATGACAAAAATAGCATCTCCCCTCAGGCACCTTCCTGACAATGTCAAAAAACACCTGCCGCTTGTGGTCGAATGCGTTCTTACGATAAACCGCGGTAGGCGGCACCAGTTTGGGGTCGTCCAGCACATCAGGCATCAGCGGGTCATAAGTGTCGGGCATACGCTTGGCAGAGCCGCTTACTGAAGCAAACCCGCACGTAGCGGCCGCGGCCCAGCGAAAATTCTGACG
>SDBT01011626.1_pt1 | contig 14154 bp, 14 predicted proteins | sample 2277101 | NCBI WGS metagenome assembly SDBT01 (sample SAMN10404973, study PRJNA504765) | marine sediment metagenome | isolation source: marine sediment core GS10_PC15, 103 cmbsf | place: Arctic Ocean: Southern Knipovich Ridge | collected 2010 | reverse complement strand
CGGCGCCACTCTGCCCTGGACAACCGGCCGCCGCTGGCCTACTTGAAATCGGAGGGAATCGGACCCAGAACCCTTAGCGGAAATTAGCACTCAGACTGGGTCAAATTTGGGGGCACATACCCGAACTACCCTTGGGGGGGGGCGTCTAAGCTACGTGGCGGTCATCCGTGCCACAAGAAAACCGGGCCACCCGAGGTGAGTGGCCCGCCAGCAACAGCCAGAAACGGTGGGGTTTGTCACAAGGATTGGCACCGCCAAGTTTCGGCTCTGAGGGCATCCCGATTCGCTTGCCCCTGAGCTGTCCTGACCCCACTTTTCCCGCCCCCCAAGAGCATCACCCTAACGGTCCCACGGGTGCGGGCTTCTCAGCCTGCCCGCTACCGAGCGGGACGTTTTCTGACAACGCGAAACTATGTTGGCTGTCGATGACGCTGTATCGAAGCTGCTCGTCAGGCGGCTCTGAGGGAGATCCAAGACATGAAGCTCGCGCTCGTCAATGGAGAACGCCAGGAAGCTCAGCCGGGTCTTAAAGGCGAGTGTCCTGTCTGCGGTGGCCCCGTGTATGCACGGTGCGGAGAAGTCTATGTTTGGCACTGGGCTCATTCAAGGCGTCTCAGTTGCGATCGGTGGTGGGAGACTGAGACGGAATGGCACCGCGACTGGAAAGCTCAGTTCCCCATCGAGTGGCAGGAATTTGTCCAAAAGGCCGACGACGGCGAACGACACATAGCAGACGTGAAGACCGTTGGTGGTTGGGCAATTGAATTCCAGCACTCGTACATCAAACCTGAAGAGCGCCGATCTCGCGAAGCCTTCTACGACAAGTTGGTTTGGGTGGTGGATGGACTGAGACGAAAGACAGATCTCGCTCAATTCGGGAAAGCGTGGGAAGTCAGCAGACCGGTCGGTCCAGCGGTGCGGAGCACCTCCTCGGAGCGGTGCCGACTGCTACGGGAGTGGGCAGAAAGCCCTGCACCCGTCTTCATCGATTTCGGTACGCTCAAGCTTGTGTGGCTTCTGGAGGGGAGATCGAACGGACTCGTGTATGTCGCTCTCTATCCGCGTGCACAGTTCATCGAAATCCATCGGGGGACAGCCACGCAAGACGGCGATTCGTTGCAGGACTTCGATTCGTTTGTGAAGGATTTCCCTGAATTGATCGCGAAGTACGAGTCACATGGTCGAGGTCAGCGGTCCTACTCCGACCCCCTCCAGGTGCGCGGGAGCAGGCATCGGAGACGTCTCTAGGTTAGTTCGCCATCTCCGGGCATCGTAGGATTGGCCTCGTCGTCGTCGTGCCCCTGAGCGGGGTCACCAGGTCGGCGCGACCGAACTCTCCCCCACTCCGCCCTAAATCTCGAAGGAGAACTGATAAATCTCCCAATGACCATCAATGAATCGAAGGGAATACACTGCGAGCGAGGACCCTTCACCTGTTCGGATCGTGGCCCAACTTTCTACTCCATCCGAGACTCCTTCAACGATGCTGGACCACGATTGCCCCTTCTCCCCGAAGGTCACCCGTGCTTCTTGCATCAGGACGAAATGTGATCGCTCTATCGAGGGGTCGAAACTCGTCAGCAACGTCACCGCTGCCAATCGCCGCCCTCTGACCCCTTCAAAACTCAGCACCTCAGTGAAAAAGTAGTACGCGATCTCAACCGGGCAGAATAACTCCGCCAAGGCCTCTGCATCTTCCGCCTGGACAGCTCGGTTGAAGTTGGCGACGAACGCTGGCAACTCGTCGAGTCCGGGTGGTTCGGTGACGCGGACAACCACGGGGGTATCCTGGCTGCTGACAGGCGCTGTCTGAACCAGCGTACACGGCCCCTTCTCCAATTTCGGGGTCCAACCCCGAGGGCCAGCATCGGCTGAAAGAACGTAGACACATCCCGCCTGAAGGTCTCCCTGAACCCCCTTTTGGATAACCATCGGCTCCAGTTCTGGGCGGAAATATCTAACCCCAAAAGAATGTGGGCCCGCAGGCAGGCGAAGGTAGAACTCACGCACGGGAAACTGTCTTCGCTCACCGTCAGCGTTGTGTACCCAAAAGTACTCATCGTCCACCGAATACAAGTCTATGACCAACGCGACAGGATGGTTCCGGACAATCGCGTGGCGTTCATCCGCAAACGGTGCCAGAATCTGGTCGCCCTCCCTCAGGATGGGGCCAGAAAACAAGATCCAACCCAGGGAGTAGGAGACCCCGACTTCTACGGTGAATGTGAGAGTCTCTACTTGAGGGCTGGAGCCGTAGTGGACGACCCAGGTATGAGTTCCCGGCGGAACTTCGGTTACGAGTTGGGGCCGTTCGCTGATTGACCGGGCCTCGGGGGACGTATCCCGCATCGCCTTCCGACCCTCGGAGTCGAAGATCGAATCGTATGCCGAGGCAATCCTCACTTCGGCGACCTCGTCGGCCATCCGAATCGGACCCTCATAGAGTTGGATTACAGTCGGGGGCGGGGGGGGCGGGATGCATCCAACAAGCAAAGTGCCCATCAGCGTGAGGAGGGCAGGGCGTAGCCTACCTCTGCCTTTGACCGTTGCCAGCTCTGCGGCCGCGATACCTGATTCGGGATTTCGGGGAATCATCGCTCTTCTTCTCACTGATCGAAGGACAACAGGGGATGAGTCGAGATTGGCTTCGGGGGACAACGCACACAGAACGAGGGTAGAACGCGGAGGTGACTCCGGGTGTCCCAATAGGCGTAACCGCCGACAGATGCTGCAACCTGCGTCGGCATGTAATGCACCTTCTTCCGGCCTCAGCCGGATACAGAGACCACAAATTGCCTTGGGGGTGCGTTCAAGCTATGGGGTCGCTACTCGGTGTACAATGGAAACGGGCCACCCGAGGGTGAGTGGCCCGCCAGCGACAGCCAGAAACGAGGGGGTCTTGGCAATCGTATCGGCCAACTTTCTTGGCAATGTTTGGGGTGCCTGTCTCGGGGGCAATGGTCCAGGATTGGTCCAGGCTCGCATGGGTCGGTGACTGACGCTAGGCGGAGGTAGCCAGACGAATGCCCTCCGGGATGTATCGGACGCACGTCGCCTTCCGGGACTGCCCGCTTGCGTCGCTGTACCTGTACGAGAGCTCAAAGTCCTTATGCACCGCTGCCTCATCGAGAATGGTCTGGTCCATCTCCGCTACTGCTTCAAGGAATTCCTGGTAGCGATCTTGGTCTCGATCTCGAAGGAGATACTTGTCGAAGATCAGCGTGTAAATGGCCTCGCACTCGCCCTTCAGATGGAGGTGGAACGCCTTCACATAGGGATCAATGCCTTGTTGGAGGATCTTGTCGCCCTTCCCGACCAGGATCACTCCGATCCGAATCACTCCTCTCAAGTATTCGAGACGTACATCTATGCCGTGCTGTTTGGCCGCGATGTTATAGAGGAACTCGATCAGCCCCTCAATCTCGCCCCACATATATGGTCGCGGCTCAAGCCCGTAGATTCGCCTGGCAAACTCCTCAAGTTCCACGAGCAGAAGTCGGGTAAGCAGGCCCTTCTCGTCGATCTCGACCACTCGATGGTTCCAGTGCGCCACCCTGTCATCTGCATCCACTGCGGGTCGGTACTCTTGCTCGAAGAACCAGTCAAGGACCTCTCTGTTCCCAAGTTGTCGAAGAAGATTCTTCACCACATTCAGGTCGATTGCCTCCTTGAGCTGAGGTTCGGTCACATGGCGAACTCCTGTGAGCGTTGTCCTTCGTGTCAAGATCGTAGCGAGCGTCACGATGTTCCGTTCCTGTATCTCGCCTGGGTCGAGGCAGACCACGTACTCGCCTTCCTCGATGCTGTATGCGCGGGGCTCACCCTGGTCTATCCACTCCACACGTACAGCCCTTGGCAAAATCGCCGTCCCACAATGCAGTTGCTTTCTTGCTTTGTTCAGCCGCCCGTTGACGTCACTCGCTATGTACTTCTTCTCAGCATCGCGCCGTCCACTGACACGGTAGAGGCTCTTATAGAATCGACCGCGCCAGATGTCGCTCTCACTCTCGTCGAGGAGGATTCGAACGAGCTTCACGATGATGAGGGTCCACCCGAGCAGAATGGCGACGATCCATCCGTACGCAGCGGCGAGGTTGAGCACGGTCTCAATCATCTTCGTCCCGCTGGTCCTGGAGGTTCTCTACGATGCTCATCGGGCATTCCCACTTCGTACAGTAGAACACCAACTCACCAGCCAGCAGGGTCACAGCGCGGAAGTTCTCGGACGTGATGACATCACGGCAGATGCGACACTGGAGCTCCGAATTCTCGAACGCTTCCCTGAGTCCGAGTCGCTCAAAAAGCTCGGCGACCTCGGCGCGGTGTACGGCTTTCACCTGTTCGCTGTGCATGGACCTTTCCAATTCTCGCTGGGTGCAGGTCCGAGGGAATGATGGTAAGCATGCAAGTTCGAGTCCGTCACTTCCGGGGGCAATAGGGGTGCGACAGGCATCCCGAGATCCCTTCCTGTCGCGTGTGTGCCCCGGCACCGTGTGCAGGACCCATCCTCCCCTCGTTCATCGGCCTCCGCGACGCGATCACCTCTCGGGCTCAGTCCCCCTCCGGCTTCTCCAGAAAGCCCTCCACGATCCAGCCCAGGCCCCGAATCAGCGAATAGGCTCCCACCGCGACAAACAGGGGGATTAGCACGAACAGCACTATCTCCCAAGGGGCACAATCGTAAGTGCCGATACATTCATCTATGGCGAATATCAGAGTATAGAGTGAGGTGATCACCAGGAGAGCAACACCCACCACGATCCCGAGGCGGTGGAATCCCATTCTGACACGGCTCATGGCTACAGACTCCTTGCGCATCTATCCTCGGGGCCTAGCAGGATTCTGGACACCGACACCCTCAATCATCAAATGCTGACGGCGTAGCGCGAGTGTGCTTCTCGATCATTTCAGACAACTTATTCAGCTTCCAAGCAAGAAGTTTCACATGCGGTTGAGTGTCATTGCTCATACCCGTCACTATCAGCACGCCAACGTCTTCAAAATCATCCGCGACGGCCTGGGCGAAATGCTGGCCCATGTAATCCACCGTTCTTTGATGCCATTCCTCGAACCTCCGCCACCACTCGGGAATACCGTCTGGATCTTTGGGTACGTTGTTCCAGATGTCCCGATTGAGTTCCTTCCTGAGTCTTGATAGTTCATCCACAACGGATTGAGGTACCCTATCCTCAATCTCCTGCCGGTACTCTTCAATGACCCCGTCTCGCTCAGCGATGGCCAGCTCTGCTCCTTCTAGTTGCCGCGTCACCGTCTTGATCGGGCCGCGCAATCGGTAGATTCCCAACAGTAGAAACACGCCGATGGTCACGGCGAACAACACTTCTAGTCCGGGTAGGATCTTGCCCCCCTCGGGGAATAGCCAATACCCCAACACGCCTGCACCGACAGAGGCAACAACGCTCACGAGGGTTCGGACCAGGCCACCGCCCGTCCCCTCAATCCACGCCATTCGCCACAAGGACGGCAATGGTGGGCGCTTGTATGGGGTGATGTTATCCATGTGCCTACCCTAATCAGGAGGTTCGTCACACCTCCCAAATGTAGGCTTCGCAGACGTTGTACGAACAGAAGCACCAAACCAACTCAAATTGACCAAGGGAACCTCGCGGAAAGAGCGGGGTCTCATTTTCTGACGACCCGACGACGAACCAAGTCGGCCACCGTGAGCAGCGCCATACACGAGCGCCACGCAGGCCCACTCTGAGTTAACCGCTTGGAGTGGGTTTTCTGTTTCTCTTCAACGTGACATTTCAAACTGTACCATTACCCGCTTGGCCCTTCTCTGGTGTTGCTCGCTGCACACTCTCGATCCGCTCCGTGAGAGCCGTTTCAAGGCCCAAGGACCCGCTACCCGACCTTCTGATACTCTTCGTGGTCTGTTCGGTCTCAGCCGGGCTGCTACACGCCTGGCCGCGATTTCTCAGGCTCGGTCAGGACCGCCGGAAGTAACTCGGCCTCGATCCTCGCGCAGATGTCCCGGTGAGCCTGCATCAGCTCTCCAATAGTCGTTGCGTCCGACTCGCCCAACTCCAACTCAACTAGCTCCTGTAGCGCCTGGTACAACTTTCCGTAGTACCGAGGACGGTCAATCCTCTCTGCCTCTCGGTCCCCCCGAACAACGGGCTCTCCCAACATCCAGCAGTCAGGCTCACGCCGTAGGAGCCACCTCCCAAATCGTACATCCACCATCGCTCTCACCGTGTTGTTGTGTCTTCAAGTCTGAGCCACCTGTTCCGCTTCTGATAACGCCTCCATGCCCGCCCCTCTCAACCGCACTGTCCACTTCTGACCACATGCCAGTTATACAGTATACTGATTACACGCATGAGTTGAATTGCCCGGAATCGTTGTGCGACAACGCTTTTCGTGATTCGGCGTACATCCCGACCCGATTTTCCCCAATTATTGGGCTCCAGTTTGCATTTTGCGGCACTTTTGAGCCGTTTCTCGGGAGCGTCGGCGGAAGGCTTCACGCCATCCCTCTTCTAAGTGTTTCAGGGCTTCGTCGTCGCCTACTTCATCACGCCCGAAATCGCCCAGTAGACCACCGCCCTTGTTGCTCTTAGCCATCGTCACGCCTCATCGGGGCTAGGTGCTCGATTGTGATGGGGCCTCCGTCCGGGCCAGTGTGCTCCACCTTCTCCCTGTAAACCTTTGGGCGTAAAGCCTTTAGCAGGAAGATCAAGAGGGTGTCGGAGTACTGGAGTTCATAGTAGGGCTCGCCGGTCTCAGGATGCCTGATCGGATCGCCGTTCTTGTCAAACTTGTACCGAACCAGCCCATCGTGAGCCCGACGCCGTGCCTCAGCCTCCAGCGTCTCAATCGCCTCGTCTCCAGCGTCCTTGAACGCTTCGACGTATTCGGGATCCTTCAGCCAAGTGTTGTAGTGGAGGTTGCGGTGGATATCGCAGGCGCGGGCCGCTGCGGTGATGTTCCCACACGTTGCGTAAGCCTTGAGGAAGCCCGTCCTTTTCAATTGCACATTCTTGCCCTTAGTCATCGTCCCGTTTCTCGTCTTTCTTAGGGTGTGGGTTTCGTATTTGCTACCGGGGTTTCCACAAGCCGTAGGCGCATCACGCTGCCATCTCTCGGACTTCCTTGCCGCTGTCGCTGGACGTGCTTAAATAGCGTCCATATCCCCACAGCCAGGAGTCATCATGAGAGCACTCGCCGCAGTTGCAGTTCTGTTGCTCGTATTCGCTTGCCAAGCTCCTCCACCTGCCGAGATGACCGAGGCCGAGATTGCTCAGATTGAGGCTGAGGTCATGCAATTTTCCGAGGCTTGGATGGATGTATGGGCTAAGAATGATTGTGAGGCCGGAGCTGTCTTCCTCCATCCAGACAACTTGTCCTTCCTCTGGTCTGGACAAGCCCTTAACCGCGCCGAATGGTTGGAAGCCTGTATCCCGATCGTCGCCAACCGAGAGTCGTTCAGTGGGAGTTGGACCGAGACATCGGTGCAGGTCCTGTCGCGGGATGCAGCGGTCTTCGTCGGGACGTACTCCAGCACGTTTTCGTATGTCGATGACACGCCCGCCCGCCACTACCCAAGCTCTAGCCAAATGGGGCTCGTTGAACGCACCGCCACCGGATGGGTGTTCACGACTATCGCGGGTGATTCCGGCTCCTTCGAGGTAGTCGAAGGCTAACCCACCCAATCCGAGCCCTCGGTGCGTTCGCTCGTGCCGGGGGCTCATGCAGTCGAGCCACCGAACCAGATCAGCCGTCTTCACGCCACATCTCTCCTGTGCTTCCGCCAACTCCCGAGGTCCACGGATCCACCCTTTCGTGTCATCTCGACCACTACTTCGATTCGTTTCATCTATCGCTTTGCCGTCCGTTTCTTCTCTTCTGGACGTGGCGCTAACCTTGCCTACTCTATGGTGTGGGGAGAAAGCCGTTGCCCCTAAGTAAGCATTAGTTTAGGTTGCTACTATGCATGTAGTAGCAGTCTGATTATCGTCGGGCACGAGCGCGGCAAGTGTCAGCCCTGGGATGCGCCAGCTTCCCTTGAGGTCCTGCTTGCCGCGTTTCGTTTGATGCGTCTCGTGCAAATCACACCGCCGAGTCTCTTATCTCGGCTGAGAATCCATCCCAACCCGTAACCCCCACGTCGATTGCCCAGGGCGGTCATCACCTGGAGAGGCTTTCTTTCTCTATAGGTCGCCCGTCGGAGACCTCCCGCTGTTGGCCACCCCGGACACTTGCACCGGGATCGCTCCCGGATTCCCGAGCCAGGGTGAGGAGCCACGGGCCGCTATGGGCCGATGCCTCCGAGCCTCGCATGACCAACATGGATTCTCTTCCCGTCTTGTTGTGTCGCCCGGACGACATCGAGCGCCGTGGGTGACGGTATCAGAGCCCCTCGGTCTATCATCATTTTGTGTCGGTTCGTGTGGCGATTGTGACACCACTTTCAGGCCCGGATGCCAGCTTGCGCGGCATGGTCGGGAAGCGTGCCGGTAACAGTCTCGGTAACAGTTAGAGCGGATACAGAGGGATACGGAGGGATATCCGGGCCGCGTTGGAGGATGGCCCAGCCAGTGGAAAGCCCAGGAATGGCGGGAGATTTGTGCTTGGAGAGGGCGCCGTAGATGACCCCTGCCGGGGATTTTTGAGACCTTCGCGTCTACCTGTTCCGCCACCCCGGCCGAACGACTGTCCACGGTGATGTGGGTCGCTTTCGGGCAAGAAAGCTAACCCAATAGCGCCACCGTGCTCAAGCGCGGCCAGCCAGCCTCGAGGGCCCTGTGGTCCCGATTTCAGGCGCAGTCCGCCACTGTCTCCCATGTGGGGTATTCCTTATTCTACGATCTTCGTTGCCGACGATTGAAATCGAAAGGGAAATAGACCGTGGGACAGAATAATACCGACCCCTTCGGGGCGCTCGAGTCCGTCGAGCTGGACGAGGGCTCCACCTCCTTCTACAGGCTGGGAGCCCTTGAAGAACAGGGCATCGCGAAGCTGGACAAGCTCCCCTTCTCCATCCGGGTCCTCCTGGAAAACGTCCTGCGAAACGCCGGCAAAGGCTACGTCACCGAAGACCATGTGAGGGCCGTGGCGGCGTGGAGCCCGACCAACGCCGGCGCCGATCTTCCCTTCATGCCTTCGAGGGTTTTGCTGCAGGACTTCACCGGGGTTCCCGCCGTGGTGGACCTGGCCTCCATGCGATCGGGGCTCGCACGCATGGGCGGCGACCCCTCGCGAATCAACCCGGTGGTCCCCGTGGACCTGGTGATCGATCACTCGGTCCAGGTGGACTTCGCGGGCTCCGATGACGCGTACCGAAAGAACGTCGAGCTGGAGATGGAGCGGAATCAGGAGCGGTATGCGCTCCTCCGCTGGGCGCAGAAGGCCTTCGAGAACTTCCGGGTCGTCCCTCCCGGAACGGGCATCGTTCACCAGGTGAACCTGGAGTACCTGGCCTCGGTGGTGCATCGCCGCCAGGACAACGGCAGCTGGCTCGCCTACCCGGACACGGTGGTGGGGACCGACTCCCATACCACCATGATCAACGGTCTCGGCGTGGTGGGCTGGGGCGTGGGCGGCATCGAGGCCGAGGCCGTCATGCTGGGACAGCCCTACCACATGCTCCTCCCGGAGGTGGTGGGGGTGAAGCTGGCGGGCACCCTGCCCCAGGGAGCCACCGCAACGGATCTGGTGCTGAGGGTGACCGAGTTGCTCAGGGCTCATGGAGTCGTGGGGCGCTTCGTCGAGTACTTCGGTCCCGGTCTGGCGAATCTGACCCTTCCCGATCGGGCGACTCTGGCAAACATGGCCCCGGAGTACGGCGCCACAATGGGGTTCTTCCCCGTGGACGCCCAGACGCTCCGCTACCTGGAGGGCTCGGGGCGGACTCCTCAGCTCGTCCAGCGGGCCGAGCGCGTGCTGACAGCACAGGGGCTCTTCCGCACCGACGATACCCCCGATCCGGAATTCACCTCCCTCCTGGAAGTCGACCTCTCTGCCATCGAGCCCAGCGTCGCCGGTCCGAAGCGACCACAGGATCGGATCCCGGTCACGGGGCTGCCGCAGGCCTTTTCTTCCCATCTGCCGGAGCTGGTCCCCTCCGGCTTCTCCGCTCCCGACGACGCCGGCGAAGGCGGCCGTCGAAGGGTGGAGATCGAGCACGCGGGGGAGAGGGTGGAGATCGGGGACGGCACCATCGTGATCGCCGCCATAACGAGCTGCACCAACACCTCGAATCCCTCCGTGATGGTTGGAGCCGGCCTGGTGGCGAAGAGGGCCGTTGAGAAGGGGCTCCAGGTGAAGCCGTGGGTGAAGACGAGCCTGGCTCCAGGATCGAAGGTCGTCACGGGTTACCTGGAAGCCGCCGGCCTCATCCCCTACCTGAACGCCCTTCGCTTCCATGTGGTGGGGTACGGCTGCACCACCTGCATCGGGAACAGCGGTCCACTCCCCCCAGCGATCCTGGACGCCGTCCTCGAGAACGGGCTGGTGGTCACCTCCATCCTCAGCGGGAACCGGAACTTCGAGGCCCGGGTCCACGCCCACGTGCGTGGCAACTACCTGGCGTCGCCGATGCTGGTGGTGGCCTACGCCCTGGTGGGCCGGATCGACTTCGACATCTACAACGAGCCTCTGGGACACGACGCCGAGGGGAACCCCGTCTTCCTCTCCGATATCTGGCCATCCCCTCAGGAGATCAGGGACACGGTGGAGCAGGCGCTCAGGCCCGAGATGTACGAAGAGCGCTACGGAGAGGTCTTCCAGGGTGACGAGCTTTGGCAGTCCCTCCCCCTCCCTGAGGAGGGAAGCCTCTACCGGTGGGACTCCTCCTCCACCTACATCCAGGATCCGCCCTTTTTCCACGACATGGGCCTCGACGTCCCCGACTTCCAGGACGTCTCGGGTGCACGGGTTCTGGCCCTACTGGGACGGACCGTCACCACCGACCACATCTCGCCCGCGGGCGCCATCCCAAAGGACGAGCCCGCGGGTCGCTACCTCCAGGAGCGGGGAGTGGCTCCGGTGGACTTCAACACCTTCGGGTCTCGTCGCGGAAACCACGAGGTGATGATGCGCGGAACCTTCGGGAATATCCGGATCCGCAACTTCCTCCTGGAGGACAAGGAAGGCGGATACACCGTCTTCCTCCCCACCGGTGACACGCAGGCGATCTACGACGCTGCGATGGGTTACCAGGATGCAGGGACCCCCCTGGTGATCCTGGCCGGTCCGGAGTACGGGACAGGGAGCTCCCGGGATTGGGCGGCGAAGGGGACTTCGCTCCTGGGCGTTCGAGCGGTCATTGCTGAGAGCTACGAGCGGATTCATCGTAGCAACCTTGTGGGGATGGGAGTCCTGCCCCTTCAGTTTCTGGAGGGTGACAGTCCCGCCTCGCTCGGCCTCGACGGCCGGGAGTTCTTCGACATCTCCGGCATCGCCGATGGCCCGGAGCCAGGGGGCACAGTGAAGGTCAGGGCCCGCCGCGACGACGGGTTCGACGTGGAGTTCTCGGCACTAGTTCGCCTCGACTCGGAGATCGACGTGGAGTACTACCGCAACGGCGGTATCCTCCATACCGTCCTGCGAAAAATGGCACAGGGCCAAATGTGATTAGGCCGCTGGCGGCGCTCTTCCTCCTTCTCCTGGGCGCGGCATGGCCCACTGCGGCCTCGGCTCAGGCCGTCCGCGGCCAGCTCGTCGATTCGGAGAGCCTGAGCCCCGTCGAGGGTGCCATGGTCTGGCTGGTGGACAGCCAGGGCGTGCGGGCGGCTGGGTACCTATCCAACGCAGCCGGCCGGTTCCTTCTCCGCGCCCCCTCCCCTGGGCAGTACCATCTCCGGGTCGAGAGGATCGGCTTCGCCACGGTGGAGTCTTCCGTGATGACACTGGAGGCCGATCTGGTCGTGGACTATCGCATGGAAATGGTCCAGGAGGCCATTCCCCTGGATGAGCTGGTGGTGGAGGGGGAGCAACAGTGCGTCATTCGACCGGAGGTGGGCCTCCAATCCGCCCTACTATGGGAAGAGGCCCGCAAAGCCCTCACCCGGGCGGATTGGACGGATGACCAGCAAGCGTACCGGTACCGGATCGTGAACTACGACAGGGATCTGGATGTCGAGACGCTCCGGGTATCGGGAGAAGAGCGCCGGTACACCAGAGGTGTGGCGAGAACGCCGGTCCGGAGCCTCCCTGGTGAAGACCTGGCGGAGAACGGATACATCCGGCCGACTCCGGCGAACTCCTGGAACTTCTTCGCTCCGGATGCGAATGCCTTTCTATCGGATCCCTTCCTCGACACTCATTGCTTCAATCTCGTTCAACGTTTCGAAGGAGGCGAGGAGCTGATCGGGCTGGCCTTCGAGCCGGTGCGCCGCCGAGAGGTCCCGGATATCGCTGGCACCCTCTGGCTGGACCGGGAGACGGCCCACCTTCGGTACCTCGAGTTTCGCTACACACGCCTCCCATGGACGATCCGCGACTCCCGGATCGGAGGGCGAATCGATTTCGAAGGGCTCCCCAATGGAGCATGGATCGTCCGTCGCTGGTACATCCGCATGCCGGTGGTGGCGAGGGATGCGATGCCAAGATGGGGAGAAGTCCTGCCCCAGGATCGCCTCCTCTCCTTCAAGGAAACCGGCGGTGAGGTAATCGAGATCTCCACTCTGGATCGGCGCAGCATCATTCAGAGCCAATCAGGGAGTATCTCCGGATCGGTGTGGGACAGCATCCGGGGCGGACCTTTGGCCGGGGCCGAGGTCCTTCTGTCCGGCACAGAGCACTCCACGACTACCAACACTCAGGGACGCTTCTTCCTGGGAAGTCTGCCTGGCGGCCTCTTCCGCATCACCTTCACCCACCCGCACGTGGACAGCCTGGGGATCTCCCTGGAGGGCGAAGACATCTGGATCGCGGTGGGACAGCACCAGATCGTGCAACTGGCGATGCCCACGATGAACACCGTGCTGGCGGATCGGTGCCCACCAGGCGCAGAAAAGGAAGAGGGGATCGAGGAGATCACCGGAATCGTCTTCGGTACCGTACGGGATGCGGAGACGGGGACGCCGATCCCCTACGCAAAGGTGGTGCTGGACTGGAGCGGTTGGGACCTTCGGACCGGCGGTGGGAGATTCACGGTCCTCGAGAGCACGACCGGTATTCAAACGGTGGCGGATTCCAGCGGCGATTACCTGCTCTGCCACGTACCGGCCGGGACGCTGATCCGGGTGCACGCGGAGCTCGGCGGCCATGTCGGCGAGCGCGTCCCAACGCGGATCGTCCGGGGAGCGTACCTTCGGGTGGATCCGCTCGTGGACCTTCAACCACCGGGTGGGGGCTAGTCTGGGCTAGGCCCCTCCTCTTCCTCCCTCAGCGCCAGCGGCGGACCCAGAACCTCCCGTATTAGGACGGCCTTGCGGAGGGCCTCCGGGTCCTTCCCGCCGAACAGCCATTCCAGCCGCCCCGTGCGCTCTCCTTCTGTCCCCTTCACCTGGAACTCGGGGGCTGGCGTCGCGTCTTTCTTCAGTCGGGCCGCCACCTCCCTGGACCGATCCGGAACCGGGCTCTTCTCGGGCACAGCCGTGGTGGGGCGGATGCTAAGGCCCGCCTCCCAGGCAGTCTGAGGCTCGGAGGTGGGCTCGGGCTCGGGCTCGGAGGTGGGCTCGGGCTCGGGCTCGGAGGTGGGCTCGGGCTCGGGCTCGGAGGTGGGCTCGGGCTCGGGAGCCGGCTCCGCGCTCTGCCTTCCCCCTGCCAACTCTCCGATTTCCTGCCAGATCTCATGGGGGATCAGATCCTCGTCCGAGTCCTCCGGCTCTTCCGTTTCCGCAAGCTCGCTCTGTCCCTGGTCTCGCTGCTGCTCCATAACCTGGAGCTGCTTCTTCCTCTTGGCCGCAGTGGCCTGGACGATCACGGCTACAGCCACGAACAGAATGAACAGAAGGTCAACCAGGCCTTCTCCCATCAATCCTCCTCGGTCCTCACGCGGTCAGAGAGTTACGATTCCTGGCTCGGGGATTCGCCGTCCTCGGGTCCGGCGATGGCCTCCCTCATGGCCGTATCAGAGAGGACGTTCCGGTACTTGACGTAGTCCATGACTCCCAGGTTGCCCTCGCGGAAGGCTTCGGCGATGGCCAGCGGGACCTTGGCTTCGGCCTCCACCAGATGCGC